>Ga0181606_10002212_pt1 | contig 16759 bp, 29 predicted proteins | sample 041ome_10_FD_132994 | JGI IMG/M metagenome (GOLD analysis project Ga0181606, IMG submission 132994) | Coastal salt marsh microbial communities from the Groves Creek Marsh, Skidaway Island, Georgia - 041412US metaG (megahit assembly) | ecosystem: Environmental > Aquatic > Marine > Intertidal... | reverse complement strand
CTTCATAATCAACTTCAGGAATATCAGGGATCTGTACAACATAACCAGGACAGTTAGGATCAAATTGAGGATCATAGCATGGCGTAACTCTGTATGTATAAACAACACTTGCATCATACACAGAGCCATTACCGTCAACATCAATACTACCATTCCCCCAGACTTCTCTTGGCAAGTTTCCTACAGGAACAGCTTTACTAATTCCCGTACCAGCTAAAGAACCTGGTCTCCACTCATCAGTCTCTCTGAAAATATATCCAGTACCGTTCGCATTTTCATTCTGCACATGAACAGTTACTAGCTCTCCGGTTTCTTTCTGGATCTTATAGCTGTATATCACATTTTGAATATCCAATCCCGGTGGATTAGGCAATACGCTAGGCATAGACCAAGCCAGAGACTGGTCTGTAATTGCATTACCTGTATATCCAAAGTATGGCGCTATGCTCTCAGAGTAAGAGTAACCAGGCCAGCATACCAGCGCCAATAACAGGGGCAGCTTTTTCCGCATCGATAGGTCCCATCAGTTCAAGTTCTTCTTTAGTTTCTTCGACATGAGTTTCCCAACCCAGTTTAGCTGCTTCCCCGATTAATCCGTTATAAGGGCAAGGTGTGCCGGCGTTCATCATTGCTTTAAATACATTTTCATCTTGACACATTGTAGATACCGCAGCTACTTTCATTCCCATATCATAAAGAACCTTTGCATTCTTTAATCGTTTACAGTTTTCTTCAGTGTATGTACCACCAGCAGAAATACCTAGGATTTGTGTTTGCACAGAGGCAGATGCACCAATAGTACACAAGTCAGAATTGTTACCTGCACTAAATTGTGGGGCAATTGCTGATGGTGGTGGTTGCTTAACGGTTGTGGTCATCTGACCATTAGTAGTAATGTTAGAATCCGTGCCGGATAATGTACAAACATATCCCTCGGGGCATTCAACTGCATCTTGAGCGAAACTTGTCTGTGCAAAAAACACACAGACTACTAGTACTAAAATTCCAAATAACTTATCTATCATATTATACTCCATTTCCAGCTGTATTTATAATAATTAAAATTTTATGTTGCTTCAACACAAATTGCTTGTTGGCCCGGATCAAAGTACCCAGGACGGTTGGTTAATTCTTTACCTAGAACTTCTCTAGCTTGAAAGCATTTTAACATAGTACTATGTCTACTATGTTCCTCTACATAAGGCTTGGCATCGTACATGTAGACAAATAACAAAATCCACATTATAGATCTTCTTTTTTCTTATCCCAAGGCTGGGCGCCTCCGTATGGCTCCCATTCTGCACCCGCGATAATCAAACAGGACATCATCGGACCATCTTGGTTTGGAAATGATAGCACGAACGCTAGAGTACCTGTGTCTTGGTTTAAAAAGATTTGTGCACCTGATGTAAGATTTTTACCGTCTTTAGAGGTAATAGTCCCTGTACCTTGAAGCAGTAAGGCATTCTTATATTGCTCCATTACCTTGAATACTTCAGGTGCTGGATGACAAGGCACATTTATTTGTATTATGTCAGCATGCGCCGGCGCGCATGCCGTGACGAATCCTAAGACTAATAATAGTTTTTTCATAGTAGTCCTTTCTCACAAAAAAGAGGGGCTAACCGTTGGCCCCTCGCGCACTTATTAAGTAGTGACCCTATGCATTTATTTATGCGTTTTAGAATGCGAACTTAGCGCCCACTTTAACGTCACCAAACTCAAAATCCGAGTCAGTGCTAACTTCACCATATGCGGTCAAGCCTGTAGTGCCGACGGCATACTCAGCTGAGAAGTCCAAACCTTTAAATACGTCATCACCATTAAGGTTCATCAGATCAAATGTGGATCCAACGGATAAGTCTGTACCCATAATGCCCAAACCTACTTCTGGGGTCGCTTCCAACGCCCAGATTTCTGTACCAGTGGTATAGTTCATATCGAATTCTGCACCTGCGGAAAGACCGTTACCTAGATCAATTGCTGATGCTTGTGTTGCAACCAAGAGAGTTGCTGCTGTTGCGATTACTGCGAGTTTCATTTTACTTTTTCCTAGATTGAGTTAAAACATTATAAATGGTGCCACTTTTCTGTTGCTAAGCAAGTGGCCAGCTCCCTGTGTTTATGCTGCTAGAGCAAAACCAGATGGTGCAAAATTATCGTTTGCATTTACGTTTTGTAAACTTGTCTACCTGTCGAATCCTATTTCAGCCCCATCAAAGAAAGACGAATTTTTCTTAATATCAACAAAATAAAAACTATAGCAGTTACTATCAAGTATTCATTAAACACTATCTTATCTTTTTCACCTAACCATTCGCCAAACATTATTACACTAAAAAGTGTAATAAAATAGCTATACATCGGCGCAAAGAAAAATGCCATTTTTTCCATTTGGTTCATCTTCCTTTGGTGGAGCTGTCGGGTACCGCCCCCGAGTCCAAATAAACTTTATAACGTCTACAGCTATATTTAACCATATATCATGGAGATTGTAAATGTCCAGAAACTATATTTCTGTTTTGTGACTTAATAATCACTATTCGTTATCGTGAATGTAGAGGCCAATAAGAGCATAATGTAATACCTTCATTAAGTCTTTGCGAGCATCGGCAGAAGTACCTTTCTTACCGTAGCGCTGGGCATACTTAAGAACATTGCCAATGCAGAATCCTGTACCATGACCGCCGTCAATAATAAACTCGGTAGCCTGGAATTTTTCTTTTGCATAGTGTTGGCCATACGTACTATCGATATATTTTTTAAATTCTTCTACTAGTTCCGCTTCATTAAATTTGTAATCAATATCCACGTTTTTTTCTTTTACCATAACCAAGTCTCCTCATTATTGTCATACGTTCTTTTCCTGTGTATGACGTCCATTCTTTAATCTCATCAATCGTTCGGCCGCAGCCAGTGCATGTCCTATCCTGCCCAATCTTACAGACCTGAATACACGGACTAACGTATAAATCCTCACTCATAAAATAAATGTGAACCTATTACTCTAATCAGTTTCATATTCTTTGCCCAATCAGGATTAACCCAATTAGCATGATAATGGTTTGCACCAAATGAGGGATCTTCTACATTGCCGATCATAACGTCCCGCGCTATAACCTGAGCCTTTTTCCAAGCGGCATCATCTTTAGGCTTATGATCCTTAATCATATGGGTCCAACTGAATTGCTTACTTTGATATACTACACCGCAAATAGTATCGGGCCAACGTTTATCTTTGGCACGGTTAACAGTAACTTGGGCTACTGCTATTTGACCCTCTGTAACTTCACCACGTGCTTCATGGTAAATGTTTAATGCCATGCATTTATGTTGTTCGTGATCTACGTCTGGTCGAAGCGCTAGCGCTGCCGCCACGATGCCTGCTGCTATTCCCATGGTAATTAACCCGCTCAATGTTGTATTTATTATTTTATATTTCATGGTTATTTAGCCTTATATACAAGATAATACTACATTATTATTACAGCGTTGTAAACCCCCTTTTTTCATTTTATCTGAAAAAATTTAAAAGATATTGTTCTCGGGTTGCCAACCTAAGCGATGTAGGTATTTGACATTTGCCTTTGTATGTACCCTTTCGCCGACCGGATTCTCTCTACGAATCTCACCTGTCCAATTAAATCGTTTCATTGCCATATCTAGTACGTTAAACGATTCACCTGTACCAATGTCCAGCACTCTTTCAATAATATTAGGGAAGTTTATCATGATTTTCCAAATGGCATTACAAAGGTCGTCTACATGGATCCAGTCACGGTGATGGTTAGCATTAATATAGGTTACCTCACCACGCTCAAGCTTTTTATATAACATATCATCACGGCCTGGCCACACCGTATGGAATCGCATACCTTTTGAATTAGGATAGTCGTGTGCCATTACTTCACACATTTTCTTAGTAGCAGCATATGGATTACCGTACCACTCATACGCATTAGAAGACGAGGCGTACAAATGTCGGTGACAATTCTCTGCACCAAACTCTAAAGCTAGGCGAGTACCGTTTACATTATTATCATAATAAAATTCCGGTTCCTCGAAAGATCTGCGGACACCCGGAATAGCTGCTAAATGAATTAGACAATCCCATTTTTCACTCCGGTCTTGAGGGTCTACATAGGTATAAGAGTCCCAATTATTCCTATCCCGGATATCACCTTGAAAGGGTGTTACTGTGTAGCCTTTACCCTCTAGGAAACGGGAAAGGTGCGATCCAACGCACCCTTCATGTCCTGTTAGTAATATCTTCATTCGCTTTGATCCCGATCAGGCATTTTGGTTGGACGATTTAGAAAGTCGTGCTGTGGATCTTGACCGTCTATACCACCTTTCATATATGCACCAAAGAAAGAAGCATAGTTGATAAGGTCAACAATTGAATCTTCTAATGATTCGAAGTTTGGATTATAGCCAGGATCTAATTCCATAGACTCCATAACAGACTGTAGGCGAAGCATCTTGCCAGTCATAATGTCTAGGATGGTAGCACATCCACGGGGATAGTACATAGCCTGACGAACACGAGAGTTTGGATTCTGGTAATCATTACCTTTTTGATTTTGTATTTCAGCAGCACGCTGTAGTATCTTCAATGACTCTTTCATATTATTCTCCAATAGCTAATGGAACATCACCATGATTGCCAGAGTGGCTTGGGCCAATCCAACCATCCGGCTTAATTAGATCCGGTAATCCAAATGGGTTTGGACGACCTGGCTTTACTCCTACATTTTTAGCCATATTAGCAGAATAGATCTCGTTCCAAGCCACGCCTGCATCCACACCGAATACGTCTAGTGTACCAATAGCAAAGACGCATAGATCGATTAGACCATCTACGATCTCTTCAGGGTCTTTACTGTCAATAGCAGCACGTGTTTCATTGAGTTCCTCTTCGACCATATCAAGTCGAAAGCGGAGGTATGTTTGCATCAGCTCTTTATTACTACGGTTCTTTTGGAACCAATCATGTACACCAAATTTGTGGTGCATATCTTCAATATCATTTACCCAATTTTCTGACATGGATTACCTTTCTTAATTTCATATAACACATTATAATACAATTATCTAATATTGTAAACACTAAAGTAATGTTCCTTGGTACTGAGGATCAATTTTCTTAATCCCCAGTGCCCAATTTTCAGCTGCATCCTCTACATATCGTATAGACTTACCTTTGAATTCTTCCATGTGAAACCACTTAGCGGAATCCTTTTTATAGTATTTAAGGTAAAAGTATTCCTCTTTTAGATCAATGTGAAGCTCACAGTATTCTGATTGATCGTCTTTATAAAATGTAGATAGATGCTTTCCCATGTCTACTCCTCCTGGATAAATTCTAGCGATTTAGGATAAATTTGAGCAATGGCTTTTCCTACCTCGGTAGCTAATTCCATATGCTCCTTTTGTGTACCATTAGCAGAGCGTAATTCAATATAATGAATCCAACTACGAATAGTCCCATTAACATATAACCGAGAGACTGTATTGCCTTCTGGTAATACTGCTCGTGCTTGCTCTTTGGCAATACCATTATCTATTGCCCAGTTGTATGCGGCTTTAGCACAAGCAATAACATCACCCTGCATCTCTGACCATCGTTCCTGTAGGTCATCGTTGTCATTCTCGATAGAGTTCTGACGATTCTTTGGATCTTGTAAGCGAGCGTCTCGAATTACAAAATTATCATTAAGATCGCGGATGTCAGCATACCGCTGAGAAAACTCTTGGAATGAGAATGATCTATGGCGGAGGAGCTGTCGGGCAATGTCTCGGGTTGTTTCGATTTCGATACAGGCTGATGCCATTTCGAAGGGCGACCAGTGCTTGTGCTTGATGAGATAGTCGAGTAGCTTTGGCGTTGTTTTGGTGTTAGCCTGGTTTGCTGGATTGGAGACACGCGCTGCGAATGCGATAAGGTCTTGGATGTTATCCAATCCCTTGTAAGCCGGTTCGCCTGCGTGGATACGACCGCCGGGTTGGCTATAGGATATAAGCTTTGCATGCATGTACCTATGATACCTCTTTTGCTTTTTTATTTCGGTTTTGAGGAGAAACACTTACCCTGATAAACGGCTTATTAGTTTCTTCCTTATTAGGATTGGGAACTGTATAGACCACAGTTTTACCTTTCTTTAATGCTCGTTGTTTATTTAGCATCTTTTCTAGAGCGGTTACCCCGTATCCAGACGTCTTCATTGATGATCTAGCCATTATAATTTAAACTCCTTAAATCGTTCATTCATTTCTGTTTTATCAAATGTAGGTGTATCGTCTACCAAATCCGTGGATCCTTCTGAATCGTATAGTTTCATCTTAGACCTATCAACACCAACCAAGAACCTTTTATTTACATTGGGATCATTATATCTATTCTTTAATTGCTTAACCATAATCTGATTATCTGCTGATAACTCTTCATTTGATATAAGAGCAAACATTAAGTCCGCCGTTGCGGGTAGTCCAAAAGACTCAGACGTGTCTTCAAGCCCAACATCCGAGTTAGAATAACCTGAACGCGTCGTCTGCGTTGCAGAGATAATCGGAACGTTGAACTCGACTGCAAGTCCTCGGATCTCTTCGGCAATAGCTTTAATATACGAGTAAGAATTAATAGATCCTCCCATTCCTTTCATACGTGCTGATGCACAGATATTTAAGTAGTCAATAAAAATAATATTAGGTACAAAGTTTTTCTTAAGCTTCAGCTCGTTTAATAAGGCCCTGAAGTGGTTTGTATGGGCCTGACCTGTAGGATATTCCTTTACGATTAATTTACCATTTGTCTTAGCAGCAATTTGCGAAACTTTACTAACCAACATATCTTTAGATAAGGTTTCCAGTTGATCAATTGGTACATCCAAAAGGTTTGCATCGATACGTTCGGCTATGCGCTCTTCACTCATTTCCATTGTAATATACAAGACGTTCTTACCCGCGCTTAATGCTGCAGCACCAACGTGACACATGAAAAGAGATTTACCCACGCCCGTACCCGCGAGAGCAATATTAAGCGTTTTATTGGGTAGTCCACCTTTTGTAATCTTATTAAAGAAGTCTAGGTCAAATGGAATCCTTTCCTCTTGCTCATGATAGAAGTCATATCGTTCAGCTACATTCTCAATATAGTCGTGGCCAATGTTTGTATCAAAGGAAACTGCCAAAGCCTTAGTAAGAATGTCCGGTAAAGAGTTCTTAGTTAACGTATTATGTTTGCCATCGATGATACTTATACTCTCCATAATAGCATTGTATACGGCACGATCCTGACACCACTTTTCAGCAGTATCGAATAACCATTTATCATCGATAGCTTCATGTGAGAATATATTAGGAATAATCTCTACGGCATGCTGATACTGCTCATCATTAAATTTATCTGATTGGTCTACTTCGATCTTAAAGGATTCTTGTGTAGGAAGCCGATTATACTTAGCAACATACTTTGCAACCTCTTTAAACAATTGACGATATACACCCTCAAAGTATTCCGGTTTTATAAACGGTAAAACCTTACGCATAAACTTCTCATTGGTAAGAACATTGCGCAAGACTGTTTGTTCTATATTAGCGTTCATCGTTTTCCTTTATCGAATTTTCTATAATAGCTAATAGTATCTTACCTGCGGTAGATTGTAAATCCACATTATCATCAGAATCTCCAACAGGTGAATAATTTACAGAAAAGTCAAAGTTCAGGTGCTCGCCGTCTTCAGACACTTTTATTGCACCAAAATTTATAACAGTTTCGATAAACTCCCCGGTTAAAATTCGAATGTTCCAATGATCCTCTTTATCAGGGCCGGAGACTAATTCATAGTCCACATTCTCTTTCATCATTTACGCCTCTTCAACAATACTATCCATATCAATTGGGGCTTGATATCCAATGCTGTATTGTTTTTTCAAGAAATCTTTAAAATTTGTTTCAGTAAAGATTGGATCCCAGAAGAGTTTATCGTTAGTGACATCGTACCGTACTTTAGGTCCAACCTCTCCAGTCTCCTGATCAACCGAAGCATACCACCCATTGGAAGGCTTAGTAACATAACCCCCAGCAAGAGCACAATCGAGCAGGCCAGAGTACTTACGGACACCACCATCCCAAGAAACAGTAATAGGAATTTTAGACTTTTCTTTAACATAACGACTTTTCTCCACGTTAATTACGAAATGATAACCTTGGATCTCAGTACCCTTTTTGTCCTGTTGACGTCCAATGATCCAAATATTGTCAGCGGAATAATAAATGCCTGTACCACCGGAAACAATAGCTTTCGGAAATAAACCCATCTCTTGATAAGTATGGTTAATAGCCAAGAGTGGGATATCTTTCATAGTCAGATAGGGTGTAGTCATACGAAATAGACCCTTGAGGGCTTTTGCACGTGACATATCTGCGACCGACTTTTCGTTTAGTGCATCATCCAATTCTTTCTTTGATGCAAGGTTGCCAATAGAATCAATCACGATAATCACGTGATCATTACGATCTAATTGCTCTAGTTGCCCAACCAGATCAAACTTAAGCTCTTCGACATTCGCCACAGGTGTATGTAGTACACGGTGTGTATCAATATTGAACTGTTGGAAGTATGACTGGGGTGAACCAAATTCTGAATCATAGAATAGCATGACCGAATCTGGATACTTATCCATATAAGATTGAGCCATAAGTAAGGCAAACGAAGTTTTAAAATGTTTGGATGGACCCGCTAAGACTGTAAGTCCGGGTGTAAGTCCGCCATCCACGGAACCTGATAGTGCCACGTTAATCATAGGCACATCAGTGGGAATCATATCCTTTTCAGTAAAGAACTTAGAATCTGCTAAGATCTCTGTTGTCTTGATTTTAGAGTTCTTTTTAAGTTTCGCCATAATGGACATTTTGCTGTTTCTCTCTTTCGTCTAATTCATACTGGTTTCTGTACTTATTATTAATTCTAACACATTCTTCGATTAATGTAAACCTCTTACTGTAATTAGTTAGAGCACTAGTATCTTTCGGGAAACATGCCCCACCGAATCCTTGCTTGTTATCAAACCCTGGTACCTTTGTATGACTATGGCCAATACGTGGATCCATACCTATTGCTTTTATGATATTGTTATAGCTGGCATCCGTATCATTTACCGCATCGTATAGTTGGTTAAAAAATGTAACCTTCATAGCCAAAAAGCTATTAATAGCATATTTAACAAAACTTGCTTCTTGTCTGGTCATATGATATACAGGACAAGGATTGCACAAGCTGTATCTAGTGAAAAACTTTTCCACTCTTTCAGTAGCCCATCTATCACCTCCTAAGATATGAAACGAGGGATCTACGAATTGTTCATTAGCAGATTTTTCTGTTAAAAACTCAGGATTATAAACTACGTTCATAGGCCACCGTTTAACTATATCAGGGGTAACAGTAGATTTAACTACGACCAGTTTGGCTTTTTTTACTTGTCGGATAACCTTGTCAATAATAGATGTGTCAATATTGCCATCGCTGCCCATTGGGGTTGGAACACACACAAATACAAGATCGTAGTCCAATATATTATCGCTACTAATGTTTGTTCCATATTTCGGATCCACAATTGTTTTTGTTACTTTAGGATGGGTAAATCCATAGTCTACAGCTTTACCTACAAACCCATGCCCTACAATTAATATTTTTATAGAAATTCCCACTCTACTCCCGCCTCCTTAAACATTCCCAGACTATCCTCAGTGGAGGCGCGCCACCTAGGGTTAAACGGATCACCCTTCATCAAAACCCTTCGAATACCAACTTGAATGATTGCCTTAGCACACTCAGAGCAGCAGGGTAATCCCCATACGTACATGCTTGAATTATGTAGACTTACACCATTATATGTGGCATTATAAATGCAGTTTGCTTCGGCATGAACTATGTATTTGTACTTTTGCTCTCGGTCTTTATATCTATCATCATCTGATATGTGTCTAGGAAATCCATTGTATCCTGTACTAAGCACTTCGCCTTTTCTGCCAACTGCTATAGCACCAATCTTACTCGAAGGATCCTTAGACCAAGTAGCGACTTGCTCGGCAAGTTTTAAATATCTTATATCCCAATTATCCATATAGCTTACTCCAGATGCTCTGATTTGTTTTACGCTGACACATAGGTTCTGTACGAATCTTATCTGTCTTAAGCGGATGTTTATCTCGATCAATTATTTCCTGCGGCAGTAAATAGCCAAAGGATTGCTTTAATGCCTTCTTTTCACCGTCTCTTAGTCCGTATGGCAGCGCTAGAGCATGCTTAACTACCTTGGGTGATAGGAATGGTGCTCTTAATTCTATAGTACTTTCCATCATAGTTCTATCAAGCTTGGGTAGGTGATAGTAAGGCAATTCACACCATACGTCTGATGCTTGGCTATCATATTCCTTCGCCCGGCGGTAACCGCCAAATAATTCATCTGCACCATCGCCAGTAAGTACTGCGTGAAATCCTAGGTCTTTTAATGCACGAGCCATAGCAATCTGTGGCTTAGTGCTACCAAGATCTACGGGTGATTGGTGAATACGTATCGACTCTTCGTCGGTTATACCATCTAGGGTTACTTCGACCATGTCATTCGCAATAAGCCTGGCATAGTCTTCTTCGCCATTGTCTACATGGATACAAGTAACAGGTTTATTAAGGACCTGCGTAAGAATGCCGTGGATAATGCTAGAATCTAGACCACCGGATAGTAGCATAGAAAGTTCACGCTGACCGCCAAGACGACGACTAACTGATTCTACCATATCACTATGTAGTCTATCGGTTTGTACTAACCGCCAATCCCAGTATTTTTGCACTTGACCTTTGTGTACAAAGCATCCTGGTGGAAGTTGTTTGATCTCATTCCATGGTGTACCGCCAGTAGGATCATAGCCCCATTTCATAGTATTCGAATGGAATAGTTCGTTACGTGTAACTGGGCCAAAGGCTTTGAGTACATTTGGTTCAGATGCCATTGCTTCTACGTCTGTACGATAATATAAGGGCTTAATGCTAAGATGGTCAGTAACGCCAAACAGATGATTATCGACAATGGTTACATAAGTAAAGAATCCGTCGAATCTATTAAACTCGCGGATTCCTTTTATCCAAAATGTTTGCCATGCACATTCGATATCATTTGTAAAGCCCAGTTCTTCGTAGTTGAATATCTCACCGACGAATAAAGATTTATTCTGCGGCTGTATAGCTACCTTTGGATCCAGATTAACGAATGGTAAGCTATAATGACCAAACTGAATAGCGTTATTAAAGGCCTCATAACCTTTAAAGCCTGGTAAACCTCTATAAGATATATCCTCTAATAGTTCTTCTACGTTTACGTCTGTGTATGCTGCTGCAATGAATCCGCACATATTATACTCCTATATCCTTCATACGTTTATCATACAACTTTTCAGCCAGTTTGTAAACATCTTTTTCAGGATATCCTAATTCAATAAGCTCATAAGCTTTATCCAGATCCTCTATTTCCCAGTTCTCTTTGCTGTCTTTTTCTTTCATGGGCTTTCCTCATTCCCTCAGCTATTTTTGCCTTACGTTCATCTGAATAGACTTTACCGGTATTAGCTACTCTAAGCTTTTCTTTCATTTCATCCGTAATTACTGGCTTTTTACCTTTATGGGCCTCGCTCATTTTTTTACGGGTTTCTTCATTATACACTTTACCTCTATGAGCATCGCCAATTCTTTTTTTATGTACATCGGATAGTTTTTTCTTTTTATGTGATTCGCTCATTTTCTTTTTTGTTTCCTCCGAAAAGGTTTGACCAAGCATAGTTACATACCGCCAATACTGATCTTCTTCTACAATTAAAAATTCTTCATCGAATTCCATTTCGATGGGATCAAATTCCATATCAGGATTAATTGGTAAATCCTGTTTAGATACTTTTTCTATAAGCTTTTCTAGATGATCGATATCCATGTATAAACTCCTTTTTATTTTATTTATACATATCGCCTCTACTAACTAAGAATTATTTTAAATTAATCTGCTTAAAGCAAATCTATCGTTCGTAAAGCAATGTAGTGATGTAGAAGAAAAGTGTAAATACCCTACTTCAGCATCTATGCCACTTTTATCAATCATCCATTGTGTAAGCCTATTGGCGAAGTAAAGGTCATTGTGCAGGTGTCTTACGACGTCACACGAGCGCATATGATACGAACAATGCAGTTGTCCACCACGTTCCATAAAGTGCCAACCAAAGGAGCATGGCACTCGTTCACCTTGGTTGGCCGCGATTATATCTTCGGGAAACCACATGGGGACATAGCATTGCCTGGTGGTAGGATCTTTTTTAAGTAGCTCTACACCATCACCAAGATTACCAGTCTTAAATCGAATACCCTCCATAGTTGGCGCCCACATCCGCTCGGGGTATGAATGCGAGAATGCTGCTTGATTCTCTGAAAGATATTTCTCTGTATCTTTTAACCACATTGTATGTGATGGCGGTGGATTAAGTGGGTCGCCACCTGTACGTTCATCGAAGTGTACGTCTGCCCAAGGCTGTGAAGCACCAAGTTCATCAGAAGCTTTTCGAACATCTGTGTACATTGGTGCGACTAGGTCAGCGTGAAGAATTTCTAGAAACTTAGGTGGCTCTTGGGTACCTTGCCACGAACCAGTCTGGATTTCATACCCTTGACGATAAAGTACTTCACGAAGCTTCGTCAGACCCTCTGCTAATGTTCTGCCGCTTACTCTGTTCATTATCACTTACTCTCTTTCTCAAGTCAGTAGTCGAGAATCTATGATCCCGTTTATTATAATAAATCTCTATGCCACGTGCAGAGCATATAGCACGACCAGTGAACTTACCGTTCTTGTACTCTTCACCTATAATACGAATATCTAGATTAAACAGTTGAAGGATGTCTTCGAGATCCTGTTCTGTCTGATAAGGTATAATCTCATCGACATACTTAACACCTTGAAGCTGTGTCCATCTTTCAACCAGAGTCTGTACCGGTTTATTCTTTTCTATTCTATCATAACTAGGGTCAACTTGTAAACAACAAATTAGCCAGTCGCACTGGGTTTTTGCTTCTCGAAGCATTGCAACGTGACCGGCATGTAATAGATCAAATGTAGATGCCGTTATTCCGACAACTGTTTCAGTATCTTCCACGTATCTTTCCAACTCTTCACCTGGCGGACCGAACCACCATTCCTAACAACTGCTAATGATAAAGTATGATCATTACCACCCTGTTCCATTTTATCCCCGAAGAACATAACATTCTGAGGCTCTTCAAAGTCTAATAGGATTTGTGCTTTATCCTTACCCCGTTTCGTAATATCAAGACCCGTATCACCGGCAACACTAAAGTTTAGTCCGGGATATTTCTCTGAGAGAAAGTTGGCCATGTAATCCCGCTCGCCTTGTTCTTTATCCCATTGCTTATATAGAGATCGATCTTCTAGGGTAATTGATCTTCCCGGAATAGAAAAGTTAACCATACCCGGTCGTTTCTCTATATGTCTACCTTTTTTAATGGGAGATTTAGATTCTTCCAAAAGCTCGTATAAATCTTCCTCCAGAAAATCAAATGCACCTGTTGGCTCGGAGTGAGTATTATAGACCCCTTCCCATACATCATTACCATTACAATTATAGCATCTATCGGTTAAATTATATAAATCACTTCCAAGTTGTTCTACAGTTTTAGGATTGTCCGAACCTGTTGCGATGTAAACTTTATTCTGCCAAAAAAAGTCCATTAGCCATTCTTTAAACTCTGGTGCTATTTTTTGTCTGGATGGAGTAAGTGTTCCATCAACGTCAAATATATAATGCATTACCCGTCCAGATATTTGCCATAATCAAATATCCCCTCTTCTAAGTTATCTAAAACATGATCGGCCGGAATATAATCTAGTACCTCATAATATACTACATCGCCTTCCTGTAATGTGTTATGCCATAAGGAAGGATGGGGTGTAAACTTCCAAGTCACTATATGATCAATCTTTTTCTCCTTGATACATTTCTGAATGTAGGGAGAGATGTGTACTTGATTAAATCTATTTACATGTTTAAAATCACAGTGGCCAAAGAACTTGTGCACCGTATCGTGCGAATATCCCTCATGGATCTCGTGTCCGGAAGACTCGATTGTGCACTGGTGCTGTTCGGGAAATTCAAAGTCCCACTGACGTTCTTTCCATTCTATACTTTTATTTCGATCATCTTTTTTAACTTGTTTATCACGCCGGGCGATAAACTCTTTTGTCACTATCCCTTTAAACAACATGATCTATATGTCCTACAGTTTCTCGTTTAATATCATTATGATTAAATTCTGCCCAATATAACTCAAATGCTACACCATCTTCAAGACATTCAAATTGATGATACACCCCTGGCTTGACTTTGGTATACATTCCTGTTTCAAGAATAGTCTCGTCAACTAGATTGTAATCTTTCTGCCATACACGAATGAGCATACGACCCGACTCCACATAAAAGCCATTCCATTTAAACTCATGGCAGTGTTTAGAACAAACACCACCTTTATTCATTTCAATGCGATGGAATTCCAAAGCACCATTTGCTTCCACTAATTCGGTATTACCCCAAACTTTACCTGCAATCATTCCAATTCTCCTCGCTGCGATTTTATTACCTGCTCATACATAAAAAACAGTTGCTCAAATTTCCACTGATATACCTGTTGCATACCCATCAGGGCGTTCATCAGTTCATCATGTGTAGGCTCACGTTCACCATCACCTATCTGTCTGAACACTACCTGTAGGTCATCGCATACATGCCAGCAGTCCATAATCATTGGCTCTAAGTCATGCAGTTTACTCATCGTCATCTCCTTCTAGTTGTGAGAGCCTTTTGTATCTTTGTAACTAAACATTGTGCTTGATCCTGAAGATCTCTCCACAGTCTTCACAGTAGTGTTCAAAAAGATCCACGCCACCACCCACTGGTTTATCGTATACAGTGTAAACCACCCGAATGGTTGTGTCGCCTTTCATTACCATACGGCAGCATGTTTCGCATGCCATTAGTCCGTCTGCCTCATAATAATCCGCACTTCTTAACGCCCGCACCTTATCATAAGGTTTAGTCATTATTCTAATCCCAGACAAGGTATGATAATAGACTGCTCACAGTTATCAGGCCAAGCGATAGCTGCACCTAAGATAGGAATGACTACCATCATAATAGTAATCAATACGAAGGATAAGAATAATCCGTTAAAGTTTTTCATTAGGGTTTCTCCTTTGTTTATGCTACTAATATAACATATTACGTTTCGTTTGTAAACCCCCTTTTTCATTTCACTTACTATTCCAACACACTGCATCTTCTGGTGTGTTAATTTCAATACCATCAAACTCACATGGGAATACACCTATATCCCAGCCATTTTTAAGCCACCGTAATTGCTCTAATTGTTCTACGCCTTCTTCTCTGTATCTAGTTAGGTTAGGATACATTTCTAGTGCATTTCGCTTGTATCCATAGATTCCTAAATGCCAATCTCCATAGCCTGTCATGCCTCTACCAAACCACAAGCACTTATCAGCAGCTCTTACCAGCTTAACTGTGTTGGGATCATTCTGCTGTTCTTCTGGCATCATAGCACACATAGTAGTAACAGAATAATTTTTTAAATGCCAGATAGTCTTTTCAATCATGTCTTGTGTTACATCTGGCATATCGCCTTGTACATTAACAAATCTGTCATAATTATTAAAGATACTAGATTTGATTGCACCAGCGCATCTTTCGGTGCCATTGCCATATACATTGGTATCTATTAGAACATTACCACCAAAAGACTTAACACAACCAGCGATCTCTGAATCGTCAGTTAATACATATACATCATAAATAGATTCCTTACAACGGTCGTGAACAACTTGAATCATTGGCTTGCCGCCTAAATCACAAAGTGGCTTACCCGGAAAGCGAGAACTGTTGTATCTAGCTGGAATAAGAATAGCGGTTGATGTCATACACTGTCCTTTCAAAATCCTCTAACCTTAACATATTAGGCCCATCACTTGGCGCATTGTCTGGGTCAGCGTGTACTTCTAAGAAGAAGTTGCTAACACCCATAGCAGCGGCAGCGCGAGCAAGACCTGGGACGTAATCACGATTACCGCCACTCGATTGCCCATTGCCTCCTGGCTTTTGGACAGCGTGGGTAGCATCAAAAACGATAGGTACATTATAATTGTCAAGCATATACTGAATCCCAGTATAATCAACGACCAAAGTATTATAGCCAAAGCTAGTGCCTCTCTCTGTAATCCACACTTCTTTTGCACCTTCAGTTTTGCTTAGTATACCACTAACATCCCATGGGGCAAGAAACTGACCCTTTTTAATATTTACAATACAATCTATATTACAGGCTGCACGAATCAAATCAGTTTGACGACAAAGAAACGCAGGAATCTGTAGTACATCCACAACATCTTCAAACTCATTTCTAATAGTGTAAACTTGCTTTTCAGTATGAACGTCAGTAAGTGTCTTTACACCAAACATTTTTTTAATTTCTCTAAAGTCGTATAGTGTAGCATATAGCCCTTGCCCACGTACACCATTAGCACTTGTGCGATTGGCTTTATCGTAGCTGGCTTTGAAGTAATAGTCAATGCCATACTTGTCGCATACACGCTTACACTCTTTGACAATCTCTGCACTCTGTGCAAGTGTTTCGTGTTG
>Ga0181606_10002211_pt1 | contig 16762 bp, 9 predicted proteins | sample 041ome_10_FD_132994 | JGI IMG/M metagenome (GOLD analysis project Ga0181606, IMG submission 132994) | Coastal salt marsh microbial communities from the Groves Creek Marsh, Skidaway Island, Georgia - 041412US metaG (megahit assembly) | ecosystem: Environmental > Aquatic > Marine > Intertidal zone... | reverse complement strand
TCCAGACGGTGCATAACTCGCACTCGAGCCCGCAATTCCACCTGGGTAGTATCCCTTCTCAAAATATTCTTGCACAAGTGCTGTCCCGCCAGCTGCTATGGGGCATGCCATTGAAGTTCCGGATATTGTAGCCGTCCCGCACACGCTGTTGATATATGCCGATGTAATACTATCTCCCGGCGCAATAATATCTGGCTTAATTCGCAAATCATCGTTATCCGAACCAAACGGCCCCGAAGACGAGAACGAGGCTACATCTTCAAAACCTAAATCCATATTTGTCCTGGTATACCTGGAAAATGTAACTTTGATACCAGTAGAACGCTCCGACAACGCCTTCAAGATCAATCCATCGCGATGTGTGATGAACCCCACCGCGGCTGAGGTGAAAGCAAGAGGATAAGCAGCTTCATCTCGACTCATGTGAATTTTATACCCGTTTTGTAAATTGGTATCGTACTCGTAATTGTAAATCAGTATACCTTTTGCACCAGCAGTGTATGCGTTGCGCGCCTTGAGTTCGAACGAACACGTCCCGCGTTTTACAAGCACGATGGCATCCGTGTACACGGCGTTACTTAAAGCTGCGCAACCCTCTTCCGGGGTTGCGTGGATAACAGATCGAGCCACAGTTGCGTACGCTTTTGACGTGCTGTCCCAATCCGATCCGAAATCTGCCGCTTGTAGTAAAATAATTTTCAAATGCGAAAAGTGTGTATCGCTGGCAATATTCACGTTGTAATATTCCGTACCGGCGGCTATGTTTGCAGTCATGTATGAACTTGGAGTAAGCGACGCCCCGATCGATAGTATATTTTTCCCTCCCGCTGGCGTCGTAACTGAAGATAAACCGTAGTCACCGCTGTTACCTGCGGCAAAAAACGGAAGAAATTTCGGCGTATTTCGAGCGTATTCGTCTATCTGTGTCGTCTCACTTTCGTACTCATAAACGTCGTATCCCCAACTATCTGAATGGATTCTCGCTCCAGCATCGTAAGCAACTTGATAATACGTAGATCCCATATTTGGCGTCGCCGTCATGACAATATCTCCAAACTCATCTGTGTAGGCAAGATCAAAAAATGCAATTTGGGCTGAGGTTGCCATGCCGTCGTAAATTGCGGTATCAATGGTCGAGTATCCCGCGACTGAAGCAGCCACATGCGTGCCATGACCATCTTCGTCCTCTCCGTTTCCATACTCTGTAATATAATGTTTAAACTTGTTATTCCCCGCGAGATAGCAACTGTTTCGATCCGCTCCAGTATCGCCAACACCAACAATGACTGAATCCCCGAGCAAATTGCCTTTGCTCCAAATAGGGGTCGCCACCATCGTGGTAATCCCGCTTTTCCAAATCGACCCTTGGATTATACCCTTGGCGTTCCTATTCGACGTCTTTCGCGCATACATCGGTGCTACACGCACTATAAATGGAAGTGCGGCTATAAATCTTGCGGCGTCGGCTAATTGCGTCGTGGGAATATTTCGCAAGTTGAAAAAACCACCGTCTGGATCAAAGACGACGTTGCGTCTGCTATGTTTCGCTCCCATAGTGACGTTTGGTCCGAGCTCGTAAGACTCGTCATCGACTAGAACATTGATTCCCTTTTCGATTAAGATTGCTATTACTTCCTCGCTCGCATATTTTGCGAATACTTCGTCGTCCTTGGCGTTACCTAGTCGCGTAACGTCGACGCGCAAGGAATTGACGCTCTCACCGATTCTATTCTCCCTCGTTTCCAAGCCAATTTCCTTGAAAAGTGACTTCAGACGCTTCTCACTGCCCCACGTTTCTCCCTTTGCTTCTTCTGTTCCTTCGCTCGTCTTCGCTCTCTCCGTCTCCACCTCGATGACTGCATCGACGACGTCGAACGAGGCGTCTAAACTAAGTTCCGGCGTCCACGCGTCGACCCACGCTGCAGCTTTTGAAACCTCAAAAGCCGCTTCCGGAGGTCCAAACGCAAGGTACCCACCGCTTTTACCTCCAACAATAACTGGAAATCCATTCGAATCTTTCACGAATCCGCCTCTGTTTTTGCGCAAGATTTGTTCCGCTCTCTTCGTATCCGTTACGCCTTCTTCTAAAACGACGTAAAACTGTTGCGATGCAGTCACGTCTTCATTCACGGCGTTGAAGTAATCCTTCATTCTCCCACCAACACTTCCATCGCTACGTTTCCGCCTCGCTCGTTTCGAAGAAATTTCCTCCCCGTACTCCTTCGGCTCTTTCCCAAACGCCGACGACGCAAAGTTCCACTCTACGTTTTGCTCGGCGGCGGCCGTTGAAGGCGCTGTTCGTCTTCCGCGTCGTAACAATCGTTCGCGCGAGACCGTTTCTTCTTCCTCTTCTTTCATTCTATCCTCTTCTTCCGTTAGTGTTTGTCGAACGACTTTCGTCTTTCTTGTAAAAAAAAGTTCCTCTTTTTTCTTTGCAAAGGAGGCACCTTGGTCGTCTATCGCCACCACGTCGCGTTGAAACACGAGCCGGCGACGACCGATGGTTTCCTTCTTTTTCTCGTTCGTCCTCGCGCGTCTCTTCGCGTACACGTCGCGCGCGAGTTCTCTCGCTGTTTTATTCAAAAGTCGCCCGTTTTCGTTTTCGTCGTCAGTCGTCAGTCGTCGTCTCGAGTCCACCGCGTCGGACTCTTTCTTCTTCTCTTCGGGATTGGATTTTGCGTGTACCGCATGAACAGAAGCAGACGCAAAAAGGAGGAAGACGAAGAGAAGAAAAGAAAGGAAAGAGACGAAAACAAAGACTGTTCTTGTCCCGTGTCCTCCTCCTTTTCGCCGCCGCTTTCGGCGAAAAGCGATGTCATCATCGGTCATGATACTTTAATCTGCGCGTAAAAAAATGAAGTTTTTTAGTTTTCTGCTGGCGATTTATTCTTCTGAAGATGAACAACAACAACAACAAACAGAGTGGTTTTTGTCTCTCTCGCTACTATTATACTACTAAGGAAGGACGGCGCTGCTCCCGTCGGCTAAGTGGACGCACACCCTCCCGTGACTCGGAACGAACTGTCCGGTGATGAGTTTAATCGCCTCTTGACTGGCGACGCCGCCGACGACGGAGGCGACGGCGTGGATTTCGCCGCCTTGAGAGCGAACGACTTCCCAGGCGAGCCGTTCCAAGAATTTACCAGCCTCTTCGGCTTTGGCAGCTTTTATGTTGTTTGAACCATTTCCACCGTCGTCGTTTACGGCGTCGGCGTCATCGGAGGGTGGTTTTTCTACGACGTCCATTTTCGTCGGGGAAGTGGACGTGGAGAAGGATTGGAACATGGCGGCTTCTAAATTTTTGGTGACGAGCGCGCGAAGTTCCGCGCAGTCGCTCGTCATGCGATGGAAGAGCATCGATTTGCCTTTTTCCGTTCCCGAGGAGGCGACGACGTTATCGACGCCTTCTTCGGGCGCGTATGTGCCGGCTTTTCGACACAATTTTGCCTCGAACGCGTCCGAGGCGCGCAAAAGCGCGTAGGAATACGCGCACACGCGTTGCGGACTGTCGACGGCTAGGAAGGAGGCTACTTGCGCCTTCTTGCCTTCGTGTTCTGGTTTGTTCTCCCACCTCCAAATGTCGCGTTCGTCTGCGAGCGACGTGAAGGAGACGAATCGAATATCGCGCGCGTTTTTGCAAAACTTTATGCAAAACTCTTCCAGCTGCTTTTCGTCCACGTCCTTCTCGATAACGTCGACGATTTTGCTCCCGTGACGAACACTGGTACTATTATTATCGTTGGATCTCGTCGTCGTCTTCAAATTGGGAACGATCGTTTCTTTAACGATGCGCAACATCTCGCGTTGGTCCTTTTGTGCCTTCTCGAGGTACACTCTTTGAAGTCCGACGAATGCATCCGTCGTTGACGTCATGTCCGGCAACGCGCCCGCGTCCAACGGGAGAAACTTTTTGTTCCTTTTCGTAAACTCTTCCAACGCGGCGACAAAGATCCAAAACAACTTTGTGCTCACATCGCTCGCTCCTACGTCCGTTATCGATACTACGTCCGAAGAGGATAGCGTCGTCTCTGTGTCCATCATCACTACTCCATCTCCTTCCTCAGTAACGCTTCGAAATTCCCTCGGCAACTTTTCAAAACACTCCGAAACGTTCTCCGGCACATCCGGTTTCTGCCACGCCATCCTCACGTTCTCCAACGCCTCTTCAAAGTTCAGCTCCGTTTTCGTCCTTCGCATGGATTTCAAAAACTCCTTGAACTGCTTCTGCGCCTCGTAATCGCCGTCTTCTAATGTCTGCCTTTGCTTCTCGTCGAACCTTTTCTTCGCCACGAGCAACAAAACCGCCCACGGCACGTGCGCGAACCTCTGCTCGTCCATCGCCTCCAAATCCTCAAACTTCTCCGCAAACTCCTCTAACTCTGTAAACACGCCGCTCTCGCTCAACCGTAAATCCATCTTTCGATTTTCCGGTTTCGCCTCGACTACGCAGTGCGTCTTCGCCCCGGATATCTTCACCGTCCCGAAACATCCGTTCGACCGCAGCGTCAACAACTTTTTCCCTAGCTTTTGACAAATGTCGTCGAGTTTAATCATCGTCGGTTCGTCCAACTGCGACGCGAGTATCACATCGAAATCTTGCAATCGATGGTGACGAAGTTCTTCTTTGTCTTCTTCTTTGTCTTCTTCGCCTCGTCGAAACCGTTCAATCATCTCTCTCGGATCTTCCTCCCAAAAGTTCACCTCTACGTTTCGGTTCAACAATTTCAAGTGTTTGCACACCATGTCGCCCCTTTTTATTCTCTTCGTCCGTTCTAAAACCAACGCATCATCGTTCGCATCATCATCTCCCTCGTCCTCGTCCCCTTTTTCAAAACTCAAACTCGTCATGAAGTTATTCCCCAAGTCTCTCTCTTCCACCATCCGTTTCGGCGAATCGCACATCGTCAGTTGCGAGATTCCACCCAAGATGAGATTCTTCGCCGCTTCCGCGCTCGTCGCCCCGGCGTCCAAGACCAGAATTTTCGCGGACGAGAGTAACTTCTGACCGTTTTCTCCCCATAAGCGCATTTGTCGGTCGTATCTCGTCGAACTCATCTTTTGTCCTCTTCTTCTTCGTCTTCGTCTTCTCGTTCTCTCTCTCTCTCTCTCTGATATATATGAAAATTTTGTCAGCAGTTTCTTTTGGTGCGTGCTCTTTTTTTCTCTTTTTTTGTCGTCTGTTTTTGTTTTTTGAACGAACCATAAAAAAGTTGACTTTGTGAAATCGTGCGAGAGGAGCGACTTTTTTTTTAACAACAAGCAGAAGAGAGAGGACGGATGCGTCACACGAAAAGAAGCGTCGTCATTCATCATTATTTCTCTCATCATCAATAATGACGACGACTTTGATGATGATGCGCTCAGGGTCAAAACCGTTGCACGATATTACTACTACTCAGAATAACAAAAAGAACAACTCGAGTTTGAGGAGGAGGATTTTGAGGACGACGAGAGGGAGGAGGACGAGGATAGGGGATTCTTCTTCTTCTTCTTCACCTGTATCTTCTTTGGATGATGTTGAAAATGATGACGACGAGAATAAAAAAGGCGACGATGTGAATACGAATCCATTCGCGAGTACTCTTTTCGCAGGGGCTCTGTGTTGTTGCATCTTCGGCGTGACTGATGTTCGAGTCGCGAACGCGGTGACGGAGAACCAGCTCTTATTCTTGGAAGCGTGGCGGGCGGTGGATAAAGCGTACGTGGACAAGACGTTCAACGGGGTCAGTTGGTTCAAGTATCGCGAGCAAACGGTGAAAAACACACCAATGCCGTCGAGAGAAGACGCGTACGAGGCGATTAAAGCGATGTTGAAGAAATTGGACGATCCGTTTACGAGATTTTTGGAACCGGATCAATACGCGGCGGTGAGCGAGAACACGATGAACGCGAACGTGAGCGGGATAGGGGTGGAGTTGACGATTGATTCGGATTTGAGCGTGAAAGTGGTGACGCCGACGATTGATGCGCCGGCGTACGTGGCTGGAATTAAGCCGTTAGATAAGATTTTGGAGATTGATGCGACCGATGTGACTGGGTTGTCGTTGTATGAAGTCGCGGAGTTGTTGCGAGGGCCGCAAGGTTCGGACGTTTTGTTGAAAATCGAACCGAGCGCGACGCCGGGCAAAACGAAAAATTTGAGCGTGACGAGGAAACAATACGCGGTCGTTCCCGTGAAATCGGATTTATGCACATCGAAAAGCGGTGGTGATTCCATCGGGGTGGTTAAATTGCAAACGTTCAACTCGTTATCGGCGGCGAAAACCAAGGAGGCGTTGAGCGATTTAGCGGCAAAAGGCGCCAACTCGTTCGTTTTGGATTTACGAGACGACTCCGGTGGTTTATTCCCGGGCGCGTTAGATATCGCCTCGCAGTTGATGAAGAAAGGTTTGATTGTTCAAATCGCCGACGCCGAAGGCGTGCGCGATACGTTCGAAGTCAACGGCAAACCCCTCGAGAATGTTTACGATAAGAAACTCTCCGTTATCGTCAACAAAGGCACCGCGTCCGCCTCGGAAGTCTTAACCGCCGCCTTGCGCGACAACAACCGGGCGACCGTTTTCGGCGACGAACCAACGTATGGTAAAGGTTTAATCCAAACCATCGTCCCTCTGAGCGACGGGTCCGCCGTAAACGTCACCGTGGCGAAGTACCAAACGCCTTTAGGCACAGATATCAACAAAGTAGGCATCGCGCCGGATAAAAAATTACCGGTTGGGAAAGACGGGCAAATCATGCCCGCAAAATTAGACAAAATTCCCAGTACGAACGATGCCGATGCTAGCGTTCTTAGTTTCTGCGAGTACGTCAGTTCCTTGGAAGACGGGACTTTCTAATCAATTTGGTGTTTTAATACTATAGATTTGTATTTGTTCGCGTTGTTGTTTGTTCTTTGTTTTTGCACATCGTCACAAATTAATGCTGACGCTTTCCGCGCTCGCAGCGAGAAGGTCGCGCGACCTCAATCGCGTATACCGCCCTATAAACAACACCAGCACTACTACTCGCCAAAATCCTCTTTTCATCTCCTCCTCCTCCTCCTTTCCTTCTCGAGAAAGAGACGACATTAAAACCCCTACCCCTACCGGGAAAGTGCGTCTCCTGTACAAAGGTCCAAACGTGAAACTCTTTCGAGCGATTGTTCGATTCAAACTGCTGCAGGTATTCTCAATCGGGGCGGTGAGCACACCTCTTTTGCTCGTGTTTGGAGGAGGAGATGGAGGAAATATCGAAAACGTGACTGCGACGACGCAGATGGTGTTCGCGTCCGCCAGTGCATTTGGGGCGATTGGGTGCTCGTTCGCTTTGCAAGAGTTTGCGAATCGATACGTCGGCGAATTAGCTTTGTTGAGTAGTCATAGTAACAGCAGTAGCAATACTAATAATAATGATGATAATAACACTAATAGTAATAGTACGAGTGGCGATGCGGAGAAGAAGTTGCGAATATCTTCGATGGACTTTTGGGGGAATCGAATCGAAACGGTGGTGAAGTATCCCGAGGCGGTTAAAGCGCCATTGCGGAACGTGCCGGAGAGTTCGTACGGTGAAGTAGCTGAAGCGACATTTTTACCACTAGACGTGTACTTAGACGAAGAGAAGAGGGAGAAGAAACAGTTCATGGTGAGCTTGAGACACGGGAAGTTGATCGATAAGAAGAAGCTACTGGATGTCTTGAGCGGTAAAAACTAAAAGCTATGACTATACAATTTTTACATCATTCAAAAAGCTAATTCATCATCCGTGTTTCTTCCTACCTGTCGTGTATTTTTGCGAAGGGTGCGAAGGCATGTCTATCTTAGATCGCGTGAGACTTTCTCGGGCGTGGTAGAGTCCCCCACCTTCTCTCCCGCTCGCTTCAACTGCCGCGACGACACCCGCGTGGTGCAACGCGCGAACGCAAAACTGTTCTTTATCTTCCACTTCCTCGGGAGATTCCGCCCGCAGATGCGACTTCGATAACAGTTTACGACGCAAACCTTTCTTTGCTGCGGTCATTTTTCGGTCTTTATACTCACCAAGAGAGTATCCCGCAAAGGAAGCACCGGAGCCCATCAGTCCAGGTTTGTGTAATCCACTCGCTTCAATCGTCACTTGGTCCGGAGCGATTCTGTTGAACTTTGCGTAAAAATAACCATTCGGCGATTCCTTCTCGAACGACGGTTTCTTCGTGACCCCTCTCTTTGCATTTGGAACGTTTCCGTACCGTCGCGGCAAGTGATACTTCCCATTCATCTCTCCTAAATAACTCGTGTGCTTCGTTTTGATCAAATCTCTTTTATCGTACAAGTTGTATCCGTACACGTGCACTCGTGCGCACACGTGCGTCAACGCCAACAAAGCGATGAAGAAATCCGACGGCGATTCGTCTTCTTTCAGCTCTAAGCTCGTGGATACCGCGTCGACAAATTTCGGATTGAACAGATGGGCTTTCATCTTTGCCGCTTTGAATACGCTCTCTTTCCTGCAATGACTCTCGTGATTCGCTTTGCCGTGCAATGCCTCTTGTTTCGTTTTACACCAGTGCAAGGCGACTAAACTCTCGTCGGGAAACTCCCTCGCCGCTCGCTCTAAATTTTTATCGTCCCGATCGTTTCTTCGAAAATACTTTTCGCCTAAAAATCGAGCAGAGGTGAAACTCCCAACGTCTTCTTCGTGACCTCTCACCGGCGCGTCGTTCAAACGAATCACGAGATGGTGTTTATCTATCCTGTGTCCCAAACCGCTTCCTTTCAATTTCCCGTCGCTGTGGACCAACGCGCACGCGTTTGCCAACGCGTACTTCCCGGGCGATTTTCGCGTGTTATTCAACCAGTCTGCGCTGGGAAACCCACCGTACGTCGCATCAACTTCCCTCTTGATTTCGCCAAACTCTGCTCCATTCGCAAACAGTCCGTGCAACGACTGCGCTTTCCCGGCTAAATCTCCTTCGTTCCCGTTTCTCCCTCCCGTGTGGAGCGACATCCACGCGTCACTCTTAAACGGCAACGCGTTCATCGTCTTCACGCATTTTGGCAAAGTGTTCTTTTCCACGCACTGCGCGCCAGCGTACAACGCCGCGCACGGCGAAAACGTTTGCGTCGCTTTCGGCGGTTTCTGAGTAAACGGCACCTCGTAATCTAAACCGCCGAAAATTTGACCGCTAATCGCTCTCAGCGACTCGCCGCCGTTCATCTCTTTCGCGACGTCGTATTGCTCTCGCGACCAGTCGTGTTTGCTCTGCGCAATTTTCGGTGCTGGAGGTGCATTCGGTGCCGTGGGAGACGGTGGTAAGTACACCGGTAAAGTGAACGTCTCCGGATCAAAATACTCTTCTTTGTCTTCGTTCAGACCAAAAGCAGCTCTTGGTGTTCGATTTTCGTTCTCGGAATACGACTGAGTATTCTCGGTCATAAACACCGCGGAAACGATCAAAAGAGTCAACAAGAACACACATCCAGTCGATATTTTAGTATTCGTCGCGTTTGATGCTATTATTTGTCGAAAATGTTTCTCAGAACTCGTCGTCTGAGTCGTCGTAAACGTCGCCGATGATGATGTTGCCGAAGAAGAAGATTTCTGCACGCTCGCTCTCGCTTTCTTCTTCATCATCTTTTTCTCTCTCCGTGTATCCTTCTTAATAATACCAATAACACAAGCCCCGCGACTTCTTCTTCGTCGTCTTCTTCTTTTCCTTCATCATCTTTTCTTCATCATCTGCGCGTGAGTAAATGAAGAGTTTTGTTAGGGGAAATCTGATTCTTCATTTATCCAACGCACGCACATGAACGCGTGCGTTTCCTCTTCAACTGCTTGTTTGTCACGACAACGAAGCAGTTTCAGCGCGATACTACGACTACAAAAACTCTCTTGTAGTTCTTTTTCTCTCACTTTTACTTCTTTCACTGCTTTGACAAGGCCTGAGAGTAAGAGGAGGATTAGGCGTTCGTTTTCAACGAAGCTCCCCGTGGCGGCGAAACAGACGACGACGAACGACAACAACAACAACAACAACAACAACAACAACAACAACAACATTAATAAGAACGATATGGGAGCGAACGCGTCGAATAACAACAACAACAATTGTTCTCCTCTCGGTGGTGGTAATCTGATGTTGTTCGCGTGCTCAAAATGCCGAGGCGAGGGCGTTTTGATTTCGCAATCCCGAAGGCAACGGCAGGAGAAGAAGAGGCAAGAGAAACGAGAGATGTATCCAAACTCGTACCATCGCAACAGGGATGGTGACGATTCAGACGACGACAAAGAGAAGGAAAGAGGCGATGGTGTAGAAAATAAGAAAAAGAAACAGAAGAAGAAAGGAATGGGAGAGAAACGGGCGACGTGTGCGGATTGTCAAGGGACCGGGTTGGTGGATGTAAACGACGACGACGCGAGCGACGAGAGCGCTCTCAAGTATTCAAGCGCGCAAAGCCAAGGTCACGTGTCCATCATTGGCGGCGGCATCGGCGGGATGGCGTTGGGCGTCGCGTTGCAGCACCGAGGCATTCGGTTTACGATATTCGAGAAAGACGAAGAGTTCAAAGCGAGGAGGCAAGGGTACGGGTTAACCATGCAGAGGTACTCGGGGGCGTCCGCGTTGAAGCAGTTAGGATTGGAGTTGAACGGAGTTGGATCCGATGCGAACGTGGCGTTGCACAGTAACGGGAAGGTGTTGGGAGAGTACGGGCACTCGGTCGAGAAAAGGAAAGAACGAACGGCGAATGATGCGAGCGCTGCAAATAGCAATAGTAAACACTTACCGAGCGTGGCGCACTCGTTGAGGAACGTGCACATTCCGAGACAGGAGTTACGAAAAATGCTGTTGGATGCGGTGAATCCGGAGAACATTCGTTGGGGGATGAAGTTTGATAGTGCCAAGACGATATTAGAAGACGGGGAAAACAACGACGACCCTCGCGTAGAAGTGACGTTCACAAACGGTGAAAAAATACTCTCCGATTGCGTTGTCGGCGCGGACGGTTTGTTCAGTCGCGTTCGCGCGCACAAGTTTGACAACCTCGACGCCATTCACGAGGGGTTGAACTACCTCGATTGCCTCGTCGTCCTCGGCATTTGCCACGGCATGGACCACGAGTTGTGTAAAAACAAAGCGTTCCAGATTCTCGACGGGCACAACCGTTTGTTTTGTATGCCATTTTCAACGAACGAGATTGCGGAAGATATACTGGGCTACAAAAATGACGTCGACCCGACGTACACGAACATCCCCCACGCGATGATGTGGCAACTTTCGTTCCCGTGCGAGTACGACGAAGCCGTGGAGCTTTCAAAAGATCGCAAAAAATTATTGGAAGAGTCTCGAAAGCGGTGCGAAAGTTGGTGCGAACCCGCCCACACGTTGTTGAAATCGACGAGGAGCGAGAACATGTCCGGGTACCCGGCGTTTGATATGCTCATAGAAGACGAAATCGTGTTTCGGAATGGTAGAAAGAAAGATACGTCGGATAAGGAGGCGTCGAATGTGGATGTATTCACTACGCTTCTGGGAGATGCGGCGCACCCCATGTCGCCTTTTAAAGGGCAAGGCGCGAACCAGGCGTTAGTGGACGCCTTGAATCTTGCCCGAGCGCTTTCCAGAGCGCCTAAATTTCTCTTACCCGGTGAACGCACCAACGGCACGCCGCCTAAAGTCGCCAACACGAAAGAGGCGTTAGTTATAGCAGAGGACGCGATGTTGAAACGGTCGCGAGGGAAAGTGGAAGGTTCGAGAGTTGCCGCTAAATATTTACACAGCGAGGCGGCGTTAGCGGAAGGTGATTTCGTGAGAGCGAACGTGGCGGTGTCGGCCGCGGCGGGCGAAGTGTATGATGGACGAAACGGATAGATATAGGTTTATTAATGACAAACAACAACACATAACACGTAGCATATTAGTATATAATAGATTATTAGAGCGCCTTTTTCGCACTGCTTGCGCGACTAGATCTTCTCGTGGCAATTGGTTTTTGTCCCATCTTGTGTAAAAACTTGAACATCTTCACGGTTATCGGAAACAAACCAAAGATACCCGGGTGACCATGGTACGGCACGCCGGCTTTCTCGCACTCTTCTTTCACAATCGGCACTAACTTCGGGTACAAGTTATGTGCCATCCCTGGGAACAAATGATGTTCGATTTGTAAGTTCAACCCGCCGGATAAGAACGACCAGAACGATTCCCCCCAACTCGCGCTCGTGCGGATTTGCCACTCAGCCCAATCGTTTTGCGCTCTCTTCGGCAATGCTGCCGGCGTTAAACCGTCCAAGTTATGCGAGACGATGAAAAACCAACACAAAATGAACGACCCAAACGTGGAATACGCGACGAGTGGTAAAATGCACGCCTTGATGCCAAAGTTATACATCGGCAACGCGAATTTCACCCCGTAGTGCAACGCTCTTCCCAAGTAAAACAATGCCAGCTCGTGTTTCATTAATCCCAAATACTCCACTCCAGGGCTCGACTTAGTGATTACTACGTTCACGAAATCCCCGGTTTGCGCGGCCAAATACAAAAACGGCCACGCGAAGACCGAGTAAAACGCTTGATACTTGTGAAACCACTTCCACTCCAAACTCTCGTCCAATCGCATGAGAGGAAAGGACGTGTACACGTCTTGGTCTCTCGTCGCCTCGTTACAGTAGGAATGGTGCGATACCATGTGATGGTATCTCCACTCGATAGAACTTTTCCCTAAAATCACGTCGCATCCGAACCACCCCCAAATGGCATTCACAAAACCGGATTGCGTCAACCCGCCGTGGTTGGCGGTGTGTTGCAACCCGGTGCCGCTCCAATACGCCGAGAAGCCTAAAAACATGCCAGTCAAAACCGTCGGATTCATATTAAACATGTATAAAGCCACGGCGTAGCACAAAATGACGCAAAACGCGTCGAATTTCACCCCACCCGCACCTCTCGCTTTCCTTCCGCTTTTCCTCGCTCGCGGCTCCACCACTTCCTCTCTCACTCGCTTCTGTATCTTTTTATACAAACTCGAATCGAGTGGTTTCGGAAAGGTTTCATCCGGACACCAGCTCTCTTCCACGTTTACGGTCGGTAGCGTCTTCAAAACTTTCTCCACGATTTCCGATCGCAAATGGTGCGATTCGAACAAAATCGTCGCGTCTCTTCCGTGCGCCAGCATCAAGAGTTGACTCCCTCCGGGATGACGTTTCGCGAACTCGGTGATGTCGTACGTTTTCCCCCGGATTTGCGTGTACTTTCTTCCCGGAATGATATTATTATCGATCATTTTTTCGCCATCTCCCTCCTTCTCTTCTGGAGCGGCGTCGACGACCATCGATGGTGCGTTCTTTCTCACGACGTCGATGACTTTGCCGCCGACTTTAGAAGACGAGTTTGCCCCTTTGCCCATTTTTATGATTATCTTTTTTTGTGACTTCCTTCGACCGCAAATTTGGGAGGAAATCATCGTCGTCATCACCATCATCATCACCATCATCATCATTCATCGAATTTCAAAAATATGTTGTTGTTGTTGGAAAAAGTTCTTTTGTGTTTCTCTGGTGTGAGTACTCTATTTTTACAACGTTTTAGTAGTGTTATGCGCGTGTCTCTCTCTCTTTCTCTGTTCGTCTGTTTGTCTGCTTCACCGTAATGTCTAAGCGGCGCTCTTATTAATTTCCTCGAAGACGTTTTGTAACCATTTCGATTTACTCGCGTCGCGTTCCAACTCCGTTTTGAGTTTTTTGACGCGTTCGATGACGTCTTGCGGCGCGAGTTGCGGTAACGGGATGTTTTTGAAATCGTTCAGGAATTGCATGGCGCGTTTGCGACCGTACGTGGCGTCGGCATCGTCGATCCCGTCTGATTTATTGCTGTTGGTGGTGTTCTCTTTGTCGTCGTTTCCAGCAGAGTTACCACCGTTTTCCAACTCTTCGGCGCATTTGCGCGCGTCTTCCAACGCCTCAGCCGGGAAGCCGGAAAACTCGGCGCAGTGAATGCCAAAGGATTGGTCGCACGCGCCTTCCTCTAAAGCGTACAACATGGCAATTTTCTTACTCGCGACGTCGATTTTCGCGGAAACGTGAAAATTCTTAACGCCAGTTTCGCCTTTTAATTCCGTCAACTCGTGGAAGTGCGTGGCGAACAAACACGGCGCTTTGACTTCGTTCGCCAAGTGCTCGGCGATGCCCCAGGCTAAACCGAACCCGTCGTACGTGGACGTGCCGCGACCTAACTCATCGATGATAACCAACGACTTTTCCGTGGCCGAACGTAAAATGGACGCGGATTCAAGCATTTCCGCCATGAACGTGGAAACGCCGCGTAATTGAAAATCTCCGGCGCCAATGCGGCAGAAAATCGCATCCCGAACTGGAATGATTGCTTTTGAACACGGAACGAATGACCCGACTTGCGCCAATAAAACGTTCACACCGACTTGGCGAATAAACGTAGACTTACCGCCCATGTTCGGACCGGTGATAATTTGAAACCAACTCTCGCCTTTGATCATTTTGCACGAGTTTTGCACAAACTCGCCGCAGGATTCTTGCACCTCCACGAGCGGGTGTCTCGAATCGAGCAACACGAGTTCTTTTTCGTCCGCGTTGGTCATTTGCGGTCTCACGTACGGCGTCGGAGCGTTTTGCGCAACCTCGGCGAACGCGCACAAGACGTCCAACTCGGCCATCACCGACGACGCTTTCAAAAAAATATCGACGAAAGAAACCGCCACGTCCAAGACGCGTTGGACCAAATGTTTCTGCTTCGCCTCGTACGTTCGATCGATTTCTAACCTCTTTTGACTCAACGCGCGCAATTTTTTATTCGTAAACTTAGAGCCGTCTTTTTTTGCCTCTAAGATTTGGAACTGCGCGGATTTCGATAACTTTGATCGCGCCGCGGTTTCGTCCTTCTTCGTCAGACGAAAAAAGTACCCGTGTTGGTTGTTCTTTTCCAATTTTAACTGCTTGTCTCTTTCCATCGTCAAATCTTCCGCGGCTTCTTGCCACACGACGTTGATTTCCTCCTCCGTGGATATCTTTTGCTGCTCTAAGAGAGCCAACGTGTCGTCAAACTCGGCGGAGATGACGTACTCGTCTGGGATCTTGTTCAAATCCACCGCGTGCTCAATCAAAGCTTCAAATTTGCCCAACTTTTCCTCTTCCACGCACTCTTTCAACGGCGAGATGTATTTTGAGATGAATAACGCTTTCCTCGTCTCGTCGGAAAAAGGAATGCGCTCTAAACAATCGATCGCGTGCGGAATCGCGCTCGAAGCTTGGTATAATTTACACAAATCCATCAGCGTCGTTTTCTTCTTCTCCAATTTCCTCGCCAAGCGCTCGACGTCTGGTAACGACTTCAAGTGCGCGTTACGCAACGAGTCTCTCAAAGCGCTTTCCTCAGAAAACGTCTCCACGACGTCGTGCCTTTCCGAAATCTTCTCCACGGAAACTAACGGTTGTTTCAACCATCGATACAACACTCTCTTCCCCATCGGCGACGTGCATCGATTGAGCAAGTTGTACAAGGAGAATCCTCCGCCGCTCCCTTTCCCGGCGGTTTCCCCGAACGATCTGTCCCCGCCGCCACCGCTGCTCGGCAACACGTTCAACGCTTTCAACGCCGCCGCGTCCAATCGCACGTGAGCTCCGCTGTCAAACAACTCTAACTCGCACCTTCCGTGGTTTTGCGCGTCGTTACCGATATCCGCGAATTTCATCACCGCGTGCAAACACTGCACGGCCAGCGGCAAGTCCAAAACGTTTCTGTGCGCTTGCACGTTATCGCCACTTTTTAGCAGCCTCTTCAAATCGTCCTCGACGTCGTCCGTTCGAAAATATTCGCTGTTCGCTTTTGCCGTTCGCATGGCGTCGCACCTATCGATCACGTCCGCGATTCTCTTCGCGTCCGCCGTCATCGCCCCTCCGCTCGCTTTATCAATTTCGTTCGGCACAATCACCTCTCGGGCGTTAATCTGCGCCAAAATAGACTCCAACTGCCCTAATCTCTCCTCGTCCGAAAACTCCAACGCTCGCAACGTCCTCGTCGAGTACTCGAAAAACGCTAAACCGATGCGTCTTTGCTCTTGTTTCAAAACGCACTTCACCGCGCAAACGATCGGTAACGAATCCGTATCCGCGTTTGCGTTGTTCTTGTTATTATTATTATTCAAATCGTTCTCTTTGCTCCCGTCGAACAAGATATCTTCGAAATCCAAAACGTTCCCAGGACTCCCGCGTTTCGTCAACTTAAAATCCCCTCTACTATTCGGTTCGCTTTCGTACACCTCCACCGTCCTCTCTCTCGTGTGTAACAAAACGTCTCGACAAATCGTTTCGAACAAGTTTTGATTGATATTCACGGACGGTAAAATAAACTGCGAGTTTCCCCCCGCGTCTTTGAGATACTTCACCACCGTGGTCGTTTTATAAAACCTCCGAGCGACGTAGAACGCGTCGTCGGCGCACACCGACCATCCTTCGTGTTTCGAACGGTTGAAGAATCGCAGCGAATGATGATGTTTTTCTTCTTCTTCGCTTTCTTTTTTGTCGTCATCATCATTCTTCTTCGAGAAGACGTTCGTAAAAGTTGTCTCGTAAAACCGAACGAATCCAGACGCGTCCGGAAGAATTGCATCCTGTTCGCGCGGGGCAACAGAAGTCGTCCCCATTTTCGTCGTCTTTCTCTCTCTTCTGCCTCCTTTCTGTGATGGGATGATGATTCTTTCGCGAAGAGAAAAGCGTGGTGAGAAAATGTGATGGTTTCTGATCCGAGACGGAACGTTTTCATTTTTTTTTCATTTTT
>Ga0181606_10002199_pt1 | contig 16821 bp, 21 predicted proteins | sample 041ome_10_FD_132994 | JGI IMG/M metagenome (GOLD analysis project Ga0181606, IMG submission 132994) | Coastal salt marsh microbial communities from the Groves Creek Marsh, Skidaway Island, Georgia - 041412US metaG (megahit assembly) | ecosystem: Environmental > Aquatic > Marine > Intertidal... | reverse complement strand
GGCGTGCGCATGGGCTTTATGTCCTTTTTCACCAAAGCCTGCTGTCATGCGCTAAAAGAAATACCCGAAGTCAACGCCGAAATCGACGGCACCGATATCGTGTATAAAAACTATGTCCATATGGGCGTGGCCGCAGGTACACCAACTGGTTTGGTTGTGCCCGTCATCCGCGACGCCGATCAAATGTCATTCGCGGAAATCGAAAAAGCCATCTCTGAAAAAGGCCGCCGCGCACGTGACGGCAAACTATCCATGGCCGAAATGCAAGGCGGCACATTCACCATCTCAAACGGTGGCGTCTATGGCTCACTCATGTCATCTCCAATTCTGAACCCACCACAATCAGGCATCTTGGGCATGCATAAAATCCAAGACCGACCCGTTGTGGTCAACGGAGAAATCGTCATTCGCCCAATGATGTATCTGGCGCTGTCCTATGATCATCGTATCGTTGACGGCAAAGGCGCGGTGACATTCCTAGTGCGCGTCAAAGAAGCGCTTGAAGATCCACGCCGTCTGTTGCTTGATCTATAATTCAACAAGGGCGCGCAGTAGTCGCGCCCTTATTTTATCACAACCCGCCCAGAACCCATTTTTTGTCCAAAAATATCCTGGGGGTTTGGGGGCAACGCCCCCAAAAATAGAAAGGAAACCACATGGCATCCTATGACGTAATCGTAATCGGCGGCGGCCCAGGTGGCTATGTTGCTGCAATCCGCTGCGCGCAACTTGGCTTAAAAACAGCCTGTGTCGAGGGTCGTGAATCCTTGGGTGGCACCTGTTTGAATGTCGGTTGCATCCCTTCTAAGGCGCTTCTGCATGCCTCGCACCAATTGCATGAAGCTAAGCATAATTTTTCCAAAATGGGTCTGATGGGTAAATCCCCGTCGGTTGATTGGAAACAGATGCAAGCCTATAAGGCCGACGTGATTGACGGCAATACCAAAGGCATCGAATTTCTTTTCAAAAAGAACAAAGTTGACTGGATCAAAGGCTGGGGATCTATTCCTGCCGGCGGGCAAGTTAAAGTTGGTGATGATATTCATCAGACGAAAAATATCATCATCGCATCTGGTTCGGTCCCATCTTCGCTACCCGGTATTGAAATCGACGAACAAATCGTCGTCACATCAACAGGCGCATTATCACTGCCTAAAATTCCCAAAAAACTGGTGGTCATTGGCGCGGGCGTCATAGGTTTAGAACTTGGATCCGTTTATGCATGTCTGGGATCAGAAGTCACCGTAATCGAATTCTTGGATGTGATTACGCCGGGCATGGATGGTGAAATTCAAAAAACCTTCCAACGCACTTTGAAAAAACAAGGTCTGAAATTCATCATGGGCGCGGCAGTTCAATCTGTTGAGGCCACCAAAACCAAGGCCAAAGTGAACTACAACTTGCGTAAAGATGACAGTAATCATTCTTTGGACGCTGACGTAGTTTTGGTGGCAACGGGCCGAAAACCGTATACTGATGGTCTCGGGCTTGAAGCACTTGGCATCGAAATGACGCCACGCGGTCAAATCAAAACAAACGCGCATTGGCAAACCAACGTTTCGGGCATTTATGCCATCGGTGATGCGATTGAAGGCCCGATGCTGGCCCACAAAGCCGAAGACGAAGGTATGGCAGCCGCAGAGGTGATTGCCGGCAAACATGGGCATGTGAATTACAATGTCATTCCGGGCGTTATCTACACCGCGCCAGAGGTGGCAAATGTCGGACAAACCGAAGAGCAACTAAAAGCCGAAGGCCGCGCATATAAAGTCGGCAAATTCAGCTTTATGGGCAATGGCCGTGCGAAAGCCAATTTTGCAGCGGATGGTTTTGTCAAAATACTTGCCGATGCAGGCACGGATCGCATTCTTGGCGCACATATTATGGGTCCGTCCGCGGGCGACTTGATCCATGAAATCTGTGTGGCAATGGAATTTGGCGCATCGGCACAGGACTTGGCCCTAACCTGCCACGCGCACCCCACCTATTCCGAAGCAGTTCGTGAAGCCGCTTTGGCCTGCGGTGATGGTGCAATTCACGCATAAATCAATCTAATTTAACGCAAAAGGCCCTCAGGTTTCTGTGGGCCTTTTTGTTTTTGAAAAATTGTTTTACAGGGAATTATGCGTCCCATCACACAGCGGGGCTTTTGAACTATGCGTGCAACGACAAAAGAAAACTTTTCCGGTTTCCTCTGCCGTAAATTTCATTGGCGAAAACGCAGTGTCCTTATGGCTTCCATCGCAAAAAGGTTGCTTTGAGCTTTTGCCACAGGCACACCAAAAGTAATTTTTGCCTTCCTCTACGTCGATTGGCATTGGGAATTTTTGTGCGATAATTGGTGCTGACATCTATCTTCCTCATTAGAAAAGGCACCCGATCGGGTGCCTTTGGTTTAGCTTGGTTCAGGGGCCAAATCTGGTCCGCTGGGCTTTGCTTTGGCCTTTGTCTTGGGAATTGCGGTGATGGATGGCGCACTGCCCTCATCATCATCGCTGGATCCATTTGGCGGATCACCTGCCATGACACGTTTGATTTCATCACCCGTCAGGGTTTCATATTCCAACAAACCTTGTGCCAAGCGTTCCCACTCGTCTTTCTTTTCGGTCAGAATGGCATAGGCACGTTCATAGGCATCTTGAATGAAACGCTTTACTTCTTCCTCAATCAACTCTTTCGTCGACGCAGACACCGACAAACCAGCCGTGTTGCCTTGATATCCTTCATGCGCCTCAGAGTAATCGATGTTGCCAACTTTGTCGGACATACCCCAGCGCAATACCATCGCACGCGCTAGGCCAGACGCCTGTTGGATATCGCCCGCTGGACCATTGGACACGTTCTCTGGTCCATACTTCATGATCTCAGCCGCCTTACCCGCCATGGTCATAGCAAGCTTTTCTTCACATTCGGACTTGTGCCAGTTCAGGCGATCAATTTCAGGCAACGATACAACCATACCCAGTGCGCCACCGCGCGGAATGATTGTGGCCTTATAAACCGGATCACACTGCGGCAACGATAGACCAACGACGGCATGCCCTGCTTCGTGATACGCGGTTTTTTCTTTTTGGTCCTGAGTTAGAACCATTGACCGGCGCTCTGCGCCCATCATCACCTTGTCTTTGGCGTTTTCGAAATCAACCATTGTGACAACAGATCGTCCCACACGCGCGGCCATCAAGGCGGCCTCGTTCACTAGGTTCGCCAGATCGGCCCCCGAAAACCCGGGTGTGCCGCGCGCAATCAAACGCAGATCAACATCTGGACCCAAGGGGGTTTTGCGTGCATGAACGTTCAAGATCTTTTCACGGCCTTTGATATCTGGGTTTGGCACAGTGACCTGGCGGTCAAATCGGCCCGGACGCAATAGAGCCGGATCAAGGACGTCACGACGATTTGTTGCGGCTATAATGATCACGCCTTCGTTTGCTTCAAACCCATCCATTTCAACCAGCAACTGGTTCAATGTCTGTTCACGTTCGTCGTTCCCGCCGCCATAACCTGCACCACGGTGGCGACCAACGGCGTCGATTTCGTCGATGAACACGATACACGGTGCATTTTTCTTGGCCTGCTCAAACATGTCGCGTACACGGCTTGCGCCAACACCCACGAACATTTCCACAAAGTCAGAGCCCGAGATGGTAAAGAACGGCACACCAGCTTCGCCCGCAATGGCGCGCGCCAACAAAGTTTTACCAGTACCGGGAGGGCCCACTAACAAGGCGCCTTTAGGGATCTTGCCACCGAGGCGGCTAAATTTCTGTGGGTTACGCAGAAATTCTACGATTTCCTCTAGCTCTTCTTTGGCCTCATCAATCCCTGCAACATCGTCAAATGTGACGCGACCTTGTTTTTCGGTCAAAAGCTTGGCTTTGGACTTGCCGAAACCCATTGCGCCACCTTTTCCACCACCCTGCATGCGGTTCATGAAATAAATCCACACACCGATCAACAGCAGGAATGGGAAGATCGTCATAAAGAAAGATTGTATACCAGACTGTTCCTGTGCCTCGGCGCGAATGGCAACCTTATTGGAGATCAAAAATTCAGTCACATTTGAATCCAAAGGACGAATTGTGACATATTCGCGTTTATCACTGCCGATGAATTTTACCTGCTCGCCATCTAGGGTGACCGCTGTGACGTCACCCTGTTCGACCGACGCGACGAAATCAGAATAGCTGATTTCACGGCTTTGCATAGATGAACCACCGCCACTAAAGACGTTAAACAACACGACGATGACCAAGAATAAGACCACCCAAAACGCGATATTACGATTGTTGCCCAAGGAAACTCTCCTAACCTAGCTAGAGCCTATGTGTATCACACAAGCGTTTCCACATAAATAGACAATGGATCAGCAGGTTCAATGGCCTTTTAGAAATTCTCTAAACTTTGGGCGTAAATCGCGCAAATAAGCAGCATCTTTTTTAATTAAACTAGGCGCTGCCAATAATTTGTCATTTTGAAAGATAGCAGGCTGCGCCCATAAAGCACGCGACGGAAATAATTTTTTACAAGCTGGATCCAACTGTGCGACACCTTTTTCACCAAGGCAGCCAACCTGTGCTTCTGATGTGTCGTTTTGAATGCACCAAATATTATCCCAAACTGTTCCCATGAGCATTGCAACAGTCTCGGCACACCGCGCATATTCGCGGACCACATAAATTTTACCGCGGCGGCGGAACATTAGAGCCCCCATCAAAGTTTGTGCGTGCCCTGTTTGCACTTGACCTAGGCATTTGGTCAGGGTGTCATACCGCGGCCGAAATGGCACGTTTGATGTCCACATGATCGCCGCTGAAATCAGGCGCGTCTGGATGTCACGTTCCAAGGTCCAAAAGTCTGTTTCTCTAAAAGCAAGACCAATAGGCGTTTGTTCACCGATTGCATCAAACGCGACTTGCGCAGCATGTTGCAAAACCTTTTGCGCATGTGCCATATGGTGGGCCATCAACGCAAATTTTTCGACAGAAATCCCGGCTTTTTCCAATTCAGGAAGCAGTGCGCGTATGGCAACACGATCATACTGTGTATTCTCATTAGATGGATCATCAACCCAATCGATCGCATGAGCGCGGAGATAGGTCCGCAATTCCTGTCGTCGGAATGCCAAGAGAGGACGCGCCACAGTCAAACCATTATGTTGCGTCATTCTAGGTTGCATCGCGGCCAACCCATCGACCCCTGAACCGCGTTTAATGCGCATAAGAACCGTTTCGGCCTGGTCATCCAGTGTATGGCCGGTCAAAATCGTTGCGTTTTCCCCCAGATGCGCATTGATCAAATAATATCGCGCCTGACGCGCTTCGTTTTGTGTATTGCCGGTCCCATCCCATCCGGTCCAAACCAAGGTGTGATGATCAAAACCATAAGATTTTGCGCGCGATTTTACAAAATCAGCCTCTCCCGCACTTTCTGGGCGCAGACGATGATCGACAGTAATCACTGACACCTTTGTCGCCGGCGAATGCTGTTGTTGCCAAGACGCGATCAGCGCCATCAGTGCCATGCTATCGCTTCCACCCGACACAGCAAGACAAAGCGGTTCCGGCACTTTGTCAAAAACGGCGACCATCGCCGCGGCAAAACGTTCATCTAAGTCTTTTGTCACTGACACCCTAATGTGGTCATGCGTGCCTCAGCTTGGGCAACAAAGTCATTTCCTGGAAACCGAATTGCCACTTGGCTAAGCGTTTGACAACCCGCATCCGTTTGCCCCAACTCGCCCAACGCATCACCTAAACGGTAGAGTGTTTCGGGGGCGACCTCGGACACGGGATAGGTCGAAAACCCCTCAAGATAGGCCCGAGCACTTGATTTATGGTCACTCAGGGCAGCAAAGGCATTTCCGCGGATCAACATCGCTTGAGGCGTAAGTGGGCTGTCTGGATATGTCTGGGTAAAGCGCGCCATCATTTCTGCGCTGTCTTGATATTTACCATCTTCAAACGCACGTTTTGCGTTATCAAAATCCACTTTTTCGCCAATAGCCAATTCGGGGCCATTGGTTTCCGGTTGGGGCACAGAGGGCAAAGCAATCTCTTCGCCCCCTAAGGTAGTCGTTTCCCCCAATTTTGAAATATCACCGCCCTCTAACTCAACCAACCGAAATTCAAGATCACCAACACGATTTGTACCATCCGTGACGATGCGGTTGACGCGATATTCCAACTTCTCGGTTGCCGCTGTCAAATCGCGCACCTGCGCTTCGAGCACGTTCACACGATCAATGACAGATCCATTACCGGCAACTGCATTAGGGGATTGGGTGGTGGAAAGCTCTCGTTTTAAGCGCTGCATTTCGACATACAAAATGTTCAAATCCTGCCGAATGTCTGCCAAGCTTTGCGCCCGATCCTGAGCGTGCGCCGCAATCGGTACGCTTAGCAATAGCAAAATGCCCAAAAAGATACGCATCCCACCCACCGTTCTTAGAAATTGACGTTATTTAGAACCGAAACTGCACGACGGTTCAATGAATAACATGAATCTGCGCTACACAATTCTGCAGGACGTTCTTTGCCATAGCTGACGGTCTGCAAACGATCTCCTGAGACACCGCGCGACGTCAAGAATTCGCGGACAGCATTTGCGCGACGCGCACCTAGGGCAAGGTTATATTCGCGGGTGCCCTGTTCATCTGCGTGGCCTTCGATTGTCATCGAATATTCAGAGTTTGCCATCAACCAATCTGCCTGCGCTTGAAGTGTCGCCTGCGCGGCACCATCGACCGTGGCTTGATCAACCGCAAAATATACGCGATCCCCTACAGTTTGTTGAAAATATGCAGGCGATGCTGGATCACTGGCGGACCCCGCTTCAAAACCGCTGCCAGTGGTGCCGGCGCTGCCGTCTAAGTACGACCCGGGTTTGTTGTTCGAACACGCCGCCAACGCCAGGGCGGAGATGATTAAGACTACTCGATATCTATTTTTCATGATTTTATCCCATGTTTCTTTTCATTTGTACCATAGTTCAGACTCTATGCAAATGGCGCTATTTTCCCAACGGTGACCAGGCAGGATCAGATCCGCCCGAAGCCGTTGGCACCGGCTTAAGGTTGCGACCTGAAATATCAACGGAATACAGATTTGCTTTGCCGGTGACACCTTGGGTTTCGCGGGTGAACATGATGACGCGGCCGTTAGGGGACCATGTTGGGCCCTCGTCCAAAAATGATGCTGTCAGCAAACGTTCCTCGGAACCATCTGTGCGCATGACACCAATGTGGAACCGTCCTTTGCTTTGTTTGGTAAATGCGATCATGTCGCCACGTGGTGACCATACGGGCGTGCCATAGCGACCATCACCAAAACTGATCCGTTTGGCAGCACCGCCATTTGCAGACATGATGTACAATTGCTGCGATCCAGATCGGTCACTTTCAAAAACAATTTGACTGCCATCAGGAGAAAAGCTTGGCGCAGTTTCAATCGATGCGTCGCTGGTCAAACGTCTGCTTTGCCCCGAGGCGAGGGTCATAGAATAAATATCTGTGTTCCCGCCTTGTTCAAGTGAATAAACAATCGTCTCACCATCAGGGGCAAATCGGGGTGCAAAGCTCATGGTACCTTGCGCATCTTGCAGAACGCGGCGCTGCGCCGTTCCTACATCCATCACATAAATACGTGGGAAACCAGTTTCATAGCTTGTGTAAAGCACACGATCCCCCGTCGGCGAAAAACGTGGTGCAAGTACGATATCATCGGCGCCTGTCAAATAGGTCACGTTCGCACCGTCATAATCCATGATTGCCAATCTTTTTCGGCGCTGCCCCTTTGATCCTGACTCAGCGACAAAGACGACGCGGCTATCAAAATATCCGCTTTCGCCTGTTATGCGGCTGTAAACAACATCGGCGACCTTATGCGCAATACGGCGCCACCCGTCTTTCGTACCTGAAAACTTAAGCCCTGCACCCAATTCTTGGTTCGCGAAAACATCATAAACACGAAATTTTACTGTCACAGACCCTCCTTCAACGGAAACGGCACCCGCCAACAAAGCTTGTGCATTGATTGCTTTCCAGTCAGCATATTGGATGGGCGAAGCAAAGCTGGTGATCCCACTGATGAATGCACTTTGGGGAATTTCGCGGAATAATCCGGTGCCAACCAAATCTTGGGAAATGACTGTCACAAGGTCCTCTGCCAGTTGATTGGCAGCAGAGTTTTCAGCAACAAAATAGGGTGCAGCAAAAGGTAAAGGTTCAATCACGCCGTTTTTGATTTCAATCCGCAAGGGCGCAGCATGTGCCACAGTGGCGGTAATCCAAAACATTGTTAAAATCAAAAATCGGAACATTATCTTGTCCTCATCTCTTCTGGGTTAAAGGTAATTTCGATATCCCGCCAATGATCGTATTTTTCAACGGGAAGTTTATAGCCATCCTTTTGACAGCGTAAAATCGCGCGCCTAGCGGCTCGGAACGCAGTGTTGGCTGCACTTTCTGATCCGCCCTCGCTGGCCAACAACTTAAGACTGTTGTCGTCAACCTTGCCATCACGGTCCAATGACATCGCAACTGTGACCGTCACATTCGCCGCCTCTGATCCAACATCAACCACCCAACACGCTTGGACTGAGATCCGAAATGCGTCTGTTTCGCCCGATGTCATGGGCGGCCCTAATGGTGCATACGGCTTAGCTTCCATGGCTTGGGCCAATGCGTCTTGGACCGATGATGTATCGACAGTTTCTTGTTCTGCCGCTTGCGTTGGTTGAGGCTTTGCAACCTCACTTTCAGGCGGGCGTGCCCGTGGTCGTGGCGAAGACGACGGTGCGCCTGATGGACGCTCTTTTGCCTCGGTTATGATCTCTGTGGTCGCAGCCTCAGGGGCTTTTGCGACTTGTTCTTGCTTCTCGGTTTTTTGACCAGTGTCAGCCAAAGAAACACTTTCTTGGGTTTGCTCGTCGACGATCGCGTCTTCTTCCGGTGGGGCGACTGCCTCTGGTGCGACACGATCCGCAGGACGCGGGGCAGCGGTTGGCGCGGTCACCGGCAAATCCGTTGTCGTTGGTTGCGGCGGCTTTGGTTGATCTGGAATGACCGTCACGATTTCGGGCTGATCCAAAGGCTCTGGCGGTTGAGGTCGCGTCACCTCGACATTTTGATCTGGTCGCGCAGGTGGTGCAACACTCTCTGTGGTCTGGTCTATCGCACTTGACACTTCAGGCGCCGCTTCCGACACATCCGTCGGCAATAGCACTTGTGCGGATGTATCAACCAAAGGAGCCTGATATGCTTCGTTGATCGCGTCAAATTCAGCGCTGGAGATAACCGACACGTTCGCAACCTCGAAAGGAATTGGTTCTGGCCGGAACATGCCGCCAAAAAGCGCCCAAAAGATCAAACCTGCATGCGCGCCGCCAGAGATATAATGGCCGATGTGCATCGCGTTTTTCAGCCACCCTGCCCAGTCAAAGTTGGCCCGCCAACATCTGTCACAAGGCCAATATTGGAAAATCCGCCCGCATTCAGTGCGCCCATGATTTGAACAACATCCTCATAACGGATTGCACCATCGGCACGCAAAAAAACCTTGTCGCTACTGCGTTCTGCGGCAATGGCTCGCAATTTCCCAATCAATTCCTCACGTGCCACAAGCGTGTTTTGAATTGCAATTCCGCCATCTACAGTCATTGAAATTGTCAACGGCTCTTCTTGTTCCGATGCCAAAGCATTGGCCGCCGTTTTTGGCAGCTGGACTGGAACTCCAACAGTCAACATTGGGGCAGCCACCATAAAAATGATCAACAAGACCAACATAACGTCGACAAAAGGCGTCACGTTGATTTCTGCAATTGGCTGGGCCCGGCGACGACGTCGACCCTTTTTAGGTTGTGATTTTGCAATCGCCGCGCCCATGTTATGCGTCCAATTGGCGACTTAGGATCGTGGCAAATTCATCAGCAAAGCTTTCATATCCGCCGATGATCCGATCCGAGTCTGCGGAAAGTTTATTATAAAATACAACCGCCGGAATAGCAGCAAGCAATCCCAAACCAGTCGCCAAAAGGGCTTCGGCAATACCAGGGGCGACCACGGCTAAATTTGTATTTTGTTGTGCTGCAATTTCGATAAAGGCATTCATGATCCCCCAAACTGTCCCGAACAGGCCAATGAACGGCGCCGTCGATCCAATGGTCGCCAAAACCCCTAGACCTTTTTGTAACTCGTCTGCTTCACGGGACACAGCGACATCCATCGAACGTTCAATGCGCGATTGTACGCCGGCAATCAGCTGTCCATTGGATTTTTGGCTACGTTCCCATTCCGTCATCCCCGAGACGAAAACACGCGCAGCACGCCCCTCAGGTTCGGGTCCCAACTCTGCGTACAGTTCATCCAATGGTTCGCCTGACCAAAAAAGACGATCGAATTGCGCGGCCTCTCTGCGTGCGGCGCGGTACAAAACGGTCCGTTGTACGATAATTGACCATGACCAAAAGGACGCTCCAATTAAGAGCAACATAACCAATTTAACGGTTAAGGTCGCGCGGGCGAATAAAGCCCACATTGAGAAATCCACATCCGTGGCCAAGGCCAGCGCTTCTGTTTCCATGATCTTACTGCTCGTTTTATGATGCCATTTAGGCTTTTTTTAAAATCATAGACTATTCTAGCACCAAAACCAAGCGATATAGCACGCCTAACACGCCAATGTGAGAAATAGGCAAACTTGCGCCGACACCAAAATCACGGCCGCACCGATACATGCTGACACCACGCTGTCAGCATGTGGGTGTTAAGACTGCCCTTGTCATTTTGAAAAGGAGACTTAACATGACCACAACCGTTGCCTGGGTTGAAATTCCAGTGAAAGATTTTGATGTGTCTATTCCATTTTATAACACCGTCTGTGGTTTGATATTGAAATCATGAACATGGGCTATACGAAATCTGCAATTTTCATGGCACCCAAAGGCGTGGTAAGCGCGGATTTGACCATCGGCACGCCTGCGCCCAAAGGCACAGGCCCGATTATTCACCTTGGCGTCGGTGGCGCATTGGAGGATGCTGCCAAACGCTGTGCAGCCGCGGGCGGCGAATTGTTGGGCGATATTGTCACCATCCCACCGGGCCGGTTCCAAATTGCCTATGACCCCGATAGCAATACGCTGGGGCTGTTTGAACCTGCACAAGGACCCAAATAATGCGCCGTGCCGACCGTCTTTTTCAAATTGTTCAATATTTGCGAGGCGGTCGGCTGATCACAGCGGGGGATTTGGCCGAACGGTTAGAGGTTTCAAAGCGGACCATTTACCGCGACATTGCCGATCTGATGTCCACAGGCGTTCCCATCGATGGCGAAGCGGGCATCGGGTACATCATGCGATCGGGTTACGATGTGCCGCCCTTGATGTTTAACACCGCCGAAATCGCGGCACTTGTCACAGGCGCATGAATGCTGCGGGCTTGGGGCGGTGTCGATATGGCTATCGCCGCAGAAGAGGCGTTGATCAAAATCCAATCCGTCCTGCCCGCCGCGCTGCAAACGAAAATGGCCGAAGTCCAGGTCTTTTCGTTTGCCCACCAAGATATGGATGACGACCTGCGCCATCGTTTGGATTTCATCGAAACCGCGATCAAATCATCGCATCGTTTAATCATCACCTATCGCACAGGCGAGGAGATTTCATCACAACGCACAATCCGCCCGCTGTGCCAATTATTCTGGGGGCGCGTTTGGACGGTTTTATCGCTGTGTGAATTGCGCGATGATTACCGGTCGTTCCGCGTGGATCGTATCCAAGACATCAAAACAGGCGACCCCTTTAAACCGGACAAACGCATATCGCTTAAGGATTTCTTGGAACGTGAGCGTACGCAGGCGCAAGAAAAGTTTGCCCATTTTAATGCGTTGTAATCATTCATGTCCCCGCGGGGACATGTTGCTTAGGCGGTTCATTTGCCCCACGATGCAACGGGTTTTAGCGCGATGATGCAACAGTCAAATACCTTATCATAATCACCTTGGCACACTGCCCACAGCCAAATGATGTTATGTCCACGGATCACCTGCGGTCGGAGCGGAGAGGAGACTGCGTTGCGCGTGATCCAGCCCACGGGCGTGTCCTTAATCGTTGGTTCTTAGGGCACGGTCTGAAATTGTGCGGCGCCTGGTCATTCTGCGAAAGGCAGAAAAACGCGGCTGCCGTTCTAGGTTTCAGATCAAACGCCAAGCGCTTGCAAAATCGGCGGCAAACGCGTCGGACGTCCATCCAGCACCATCGCAACTAAGGTCACTTTGGCATTGAACAACACCTGATCATGACACAGAACCGTTTGATCCAAAACCAATCGCGCCGCCGTTTTGGACGCCACGCTGGTGACAACATCCAACAGATCATCAAACCGCGCAGGGGCAATATAGTCTGCCTCGACCCGACGCACGGCAAAGACAATACCCTGTTCTTTCATCTGGTTTTGATCAATACCAAGATCACGCACCCATTCGCTGCGGGCGCGTTCAATGAATTTTAGGTAATTGGCGTAATACACAATGCCCGCCAGATCTGTATCTTCGTAATAGACGCGGCAAGAAAATCTATACATTTTCACCCCCCACCCTGAGGCGATACATCTTTGTTCCGCCCTGATTTGAAATGGCCTCAAAGCCAGCTTTTTCAAGAACGCGCGCGGACGCTGGGTTTTGATCTGCAACCCCGCCGAATGCATATTTAAAACCAGCAGCACGCAACATTGCGACAAGACCCAGAACAAGCTCGGACGCATACCCTTTGCCCCATGCAGATTGGGCAAACATATACCCAATCATAACCTCGCCCCCGCCCCCATTATGCAACATAACCAAACCGACACCGACCCCATCACAGCTGGCCAGCATCAGGGTTGCGCCCTGACCTTGTTGATGGCGCAGCCATGCATCAATATCACCTGAAAACTGTGCAAGCTGTGCGTCAGGCGGTAAAAATTGTGTCACTGACGGCGCGAGAACCTGATCAAGATTAGCGTGAGCCGTCGCCATAAGCGTTGTTATGATATTCACGCTGAGGGGTTCTGTTTGAAAATTGTGAAACACGGTCATGTTTTACGTCCGATCCGCGCAAATAATCGCAAGGCATGCGTTTTATCCTGGGTAATTGATGGCAATACTGGATCATATGCTGCGCGAATGATGTTAGCGACATCTGGATGCAAAATGGTATGGCCTGTATCAGTACGCGCCAAGGGCGCGATGGTTTGAAATGCCGTATCTGACCATAGCAAAAAAGATTGGGCGACCTGTGCAAGACACAGATCCTGTGCAGGAACAGACGACAAATGGTCGTCCATTCGCAAAAACACAAAGCATGCCTTTATCGCACCCTCTGCGTCAAAACGGAAAAAACGGTATTGATTGGCATCGACATCCGCCAAACGTTTAACCAGTGGACCCAAACCAGGCACCAGCTTGTCCATATCTGGGACATCCAATAATTCGGCCCAATCACGCATGAAAAAGAACATAAGGTTCGATCCCAATTCGGGATCGGTTTCGGCAACGGGTTGACCGACCATTTTGGTCATCGCCTCGATCGTGCTCTTTAATGTCGCTAGCGTCGCATCATCAATGCCAAAGGCGATCGGTGCAATCGGTCGTCCCCAGCGCGCAAACAAATATGTACCATCTTTACGGGTAAATTGGGCTTCGATATCGCTTGGCTGCATGTCGATCCTCTTTTTGAACGGATTTAACAAACTTGGCCAACAAAGGCCAGAGGCGACCTATTCAAACAAATCCGACTGTCCCTTGCCAGGTTCAGGCGCGCGCAGACCAAGGTGTTCCCAACCCCGACGTGCCAAAATGCGGCCCCGTGGCGTTCGCTGAATCAACCCTTGTTGCAACAAAAATGGTTCGATCACTTCCTCTAATGCGTCGCGGCTTTCAGACAACGCAGCTGCCATGGTTTCAATACCGACCGGACCTCCGGAATAATGCTCAGCAATCATCCGCAAATACCGACGATCTGCGCCATCCAGTCCTAATTCATCAACCTCAAGCCGGGTCAGTGCATGATCGGCCAGCGAACGGGTCACAGTGCCATCGCCATCCACCAACGCAAAATCGACAACACGGCGCAGCAAACGTCCCGCAATCCGCGGGGTCCCACGGGCGCGACGGGCAATTTCGCGCGCGCCCCCTTCGTCAGCGGGAGCGCCCAGTTTTCGCGCATTTCGCGAAACAATTTGATACAGTTCATCTTCGGTATAGAATTGCAAGCGTGTCGGAATGCCAAAACGGTCCCGCAACGGCGTTGTCAGCAATCCCAAACGCGTTGTCGCCCCGACCAAGGTGAACGGTTGCAATTCAATACGCACAGTGCGCGCTGCCGGCCCTTCACCAATGACCAGATCTAATTCAAAATCTTCCATCGCCGGATAAAGGACCTCTTCGACCACTGGATTAAGGCGGTGAATTTCGTCAATGAACAAGACATCGCGCGCTTCAAGGTTGGTTAAGATTGCAGCTAAATCACCAGCTTTGGCCAAAACTGGCCCAGAGGTCATGCGAAAATTAACACCTAACTCACGGCTCATGATTTGTGCCAAAGTCGTTTTACCCAAACCGGGAGGACCATAGAACAACGTGTGATCCATAGCCTCACCGCGTTGCCGGGCCGATTGGATAAAGACCTTTAGATTTGCGCGCGCCTCGGCCTGACCGATAAATTCATCCAATCCCTGTGGACGTAGCGCACGATCATTATCGATATCATCAGGCATGGGATCTGGGCGTAAAATGGGATCGGATTGCGTCATTACCTACCCCTTTGGCGCAAGCAGCCGCAAAGCAGCTTTGATCAGGTTCGACGTTTCCAGCGCAGCATCTTCGCCCAGCGCGGTTGCAACAGCACTGGCCGCATCGGACGGCGAATACCCTAGATTTGTCAGCGCGGATAACGCTTCGGCTTGTGCGTTTGAGTTTGGCGCACTGGTTCTCGCGGATTTGGGCGCCGGTGTGGTATCGATCACATCAATCACTGCGTCAAGGTCCCCCGCATTCGGTTGCGTTAAAGCACGTTGCCCAGTCATCGCCATCACACTGGGGGCTTTGTCCTTGAGATCCAGGACAACACGCTGCGCAGTTTTCGGGCCAACGCCTTTGGCAGCCTTAACCGCGTTCCAATCGCCCAGCGCAATCGCACGAGACACACCATCAGGCCCCAACGCTCCCAAGATCGCCATGGACGCTTTCGCGCCGACGCCCTGAACGGTCATCAACAAACGGTGCCATTCTTTTTCGACTAAGGACGTAAAGCCAAAAAGCTGCAAAAGATCTTCGCGCACCAAGAGATCCGTATAAAGTGCGACCGCCTCACCCAGGGAAGGCAGCGCCATCATTGTGCGATCGGAACAATAAACGATGTACCCAACACCCTTGACGTCTAAAAGAATGTGATCATCGGCCTTGTAATCAATACGCCCAGAAAGTTTTCCGATCATAATGCTGCCTTTTGTAATGCTTTGCCCAATCGATCCGCAGATCGCGCATAATGCGCATGACACAGCGCAATAGCCAAGGCATCTGCCGCGTCTGGCCCCGCAATGTTCACGCCTGGCAACTGCAAACGTACCATATGATCAATCTGTCCCTTATCCGCATGCCCGACACCAACCACGGTTTTCTTGACCTTGTTGGGCGCATATTCGGCGACGGTTATCCCCGTTTGCGCAGGGACCAGCAAGGCAATCGCACGTGCCTGCCCCAACTTTAACGTGCCGACAGCGTCTTTATTGACAAAAGTTTGCTCAACAGCCGCCGTTTCAGGTTGCCACCGCGCAACAACATTCGTCATTTGATCATACAGGGTCAAAAGTCGGGACGCCAAATCATCGCCAGATGAATGACAGATCCCGTTTGCGACATGGCTGATTCTGCTGCCTGCAACGTCAATAACGCCCCAGCCCATGTTTCGCAGCCCCGGGTCAATGCCCAAAACCCGCATGCCTGTTCCTTTGTGTTGTGTTTTTACCTCACTAGCACGAAACGTGAACAAAAGCCAATCAGAAAAACAATCAGACAAAAGCGACACTTGCGTTTTTTGCAACGACATTTGCATGGGCGATCATTGAAATCAGAGATCCTTTTATCAATAAAATATACAGTTTTTTAATACTTAGACCTATGCGTTCAATGCATAGATGACATGCGTTTTCAAATCTTGTTATGTCATTTTTTTATCTTTATCTGCCCCGTTGAACAAATGAATTGATCATCACAAAGGATGAATACAATGGCCGCTACACATACAAATGTTTTCTACACCGCACCAGTTCGCAAAGCTGGCTTTATCACAACCTTTATCGCAGCAGTGAAAGATTGGAATGACGCGCGTCAAACCCGCATGCAGCTGAACAAATTGTCAGACCGCGAATTGGCAGATATCGGCCTGTGCCGCGGTGACATCGATACTGTTGTTGAAAAAACATATCGCTAATATTTGTTCGCAATTCTCCCTGTCGAACATGAGGGCCGTATGACACCTGTCATACGGTCTTTTTTATTCAATGCGGTTCTGATGTGGCACACTGTCTCTGTGATAAATTGCTTGCTATTGGACACACTGCATCACTGCCGTCATATTCTCGGCCGTCGGCATAAGGTGTAAGTCGCGCACGGGAAATGTCCCGTCGAATGTAATAGCCTTGATTGATGTCCAATCTGCGTATGCGACTAACATTTCAATTCCATTATCGCAATCCCGCAGACCACCGATGATGTAATCCCAACCAATTTTATGGTTCGTTACGCCGGCAAGATCGGCAACATGTACGAGATCTGGACCTGAGCCAAAACG
>Ga0181606_10002195_pt1 | contig 16861 bp, 16 predicted proteins | sample 041ome_10_FD_132994 | JGI IMG/M metagenome (GOLD analysis project Ga0181606, IMG submission 132994) | Coastal salt marsh microbial communities from the Groves Creek Marsh, Skidaway Island, Georgia - 041412US metaG (megahit assembly) | ecosystem: Environmental > Aquatic > Marine > Intertidal... | reverse complement strand
TTTGACCTAAAGTCAAAAATAACGTTTTTATTTAACATTTGTGCTAGTTTTTTAGGGTTGCCTAATTGAACAGAAATCTTATTATCCGGGTCATGATAAAGTGTTTGGCCATGGAAACCTATTAATTCACAAGAGCTTAGAATATCTAAATTTTTTAAAGCTAAATAATGTTCATTAGTGATAAAATCATCTAAATAATCTTTTCTTTTTAAATTAAAATTCAGATCTTCTTTTACAATACTCTTTAATGTTTTCTTAGTTTTAGTATTGTATTCATAGAAATAATTCCGATTCAATCTCTTTAAATGCAAGCCATTTGTTTGTACTAAACTAATATCTATACCATCCATACTAGTACCAGTCATCAAACCAACGATATTTAAAAAATTATATTTCAAAATAGATACCTAATTAATATCTTTTTTTTATTCTAACTATATTATAATAATATGGATAATAATATATCAAAAACTGAACTTTTATATACTAAGAGCAAACCGCTTGACCATTTAACTATATTTGATGGCATTATGCTAATGATCGAACAGCAAGCTCAGGCTGTTACAGATGTAAAAAAAGCTCATAAACAAATTGAAAATGCAATAAATAAAATAGTTAAGCAATTAACAGTAAATCAAAATAGTAGGTTAATTTATGTTGGAGCAGGCACTTCTGGTAGAATAGGTGTGCAAGATGGTGTTGAGCTCTTTCCAACTTTCAATTGGCCAGAAGAGCGATTAGACTTTATAATAGCTGGAGGGAAAAAAGCCTTATTAAACGCAGTTGAAAATGCTGAGGATAATATTTACAATGCAAAAAAAATTGTAAACGATAAAACTATAAACTCAAAAGATATAATTATTGGTTTAGCAGCAAGTGGAAATACACCATTCACTTGCAAGGTTTTGGAAGAATGCTTTAACAGAGGTGCTTTGACAATTGCAATAAGTAATAATCCTAAAGGCAAACTTTTAAATTATGGCAAAATAAAAATTACCTTGGATACAAAAGAAGAAATTATAGCAGGGTCAACCAGACTAAAAGCAGGTACTGCGCAAAAAATATGTTTAAACATAATTTCATCAATGGTTATGACCAAGCTTGGAAGAGTAAGAAATGGATATATGAATGCAATGGTTCCAACCAACCGTAAATTAAGAAAAAGACAAGAGTTTATACAAAATAAACTTTTAAAATAGTGTAAAGCTATTTAAAGTAAAAAAATAAATATACTAAGATTTTTTATTATGATTAATAACATTATAATTCAGGAATATTATAATTTTTTTATTTTATTTTTTTCATCAGCCTCTTTTTCTTTTTTCTTTATAAAATTCTTTCCTATTATTAAGAATCATATATATCATTCAAATGGACCACAAAAAATACATACAGGGGATGTATCAAGATTAGGTGGTCTATCTATTTTTTTATCATTTTGCGTAATGTTATTTTATCAAGAAACTTTTCAAATTAAAATAACCGAGTATTTAATTTGTTTTTTGCCAGTATTTCTCATAGGTTTAGTAGAAGACATAACTCAACGAGTAAAACCAACTATAAGATTAATGTCTGCTTTTATAAGTTCCGTGATATTTATCTATATTACTGATATCACAATCAATAGATTAGGGTTTTATATTGGTGATTTATTCTTAAACTATAAACCATTATCAATGGTATTTACTATTTTATGTATTGCTTATTTAACACAGGCGTTTAACATTATTGATGGTTTGAATGGGTTAAGTTTGTGCACAAGCATAATTTGCCTCTTATCATTGGCAATCATTTCTGAAAATAATTTCAATTACTTAATTTTTCAGCAATCTTTGAATTTAATATTCATTTTGTTGGGTGTATTATTATTTAACTTTTTTGGAAAAATATTTATAGGAGATTCTGGCGCTTATTTAATAGGATTCATTATTGCAACAATAGCTATAAATTTAAGTGTAAATAATCACTACTTATCACCGTTTGTAATAGTATTGATTTTATTCTATCCTTCTTGGGAATTATTAAGAACCATATTGAGAAGGTTTTTAAATAAAAAAAATATTTTTAGTCCAGATGCTAAGCATTTACATAGTTTGTTATATTCAAATAATTTAAAGAGGTTTAAATTTAGTAATTTCAAAACTAATCTTTTTACTTCTCTTCAAATTATTTTTTTTCAATTAGTAATTTTTATATTTGTAATAAGTTTTTATAGAAATGAAAATCTATTGATTTTAGGGATAGCAATATCTATATCATTTTATGAGCTTATCTATAAAATTGAAAAAAATTATTTAAATAAACAAGCTTAAATAGTCTACTTAATTTCATTAAAATCAAGTATTTTAATTAATTTGTTATCTTTCTCTATTCTACATCTAATATTTTGTAGTGGTTCAATAACTGTTTTCATATGAAAAGCATTAGCATGGATACAATTTAAATGATCTATCATTATACCAACATGCCCTTCCCAAAAAACAACTGCGCCACGAGAAAGATTTTTTGTTGATGTTATAAGTTTTTTTGGTAGTTTGATCTGGTCAGATGTGTTTCTGGGTATCATTTCTCCATAAGTTGCGTAGGAAAGTTGAAGCAAGGCAGAGCAATCGATTCCTATTGTATCTCGTCCCCCCCATTTATAAGGTGTATTAATTAATTGTTCAGCTTTGCTAACCCAATCTTTAATTTTTTTATCAATTTGGATAATATGTTTACTAGGTACATAACCTTGTAGACAAATGTGTTTTCTCGACAAGAGAACTTTTGACCAATTATCATCAATTTCTACTACGCAAATTTGAGAACCCATTGGGAGATAATGGATTATACTTGCTTTTATATCTTTTTTTTCAAAAATAAATGTTCTTTTGTTTAGCACTCTATGAGTTGCTTTTCCTAAATATTCAACTCCTTCTTTTTTTATCCATCCATAATAATTGTCTGTTTTTAGGATACAAAATAACCAATCTGAATGTGTATCTAAAATTTCTATAGATTCACCAAACAAGCATTCAGTCTCAAGATTTAAACTGTCATCAGGCTTTTTTCTCATTACAATTGAAGGTTTAACTATATTCATATATTCTTTATTTTTAACCATTCACCAACATTAAAGTTAGGACATGTTTTTAAAGTTTGACCGGTATCGCAATGACCTAGTATGTCTGCATTAGGATATTTATTTCTCCATTCTCTTAAAACCTTTTCTAAAGAAATATACTGTTTTTCTGTAAAATGATTTCTTCCAATAAGACATACTCCTAGACTTACATCATTTTTACCCTTGACATGGGCTCCAACCCAGTATTCTGGTCTACCGTTTTGAATTTCACCAGATCTAAGAATTACTTTATGATACCCAATACCATCCCAACTAAACCCTAAATGCATTTTATGAATGTCAGATGCTTCTAGTTCTTTTTCATTTTCAGTGTCTGAACAATGAATAACCAATAATTTAATATTTTGAGAATGGAGCATTTTAATATTTCTATCGATTAAAAAATAAAGTTATTGTTTTTATAATATCTTGTAAAGTTTAATAAAATAATTGTAATTTTCTTATTAGTAAAAACAAAACTTGATATTAGAATTATCAATAGCTTAATACGTCAATGTTTATAAATTTAAATTACGGTCACAGTATGGTATGAGTTCTTTTTTATGTGTTATAAAAATTACTGTTATAAGATTTTCCTTACAAAACTTAAAAAGGTTTTTTAATATTTTGTGTTCGGTTTTTGAATCTAGTGCATTAGTAGCTTCGTCTAATATTAAGATTCTTGGTCTTTGATATAAAGCACGAGCTATTCCAAGTCTTTGTCTTTGTCCTCCAGACATAGCAGAACCACCTTGTGTGATTATTTCGTGAAAACCATTTTTAAGAGTTTTAAACCAACTTTCTAAATCAACTAATTTTAAAACATCATTGACAATTTTGATATTGCTATTTTCAGCTGTATCTAAAATGATATTTTCAAGTACTGTGCCATGAAAAATAAAAATTTCTTGAGGAACATAACTGGCTCCCTTTTTTTTGTAACAATCTTTACCAGGTACAACGGATCCTTTTGCTGGGTCTAAAAACCCTAAAATTAAATTAACTAAAGTTGATTTCCCAGTTCCAGATTTACCAGTAACAGCTACAAATTCACCTTCTTTAATTTCCATATTAAACTTGTGGAAAATATTAATTTTAGGGTTGTAGTTAAAGCTAACGTTAGAAAACTTAATATTTCCAGAAATATATTCTTTTTTGAATTTTTGGTCATTTTTGACATTTAAACTTTTATGAAACTTCATTTGATATAAAAAATCTGAAACAGAATCCTCATTAGACTTTATATACGTCCATCCAGAAAATGCAGCCTGAAAATACGGCATAAAACGCTGAAGTGCAAAAACTATGGCGGCAACAAAGGGAAAGTAATCAGAAAAATTTTGGTAACCGTCTACCATAAATATAAATATAAAAATTAATGTAATTAAAGCTGGCTCTATAATTAACCTAGGAGTAGCAGAAATTATACGTGAGAATGCACTTGAAAATAATGTATTTTTTGCAAAATTTGAAAATTGATTATTTAAAAATGGTTCAGCTTTGTAAAGTTTCAACTCTCGATAACCTGCTTTTTTTATTAGTGCTAGTCGAGACATATTTTCATATCCCTGGTTAATTAAAGTACTGCAATTTTTTAAAATTTGTCTTAATTTATACATTATTAAAAAATACAAAATTGCTATTAATGTTATAGCTAAAAGAACTAAAGGCCCCACAAACGTAATAAGAAAAATTAATAATAAGATTAAAAGGATAAACGAAGATACTATACTTAATAATGGAATTATTAGCCCTTCAATCACTGCGGTTAATTTAACAGTAACAGTTGTAACAAAGTAATCTGTTGGTTTGTCATTAACACTTAAAAATTCTCTATTACTTATTCCCTTGAAGATCTTAACACAAAGCTCGTATCCTATAATGAATGCAATTTTGTTTTGTAGCCAAAGGTAAAAAAATCTTAAGCTATATGAAACGAATAAAATCGCTAAAAATATTATAGCTAATTCAATGAATGTTTTTTTCTGATCTAATTCTAGCCAAGGTAGAATATTAATAAAGCTGTTTGAACTTTTACCTAGAACAACATTAATTAGAGGAATGACCGCCCCTATACTTACTAATTCGGCAATAGACGCTAGCAGAGAAATAAAAAGAACCAAAATCATTAAGTAAGTTTGTTTTTTGCTTAAATATGCATATAGTTTAAAAATATTATTCAGATTATGACCCTTTGGCTAAGTTCTTAGGTGATTTTTTAAATAATTTGCTATCTTTTCACTAGCATTACCATCACCAAAAGGATTTTCCTCTTGGGATTTAATCTTTTCACTAATTGAATTCCAAAGTTTATTTTTCCCATCCCCTAAAGTTTCAGGCCACTCTGTAGTATCACGCATAGTTGTAGTAGGGATTTTAAAGAAAAATGCTTCTTTTTGCATGCCCCCTGAGTCAGTAAAAAAATGGGTGCAATTTTGAAGAAGCCATTGAGTTTCTAAATAACCTTGGGGTGGCAGAGATATAAATTTTGAAGTATCAATATCATATTCTTTTACTTTTTTAGCTGTATGTGGGTGAATGAGAAGGAGCTTAAAAAAACTATTAGATAAATCTAAAACATACTCTATTCTTTTTAATAAATTTTTTTTTGAAATTAAGGCATCAGCTCTATGTATTGTAATTAAGTCATAATTTCCTCTTACAACTTCTGGAGGCAATTGCTTTGGTCGTACAAAATATTTTTTAAATCTTTTAGATGCGTCAAGCATAACGTCCCCTGAAAAATAGACATTTTTCGATATACCCTCATCAGTTAGGTTTTTTACAGCTGTGTTTGTAGGACAAAAAAGTATATCACTTAAATGATCTGAAATAATACGATTTTGTTCTTCTGGCATTGTTTTGTCAAATGATCTTAGCCCTGCTTCGACGTGAACAAGCTTGATTGATAATTGTTTGGCAACCAGTGATCCTGCTAAAGTACTTACAGTATCACCTAGAACAACAATACATTTAGGTTTAATTTTAGCAACTAGAATCTCCAAATCTTTAATCATTGAAGAAAGCATTTTCAACTTTGACAACCCACCATTACTCAAAGTGTAGTCTGGGGGAGGTTGATCTAATTGATCAAAAAAAACTTTTGACATATTGTGTTCATAATGTTGGCCTGTATCAATTAAAATCTCATTAATACCAGCGTTAACGTACTCTTTCCTTAAAGTAAGGCATTTAATGAATTGAGGACGAGTTCCCATAATTGTAAGTACATCTGTATCCATTTTTTAAATTTTAAATCTTTTTAGTGGTTTTGTAGAAAAATTACATATAATTAAATCTAAAATGCTTCCTTTATTTATAATAGTGTTCTTAGAATGTTTAGGAAAAGGATTCTCGTAATCAAATCCCCATTTTTTGTACCATTTTTTTAAATGATCTCCATATTTTTCCATACGAAAGCTTTTTTTTATTCCTTCTTCTACAGAACCTTCTATTCCATACTTTTTTTTAATTATCAAATTATTAATGATAATGTGACTAGTATCTAAGCATACATACCAGTTTTTATTCATGAATTGCATTGCTATGTCTGGAAACCATAGATGGAAAACAAAATCAGGGTCTGGTTTAATTACTTTTCTCCATGCATTAGCAGAAATAAGAATAGCAGTCCAAACTGGTAAATCTATAGAAACTAGACCTTTATAGCTTTTTATCATTTCATGAAATTTAGGATGCGTAAGTGGAGCAAAATTTCTATGAAAGATTACTTTTTGCCAGAAACGGCGTTCAATAAATTGTATAAAAGGAACACGAGAAATAACTCTATAAATTGAATTAATGAGCGTTCCTGTTTTATAGGTGGAAGAACGTGATAGGCTCATTACACCCAACCAACATTGTTTCCAAGTCAATTTTTTAATGTCATTTATATCACAATTATAATGAGACTTTGGAACATAATTAGGAAAACCCAAAGATCCAATTTTATAATTTTTATCATGAACTTTAGATATTGTTTTTTCTAGCTTTGTTATTATGTCTTGATCTCTAAAATAAACGTCTTGTTGCAAACAGAGTACCCAGTCGTTTTCATCACATATTTTATTTATTACATAGTCTAATCCAGCCTGAAGGCCTTTTTTGGGGTTTATTTCAAACCTTAGCCCAAGTTTCTTTGCTATCTTTCTTCCTTTGAGTTGCTCTTCTTTTGTAGAATGATCATCCAATAAGATAATTCTTTTATTATACTTTTTTAAAAAAAATTCGTTTTCGCCTATTAAAAGATCATAATTATTAAAACAGGCATAGAATATGTAAATCATATTAATATTTTAAATTTAAATTAATCTCATCATATAAATTGAATATATAATTTAATTACTCTATATCAGTTTTCTATGACTTTCTATCATCTTTTTTATACCTTTGTCGAAGTTCCATTGAGGCTCATATCCCAGTAATTTTTTTGATTTTTTCAGACATGGAAGTCTTCGACTTATTTCATTGTAGTTTCCAAAGATTTTATCAGGATTGATATGATTTAATATTGGTTTTTTGAAACCCGCAAGCTCAGCAATCCTAAAAGCTGTATCATTCACACTTATTTCCTCATTTCCACCAATATTGAAAAGTTCACCAGAAATACCATCTTTAATCATCGCTAAATAAGTTCCGTAAGCTAAATCTTCTCCATAAGTAACACATCTTGTTTGCTTCCCATCTCCATGAATGTCAATTGGCTCTTTTTTTAAAATTTTGTTTAAAAAAATAGGGACATGTCCACCTTGCCAACCTAAACATGATCGTTCGCTAAATCCTCCAAAATAACGAATAATTCTAACATCAAGTCCATCTTTAGCATAATCAAAGGCTAATTGTTCAGAGTACAACTTTGCAGAGGCATAAGCCCAACGTCTAGTATTAAATGGGCCTAAAGATACTGGATCAGTCTCAACAAATGGAAATGATGTTCCATATCCATACACATCTGAAGTTGAGGCTAAAACAAACCTCTTTTTTAAATTAAATGCTTCATTCATAAGAATGTCAGCGCTTTGACTTATCATTCTAAGGGTAGTCCTTGATTCCAATAAATTACTACCTTTTTTTAAGGTTGCTAAATGTACTATTATGTCAACCTGTTTAATTAAATTCTGGACAAGAACATGATCAAGAACAGATCCATTTATGAATTTAAAATTTTTGTGAGAGGGTAAATTTTTACTTTGCCCTACCAGAAGGTTGTCTAGTCCTAAAACTTTATAATCTCTATTGAGTAGAATTTCCGTTAGATGTGAACCAATCATTCCGGCGGCACCAGTAACAAGAATTTTAGTCATTGAAAATACCGTAATGTTCTAAAAGTAAATTGGAAGCTAATCCAAAAGCAGTTTTTCGAGCACCTAATGACATACCTCCTATATGCTGTGTTACTAAAATATTAGGATATTTAGAAAATTTTTTAAGCATTTCTTTTCTTTTAAAATTGTTGCTTTCTTCAGGTAGTACATCTGTACAATATTGTGCTTTTGGATTTTTTTGTAAAAAATTGAATAGATCATTATGATTAATTACTTCACCACGGGAGGTATTAACAATGATAATATCATCAGGAATTACTTCAAAGAATTTTTTATCAACGAAGTTAATGTTTTTTTCTGCATGTATATGAATAGACAAGACGTCAAATGTTGAAGCCTCTTTAAGAAAGTTTTGAATTGCTTTTTCAAAATCAAGAGCGAATAGTGGATCTAGAATAGATATTTTTGCACCTGAATCATTCATCATCTTTGAATATATTGAACCTAATCTTCCGTAACCAATAACACCAATTTTTAAATCTTTTATTTGCTTGCCAATATACTTTTCAAAATCCCATGATTTATGTTGTAAAGCATCATTGTGCGATTGTATTATTTTTCGTAGACCATTCAAAGTAAGGGCAAAAGCTAGTTCAGCAGTTGAAGGAACTGTTTTTAATATTTCTGTATAATTTTTTATATTAATAACGGTAATACCAAGATAATTTGCTGCTTTGAGGTCGATATGCACTGTTCCAGTCGAAGCTGTACATAAGACATCAAGTTTTTTGAATTTCTCAAGAACATTCTTGTTAAAATATACATGAGATTTATTTGGATTCATAAAAATAACTTTCGTGTCGTTCGAGTATAAAAGTAACTCCTTTTCTATTGGTGCATTCACAAACTTGAACTCCCAATTCATTTTCATTGCTAAATTTTTAAGGTTAGCTTCAACTTCGGGGATGTCATCAATTTTGGTAAGGCATAATAACAAGATCACTTTCCTCTTAGCATTAGTTTTGCTATCTGCAAATCACGCATTTGGTCAATATTTATAAACCTTTCATCAGGCAGTATATACCCTAAAGATTTCTTGCTTCCATATCTAAGGCCAGATGAAATTTGTTTTCTACTCATAACATAAATAGAACCTGCTCTAATAAATGCTTTTGGTGTAAGATCTTGTCTTCGGCTTTCTGGAACTTCAGGATAAAAATCACAAATTTGTCCATCATCGTTTAAATATTTTATTCTAGACGGGTGATGGTCATATAATCGGCCCATTGCTATAGCTGAGTCTGCTTTGTTTTTTAATAAAAGATTAATACATTTATCAATATCAAAGGAATTTTTTAAAGGGTTAGTTGCCATTAATTCGCAAACAACTGTAACATTTATTTTTGTCTCTGCCTCAAAACGTTCAACAACATATTTGAGTGTATGGCCACTTTGTGCCTTGTCGGATGATAATTCTTTTGGTCTGCCAAATTGCACTTTAGCGCCATATTCTTCAGCTACATTTGAGATTTTTTTAGAATCAGTATTAACTATATATGCATTTATCATTTTGCTTTTTTGAGCTTCTTTAATGGTGTAAGAAAGTAAAGGCAATTTATTTATAAGGGCGATATTTTTATTTTTTATAGATTTAGAGCCACCTCTTGCCAACGTCACTCCTAAAATAAAAGTCACTTTAACCCCATCGACCGCGATAGGTTTTAATCGTATCCATTTCAATATCTTGAGCATCAATACCGTGGTCAATTATAGACCTTTCTGCTTCATTACAGTTGAATACTAATTTTTTAAAATCTTCAGGTAAAACTGCAAATTTATTATCACGTCCAGGAAGGTTGTTATCTATGGTAAAATGCTTTTCAATCACTTTAGCACCCTTAACAATTGCAAATGCAGGTATTAAAATAGAGGTGCTATGGTCTGAAAGGCCTAAGGTGTTATCTATTTTTGATAACAAAACATCTAATCTGTTTAAATTCATTCTATCGATTTCGCAAGGGTATGAGGAGACACAATGCATAGCAGTTATATTTTTATCACTTTTTCTTTTTAAATTAATTAGTTCTGTAACTTCATTTAATTCTTTTGATGAACAAGCTCCCAAACTAATATATACTTTCTTAAAATTATCTAACGCATAGTTAATTAAGTTTATATTATGGACTTCATGCGAAGGTATTTTTATCGATTCTTTAGATATTTTAGAAACAAATTTAGCATCCTCTACGTTAAATACTGACACCATAAATTTAACCTTGTTTTCTTTACAAATATTATAAAGTTGAAATATTTTATCTTCGTTTAATTTAGCTTTTTCATAAATTTGTCTTCTTCCATCTTTGTCCCATTCACCACTTTTAAGTTTATCTGGATTCCAATATTGAAATTTAGTAGTAGTTGCTCCTGATTTAGCAGCAGCAGAAATCATTTTTTCAGCTAAGCCCATATCACCCATAAAGTTCCAACCAATCTCAGCTATATATTCCATAATTAATTTCCTTAAATATTTCTAATTTCAAATTTAATTTTAGTTCGCCATTTAACTAATTTTTTGTGTTCACGTTCCCAATTAATTTTTTGTTTTAATTTTTTTTTGTTTCCACAAAAATTTGACATAGTTGAACAAAGTTCTTCAGCAGATGAAACGCAGAAAATATAATTGTTAGTGTGATTTAATTCAATACTTTTATTTTGAATTGCTATTACATCACACCCAACAAGTAAAGCCTCAAAAATTGGCATGGCAAAACTATCAAATTCTGATGTATAAACTAAAGCAGAATAATTTCTAATTATATTCAAAATGTCCATTCTTTTTAAGTTAGAGTCTACATAAATATTTTTTTTATTTATGGCCCATTTGGGTACTTCTCCATTAAAAATCATATGTCCAATAGATTCTGTTTTATTGATTGCTTTAATAAAAGTTTTGCCTCCTTTAAAAGTGTGTTTAGAGCCAATCCAGATGAAATTATTTTTATTTTTGACGTTATATATATTAACTAAATTTGTTGGGAATAATGCTTTGATTCCTAATATTGGAACTATATAACTTTTATGAATATCAAGTTTGAAATGTTTAGAAAAACATTCTTGAGAGTAATTAGAGTTAAAAATACGATACCATTTTTTATTACACATCATGATTTTATAGAAATTTTTATAGATTATGTTAAATAAAAATCCATACCTCTTGAATAAATTGATATCATCACTTTGTACAAAATGAATTACTTTTGATCGAAATGATAAAAATAAAAGAAATGAACAAAATGGATCAGAAACTAATATTGGAGTATTTCTATTCTTAAAGAAAATTGTAATTAAACTTTGCAGAGGGTTGTTAGTCAAATAGATAAAACTTTTCTTTTCTATATCATTAATTTCATTATAGACAGCAGTTAAAACTTGATTGCCACCATTTAATTTTTTCGAATATTGTAAGCATAGCATAGATCATACCTACTTAATTAATGTTCTATAACGTGCATCTAGAACAAATTCTGCGCAAATCTTGTTTTTGTTTACAAATTGTTTTCCAATCTCATTAATTATAACAACAACTCCTCTAAAATTTTTAAAATCGGTATCACTCAAAGTCACATATTTTTGTCCATCTACATGGAATTCTTTAACTTCACTATCCCAGAAGCTAATATTACATTTATGTTTAAGTAATTTAAATAAACTAATAGCAGGACTAGATCTCATATCTGATACCCCTTCCTTATAAGCAACGCCAGTTAACAATAAATTTTTGCCTAAAATATTATTTTTGACTAACCAATGATATGTTTTTTTAGGGCCCATTTCTATCTCTTTCATGGCTAGTCTAATGATTGAAATTTCTGAATTTAAATCATCAGCACCATTTAATAAAAAATAAGGATCAACAGGAATACAATGGCCACCAACCCCAACTCCTGGGTAAAAGTCCATAAAACCAAAAGGTTTTGATTTAGCTAATAAAATCACTTCGTTAAAATTTATATCTAGATTTGAACAGTAATCTCTCATTTGATTGACATATGATATGTTAACTGCTCTAAATGTGTTTTCATGAAGTTTACACAGCTCTGCTACTTCCATTGATGATGCTTTAATCACGTGATTAAAAACAGTCATATACAACTCAAAACCTTTTAAAAGACAATTTTTAGTTAAACCTGACAATATTTTAGGTATCTCAACATTAGAAAAATTTTCATTACCTGGATCTTCACGTTCAGGAGAAAAACAAAAATGAACTTCACCTCCAAAGCTGCTTAAGTTTTCTTTAAAATATTTGTTTGCGACTTTACGACTGTAACCTGGTGATACAGTGCTCTCTAAAATTATTAAACTTGGTTTGTTTTTTAATTCACTTAGGGATTTAACAGCATGGTCCACACAAGAATGGTCTGCTTTACCTTCTTTGTTTAAAGGAGTTGGAACACAAATTATAGCAGTGTCAATTTTCTTAATTTCATTTAATTCTGATATAAAATAAGCATTTTTTTCTGAAACTAATTCTTTTTTGAAACGGTTTTCCCAAGTTTTAATATGACATTTTCCTTTGTTTAAATCATTTATAAGATCTTTATTAATGTCATAGCCAAAAACTTTACATTTTGTTTTAGCTAAAGCAAGCATTAGGGGTAAACCTACATAACCTATTCCGATAACAACTATATTTTTCAAAGTGTATGACTCCTAAATTTTAATAAAGGTAAAATTTTTTTAAAAAGAGAAATTCTTTTATGAATATTAGGCCCATTATCATTATATAAAATTAATTTTTTTAATACGTTCTCATTGCAAGCACTAAGAGCAGTTGAGTTATATGGAGAAATTAGTTCAATGTTAAACTTACCGTTAAAAATTGAATCTTCTACTGCTTTGTTAGGGTATAATACTTTTGTAATTTTAAAGTACTTTTTAATAATTTTTAATTTTTGATCAATAAAATTTTCATTATGATGAAAAGAAACAATTATATTTTTAGAAGAAACACATTCTAAAAGTGTTTTAATAGTTTTTTCATATTCTTCAAATGTTTGAAATCCATACTCAACTGATGCAGAGCTTAAAAAAACCATTTTCTTTCTTTTAATTACATTTAATGTGTTTTGATTAATATTTTGTGTTCCAATATCTATGATTTTTTTTTGATTATTTAAATGATTGAGATACATTTTTTTCTCAGTAAAAATAGTTTCATAGAAATTTAAATCTACAGAAAAAAATTTTTTTTTAGCCAATAAAATTTTTTTCATAAAGAATGTAAAAAATAGTAATTTTTTAAGAAAGTAATATTTAACGTCTAAGTCAAGGTAACTTGAAATTCCATCTTCAAATAAAAACCCTTTTTTAATTTTGATCTTGTTAATAAGTAAATCATGGAGAGGTCCAAAGGGAATTGAAGTACAAAGGTTAATTTCATTATAAGATTTCACCTCTTCTGATATTGCTTTGACTATTTTCCACAATTTAAAAATTGATAAATATGATGTTGGATTGGTATGGTAAAGTAAAGTATGATAATTTAAGCCTTCCAATGGAAGTTTTTGGGGTGCTACTACAAGAAAATCAAAATCATTTAGTATTTCTGTTTTAAATAATATTTTTTCAAACTCTCTTACATGGAACGGTGTTCTAAGATCAATAATTAGGATTTTATTCGTCAAAAAAAACTACCTTAGGCATTTTTGATTGTAAAATATCATCACATCTTAATAATACCCCTTGTCCATACAAAGCTTTTTTAAAATGTGGTTTATTTTCATATGTGTCCATAAGAGAATTACTTAGAGGCTTCCAATTAACTTCGTGAGGTTCAAGCATAAAAAAATCTTCCTTGTAGCTTTTTATTTTCACGCACATATCGGCTCCAGAAACATAGCTTTGCAATATATAATTTCCAGGTCCTTCGGTGTTTTTACTGATTTTATCTCCATCTAAAAAATAAACATAGTCATAAAATTGATTTTTTGATAATTTATAGATTAGAACTTGTTTGATTAACTCATAAAGAGATATATCTGCCCAGAATTGATCCCTCTTCATAAGAAATTCATTATATTTTTTTATTTTCGAATTTTTTTTAGGTAATACTAAAACTGTAAATTTTTCATTATTTTCTTTTAATTTTATAAGGTCACTTTTTTTAGGCATTTTTGCTGCAATAACGATTATTAAAACATCAGTTTCTTTTAGAGCAAAATCAATCCAATTTGAATTTAAGTTTGTATCTAGAAGTAAAGAAGCAACTCCCTCACCTCGAAAAGATTTATAATCTAATGAATGTTGATTTAATCCATGTTCGTGGACAACGGAACATTCAGCATTATAAAAAATTTGATAACCTTTTTCTAATATCATTTTAGCCCAATAGCGATCTTCAATATGCTTTAGACTTTCGTCAAATTGAAATTTTTCCCATATACTGAACTTAATAATTGAAGCTGCATTGTGGAAAAAAGAATCTTTTGTTTGCGTTCTGCTTTCAATTGAGAAAGTATTTAGTAAATCTCTTCTGTTTTCAGGAGAAGTAGCGGGAGTAGGTATTTGACAACAATAAGATGCAGCAATTTTTTTGTTTTGTTCAAAAGGTATAATCAATTTTGATAACCAGTCTTTCCCAAGCGGAACGCAGTGAGCAGATAAAATTACTAAATAGTTAACATCTTTTAACTCTCTGGCGCCCAAATTAATAGCTTTACCAGGAAAATACTCTCCTGTGTAGGTAATTACCTTTAATTTGTTGTTTACTGATTTGACCTTTTGAACAGTATAGTCAGTTGATTCGCAATCGACTATAATAATAGATAATTCATCAATATTTTTTTGTTGATATAAACTCCTTAAACAAAAACGAATCCATTTCGCCTCATTTTTAGTCCTTATAATAACTCCAACTTTTCTTTTCATTTTTAAGTTCTTTTTAATTTTTTCAAATAAGGATGAAATTTTTTTGGTTGTTCTGTTAATGATGAGTTTCTTATTCCAAATGTAGTTTCAATTGCTTCTCTAGAATTTTCTATCCCGTACCCTTTACCATTTAATATTTTTTCATAACTTAGTGTATGAAGTTTTTCAAAACCTTCAGAAAAATCAATTTCTTGATCTTCAATCTTAATGCTTCGAAAAATTGAAGATTTATTTTTATTTTTTTGAGATTTAATAAAGGAAGAATTAATGGAAAGAAACCAACTGACATTTGCTTTCTCGTATTCTAAAAACCCACATGCTGTTGACTGATCACGGTAATGAACTTCATTTTTTAAAACGTTTCCAAAAATATAATTTAGCATATCATAAAAGTGAACTCCAATATTAGTAGCAAGACCACCAGACTTTATATCTGATCCCTTCCAGGATTTTGCATACCATTTCCCTCTAGAAGTTATATAGGTGAGTTTAACATTATATTTTGTATTAATCGTATTTTCTTTGACCTTATTGTGTAAAGCTAAAATTTGTGGATGTAATCTTAATTGCAAGATTGAGAAAACCTTTGCACAAAATTTCTTTTCTAATTTTTTTAGTATGTCTAACTGGTTAGGGACAAGAACAAGTGGTTTCTCGCAAATCACATCGATAGAGTTTTGTAATCCAAATTTAATTTGTGAGAAGTGTAGATAATTAGGTGAACATATGACTAAATAGTCTATTTTTTTTCCTATTTCATTATAGTGCTTTATGAAATTTGAGAACTCTTTAAAGTTGGTAAAAAATTCTGTTTCTGGAAAAAACTGATCTATCATACCAACTGAGTCTGTTATGTCCATTGCCACAACTAGCTCATGATTTAAGTCTTTTATTGCTTTCAAATGACGTGAGGCTATATAACCACCTATCCCAATGATCGCAAACTTTTTCAATTTATTAATCCTTTTTCAAAATTAAATTTGGTAGTATTGTTTAAACCATTTTACAAACTCTTTAACACCCTCATTTACATTTGTTTTTGGTTTAAACCCAGTAAGTTCTGTAAGCAATTTAGAACAAGCCCAAGTTGAATAAACGTCTCCAATTTGCATTGGTAACATATTTTTTTTTGCTTTTAATTGAATATTATTTTCTATTGCTTTAATAAAATCTAACAATTTAACAGGTTTAGAATTACCAATATTAACTATTCTAAAAGGGGCAACATGGGAAAGAGAATCATACTTGAATTTTATATCATTGTTCATGTCAGGTATGACATTTATTAACAAGTAAATAGCCTTGGAAAGATCATCAATATAGGTAAAATCTCTTTCCATGATTCCCTCGTTATAAACATCGATTTCTAAACCTTTAAAAATTTTATCTGTGAATTTAAAATATGCCATGTCAGGGCGCCCCCAAGGGCCATAGACTGTAAAAAAACGAAACATGGTAATTGGCAATTTAAACACGTGTGAGTAACTGTGCGCTAAATTTTCAGTTGTTTTTTTGGTGGCGGCATAAAAAGACACTTGATGATCCGCTTTGTCTGTTTCTCTAA
>Ga0181606_10002189_pt1 | contig 16888 bp, 12 predicted proteins | sample 041ome_10_FD_132994 | JGI IMG/M metagenome (GOLD analysis project Ga0181606, IMG submission 132994) | Coastal salt marsh microbial communities from the Groves Creek Marsh, Skidaway Island, Georgia - 041412US metaG (megahit assembly) | ecosystem: Environmental > Aquatic > Marine > Intertidal... | reverse complement strand
TTTATTAATTATAATTGTAAATTTGGACGTGTTATCAAGACAACTAGTTATAGTTATTTTAATAAGAAATATACTGCAAATACGAATTTTATTTCTTTTTATGATAAGGGTTCAGATATATCCAATTTTAATAAATCTCATTATGTGTTTAAAAGACAACAAATAAGAAATGAAGAATATTTTATTGTTGATACATTTGTTAGAAATGACATTCTACAATTAGGTAAATTGAGACATGAAGATGAAACTTCTTCTGATAGCGATTCCGACGACACTACCACAAATGAAGATAATAATTACACGGATAGTAATTCGGACATGACGATTGACGACAATATTTCAAGAACTATATTGAACGTTAGTCCTTCTACATCACCAAATAATGATATTATTAACGACATTACAGGGTAATATGAATAACTAGCATCTTGACATATCATTTATTATTTTGACAGATTATTCATCATCTTATATTACAATATATGATGATATTTAGTGTGAGTTGATGAACGGTTCTTTGGTACATTTTCTTCACACGTTTACCATTTAGACTTTTTCACATTAATTTGAGGACCAGCGCTCTTTTTTCGTGTTTTAGAAGGATCATACATTTCATCCTCGTCATCTGAACCAATCCCTTTTGACATTTCCCAAAATTCTTTTGAACCCAGTTTAAAATCCGGGTGATTTTCTGCCTTATACCAAAATATTTGGTCGTTCAATTTATTGGACTTCGCATTATTGTTAATTACCAAACACTCGTAATTTTCCGTTGTTTGATCCATCACTGCACTGAACGATTCTAATGTTGGAAACATTGACGCATAATTTTCCCATATACGCTTTCTATTCGTCATATACGGTTCTCTCAAAATGAATACATAATCAATATTGGTACGAAGATTAGGAGGAATACCCAATGGATACTGCATTGTAATAATAAGCATGATTTTCCAATGACGTCCATTCATAAACAACAATCGCATTAATTTATCACGAGTCCACGATTGATCGTATAAACAATCATCTAATATGGTGAATGCTCTTGGATCTATTTTACATTTCCCATATGTTTCGGTTTCTTTTTTCATTTGTTTGAGAACCGCTTTCTGACGTCGCAATATATTTTCTATCAAAACGCTACTATATTCTTCATGAATGAATAATTTAGGGACATGTTTACCATAAAACCCATTACCTGCTTCTGTACCCGATATAACAGTTCCAATTGGAATATCTTGATGATAATATAATAAATCGCGAACCAAGAATGATTTCCCCGTATCACGACGACCAATTAATACAATCACGGGACCTTTATTTTCATTCGGTTTAAATGTAATCGCACGCATATCAAATTTTTTCAATTCTAATGTCATTTTAATATATTGCTGTATTTAATTATTTTTGCTAAAACGCGCTTGTTACAATACAAACCTTGATACATTTGATATTCCAATTGGTTTATTTTAACAATTTAATAAATTTGGTTAAATTATTAAGAATATTTAGAACAATCTTTACTAAATATGATTACAAATACATTCAATGAAGAAAAAAATAGAATAAACGAACATTTAATTAATACTACTGATGATATCAATAATTATTTTAATGTTTCTGATTGGGATTGTAATGAACTAGATTATAATCCTTTTGATATATCAAATATTACTTTATACAATCCCATTTATAGTAATTTCGATAATGAAAAAAAATCTAATTCCATCCAATTTTGTCATGAAAAACATATTGTTAATAGCAATACTGTTTTTAGTAAAAAGACAAATGAAAATATAAACAAGGATATTTTTATAAAATATGGACCATTACTTGATCCATGCCATTACATGGTCGGTAAATACAAAATGGATGATAATCTACTGTCTCTTCCATCTTCCACAAATACAAATCTGCATCCAAAAATTTCCACTATACACAATGCAACCTATGTTGATAATTTTTGTTGTGCTATAATCCACATGTTGAACGAAAAACATAATTTCGTACATGGTGTGGAATATTATGGTTCCGCTTTAGGTATCCAAAAACAATTTAGAATGAATATTGTGGACGATTTGGATTATTTACAAACTCACGATTTTTTTCAAGAAAACATCGGACATTTATTCCATACAAACATATTTACTAAAACTGGCTTCACCAATAATGCTTTAAACACAACATATAAAAAGAAGGAAGCCATTGAATTGGGCGATGACATTGTTTTAACTGACTTTGATTTAAATAATGACACGGATTCATATATTAGTAACAGGTCGCGATCATCATCTATTAGTGTAAACGAAAATACAAAAGAATTATTAATTAACTCTAATGATTTACAAGAGACAATAACAATTAATGGAAATGAAAGTGACGATAGTGACGACAATAGCATTGAAAGTATTAGTGATAATGAAAATGACAATATAGACGATGACAGCGACAATTGTGACGATGATAATAGCGATGACGAATATATTTCCAATGATGATGACAGTTCAGTTGATGAAGAACCATTGTATGTATATATTAATAATTTCCCAATTCAAATGATATGTTTATCCAAATGTAATGATACACTAGATTCATTGTTAAAACAGGGCATTATTGATGAGGAACAAGGTCGTTCCGCACTATTCCAAATAGTAATGATACTATTAACTCTACAAAAATCATTTCATTTTACACATAACGATCTACATACTAATAATGTCATGTTCTCAAATACTGACAATGAATACTTATATTATCAATATAACAATAAAACATATAAAGTTCCTACGTATGGAAGAATTTACAAATTAATAGATTTCGGGCGTGCTATTTTGTCTTACAATGGTATAACTTATTGCAGTGATAGTTTCAAAGATGATGGAGATGCAAACGGTCAGTATAATTACGAGCCTTTTTATGATTCTACAAAAAAACGTATTGAACCAAATATGAGCTTTGATTTATGTCGTCTTGCTTGTTCCATATATGATTTTATTATTGAAGATGAAATGGAAAAATCAAATATGGATGGATTTCAACAAATAATATATGAATGGTGCCACGACGATAATAACAAAAATATTCTATACAAAAAGAATGGAAATGAACGGTATCCCAATTTCAAATTATATAAAATGATTGCTCGTTTAGTTCATAAACATGTACCAAAACAACAATTATCACGTGATTTTTTTAAAGTATATAAATTAGATGATGATATGAGTATTACTGACGCTATCACTAATGACAATTGCTTCATTAATATAGATAATATACAATCATATGTATAGAATATTCTAACGGATTCCATTGTCCTGACTCAGTACCCCTCTCCCGCGTTACATTATTTCGCGTTCTATAAACATATTATGTAATGTATTTCTAACATCATTACATAATTACAACAATTTACTCATTAGTAAGGTATTTTTCGATAAATTCTTCCGGTGTCATGATAGGTATTCCTAATTCATTCGCTTTTTTGATTTTATTTGAAGCATCCTCTTTGGATTTCACTACTAATGCGAATGTGTCTTTCTTGATCGAATTCTCTAATGTCGCACCATACAACGGTAATTTATCAATGATTTCCTTATCACGTACTTTTGTCATGACAATATTCTTCCCGAATAATGGATTCTCTTGATTTTGTATTATCGTAGCATCTTTGGATTGTATATCCTCCTCTTCTTTGTCCGCTGCTTCTTGATATTTATGTGTTAATTTACATTGTCTCATAAATTCCAAAAATACGGGAATATTTTCAACAAACGATTTCGCATTTTCTTTACCAATACCATTTACACTCTTCAATAATTTGATTTTTTCTCCATTTGTTTCGACACTATCTAATATATTCGGAAAAGCTTCCATAATGGGCTTTATTTTTCTTTCTCCGATTCCCCTACCGAATTTACCGGATGCAGCCATAATTTTTACAAGTGTTGCATCTTTCACTTTTGAACGTATGCTGTCGTATATTTTTTTCGCCATTGTGCTTTTAAAACCATTTACGTTCAAAAAATCCTTCTCTTCCATTGCTAGAATCTTACAAATAGTATTATATCCGGCGTCCATAATACGTCTTACATTTCCTTCTGATAAACCATCGACCTTTATTGTCGTGAAAAACGCAGTTATTTGTTTCATGATAACATCTGTATTATCCTCCTTATTTGCTAATATAATATCAACATGCGTAGACGTCCATGTATATGGTTCATCTGGCATTTTGGGGGTTTCGGCTGGTGTTGTTACACTTTTAATGTGTGGAATAACATCACCGCTGCGAACAATTTGTATCACAGAACCAATACCTATTTTATTTTCTTCTATAAAATTACCATTAAAACCAGTTGCAAACTCTATATTCACGCCACCTACCTTGACAGGTTTGATTTGAACGCGAGGTTTTAAATATCCGTTTTTTGACGCTTTCCATAATACATCCACAACACGCGCTTCTACTAATTGATCGGACATTACCATTTTAAAAGCAAATGAATGTTCTGGATTTTTATTTACACGTCCATATGTTTTATCATCACTCACTATAACACCATCAATTATGTATTCATAATTTGTTCGCCAATCTGTCAATAACTCTGACAAATATTCATTATTTACATCGTCTTTCGTCGTATTCTGTACTACATTAAAACCCATTTCTTCCATTTTCTTCATCTGTTCGCTGGGTTTCAATGTTGGTTCTATCATTTCATAACTAATAAAATCCACATCTTCGGCTTTTTTATCCACCTTTTTACTATTCACAATACCCGCAACCAAATTACGAGCGTTTGAAAATGTATTTTTATATTTTTCGTCAAATGTTGTTTTCTTGATGATGAATTCGCCTCGAACAATGACATCTTCCACTTCTGGAAATCCATTTATATATTTTAATAAATGGGAAACGTCTTGTCCTTCTGAACCATTACCGCGTGTATATAATTTTCGTTCACCATTCTTTGTATAATACAATCCACTTACACCATCTAACTTACAAGACATTACATATGGACCTTTGTATTTATTTTTCCATACATCGATAGCATTTGTTGTAGGTTTTATTTTATCCATTGATGGCATATTTACTGGGAGCGTGACTTTATTTTTTTCAAATTCAGCACCAACTTCTTTCAATACATTTGTATCACTATATTTTTCTTCGATATATTCTGTTACTATATCATATTCATTATCTGTCAAAGTTGGATCACCTTTTTCTGTTAGATAAGAATGGAATTGTTTGTTTGCCAATAATATTATTTGCTCCAGTTGTTTCTTATTTAATGTTTTTAAATAGGATAATCCTTGTGATTTGAAATTATTCATCATTTCTATTATTTGTTCTTCTTTCATTGTGATTTTTCTTGATTTCATACTTGTATTCTTCTTTTCTTTTTGTATTGTTTTCATTGTTTTGTTTTTGGCTTCTATAACAATATCTTGTTTTTCTAATTTTTTGGTTTTATTTTTGGAACCTTTTGGACGCCCACGTTTTTTCATTGTTTTTGGTTTAACATCTATTTTTTCCACTTCTTCCATTGCAGCAAGTTCTTCCTCCTCTTCTGTTGGTTCCTGTTCTGCCGGTTCCTCTTCTGCCGGTTCCTCTTCTGTTGGCTCCTCTTCTGCTGGCTCTTCTTCTGCTGGTTCTTCCTCCTCTTCTGTCGGTTCCTCTTCTGTTGGCTCCTCTTCTGCTGGTTCTTCCTCCTCTTCTGTCGGCTCCTCTTCTGCTGGCTCCTCTTCTGCCGGTTCCTCTTCCGCGGGTTCCTCTTCCTCTTCTGCAAGTTCTTCCTCCTGTTCTGCCGGTTCCTCTTCTGCTGGCTCCTCTTCCTCTTCTGCAAGTTCTTCCTCCTCTTCTGCTGGCTCCTCTTCTGCTGGCTCCTCTTCTGCTGGCTCCTCTTCTGCTGGCTCCTCTTCTGCAAGTTCTTCCTCCTCTTCTGTCGGCTCCTCTTCTGTCGGCTCCTCCTCGGCGGGTGCTTCTGCCTCTTCTGCCGGTTCCTCTTCTGCTGGTTCCTCCTCCTGTTCTGTTGTTTCTTCAGCAGGTTCTTCGGGTTCTTCCACGGGTTCAGATGCATCCTCTTCTGTCACAGCAGTCGATTTCAATTCAATTATTTTGTCAATTATTTCGTTCTTATCTTTCATGTGTTTTAAATTGGATTTCTTCGGTTTCAAACCCATCAAACCTGCCAAAATCGCACGTAATTCATCTTTTTTCATTTTCTTGTATTCCAGTTTCTCTTTTTCCTCTTCACTCAATTCTGCTTTTACTTTGCGAGTTCGGTTTTTCTTCGCGGGTTTTTCACTCACATTCTTCATTGTTTTTACATTCTCATCTTTTGTGACATCCATCTTCACGGGGGTCCCGTCTTTACTCACAACAGCAATTCCACCAACCCTTTCTTCTGGTTGTTTATAGACCAATCCCAAAAAATCAAATATAGATTCCTCATCTACAAATGTATCATCCAATTTATCCTCCTTCTTTTTACCCTTCTCCTTCTTATATAAACCATGTTCGTTTAATGAATACCCTTGTGTCAGAGCATAACCACGCATTACAGTATTAAATTCCTTACTACCAGTAAAATACAATGTCGCAAATGCATATTCTTTGGGTTCAGAATACAAAAAATCAACACGACGAGCCTTACTATTATCATCCAATTTCGTAATCACCAATGATTTTGTTGGTCCACGTGATAATACTTCCACAATAATATTCTGTTTTAATAAATCGTCCATGAAATTCACAAATACCTTACGATTATTTGAAGTCATTATTACATCAATATCCCCGGATGATTGAGAACCACGACGATAACTACCAACAATTTCAAATTTACTGTCATCCTCCTTTATGCTGTCAAACGACTTTTGAAATATATTCTTATATAACTCAATCTCGCTACGTGGAATACGTTCAAGAATATCTTCATAATACTGTAAACCCTTCTTTTGAACGTCATTCAATATTTTTGGATTTTCCTCCAATGATGTTCGTAATTTATCAATAGACGTTATTCCTTTATTTACTAATTCTTGCGCTTTTTTTGGACCTACACCGTATATTTCAGACAAAACATATGCTGGTCGTTTTTTTTCATTTTCAAAAACTTCCACTGAACCAGTTGATACCAATTCATCCAATAATTTAATAATACCCGGTCCAAAACCATTTATTTTTGACATATCCTTCGTGTCATATATTGGTTCATTATAACCCAACAAATTATCATGTGCACGTTTAAATATTTTTTGTTTGAAATAATCTCCCTTTTTCCCCAACAACGTACTATATTCATCTAAAAAATCTAAAAAATCTTTTCTATAATCCTTTCTAAAAGCATTTATAGTGTTGTTTACTAAATCCATGTATATATCTATATATAAAATAGATATATATTATCAATTGTCTTCTTCTTTACATAATTGTCTAAAATGTCGGAATGTCCGTATATACCTTGGTATTTGATGTATCTAACATCTTATTGTCAGTAATAACATTGAAGAAATTACTAAATGACTGATGATATTGAATAAAAATAACAGCACTGGCTAAAGATGATACAAATACAATTAATCCATCGCGTATTAATAATTTCAATGGTTTCCATTCTCTTTCGATATACTTCATTTCCACAAATTTAAAAATGCTGTAAAATAACAGCACTAATAATGAAAGCGCAAATTCTTTTTCCATAATATAATAAAAATAGTCCTTTTTTTATTATAACTAACGCAAATATCCATCAATATACTAGTTAATTCACCTTTATGATATTTGAAACATCATCAAATCCATCTAAATGAACTACTTCATCGCTAATATTTATACTCTCATCATCACTTCCATAATTAAATCCATCATCTTCTTCCTCCATTTTACGTTCTAAAGCGCGATTCATACTTAATTCTTCCAATCGCTCAATTGTCTTGGGGGCTTCTATAGAGGAAACATTGTCATTAGTATCCAATATACTATCCATATCATTGAATGTCAACTTGGTTACTACTTTATTGTCGTCGACATTTTTAATACCTAAATCTGGTATTGCCGGTTCGGCTTCAGGTAATGATGGAAATGTTTCTACTGTGTTTTCGGGATATGGTATTAATGCTGTCTCTGTTACTTCATTTGACGGTGTTACTGTTTGTTGTGTGGTTGCTTCTGTTTGTTGTTCGTTTGTAACCGCTGCAGGAGGTTTGGGAATATCTTCAATAATAATTTGTTCCTCTTCCTCTACATTTTCGTCCATATAAGCACGTATAATGTCTTCGGTTGGAATGGAATCGCGGATAGAAATTAAAATACATTCTTGAACTATCATTTCTAATTCACGATTATTCTTTTGTGACTGCAATGGAGTTACATTCTTTTCAAATAAATATACATTGGTATAAATCTTGCGAGCGCAATTAATATACACTTTGTGGACGAAATCATCCAATTTGGGAATTGATATATCAATCTTTTTTTGTTTATTTCCAACACGAATACATGTAAGGACTTTCAACTGAATGATATGTACGCAAGTTATCAAATCTTCTAAATAGTTACAACCACTACGTTCGATTATGCGTTTTCGTTCTGTACTAATAATATCATTATTCCATTTTGGGATACGTGTTAATAATTCTTGAAATGTCATCAAATACTTATTTACTTCATCATTATCAATACACATCTTCCACGATTCATTAAATATTGATTTAAAACCTTCAATCACTAGTGGCGAAAATATCGATACAAGACGACTACACCATTCATTTCTTGCCTCATGTAAATTGGATTTCACAAAATCGTCCATTATATACAAATTATAAATGTTTTTATACTATTTTTTGAACGAAAAATATATGATTCAATAATTGTAACATTAACAGTTTTTCATTTCTAAATTCCGCACGAACTTTATCAAAATACATATATATCAAAGATTTTTTTACAATATTAATGGTGGTGTTTTGTTTAATCCATTTTATAATATGAAAACAGCAAACACCATTATTAATAAATGTATTAATTAATGATATCATATCCGCATGTGTGAATTCGGTTTCATTTTCCAACATATTTTGTCGCGTTTTTTCCATTTCTGATTGTATTATATTAATAAATTGGAATTCATCATGCCATGATATATCCATTTCCTCCATGTTTAATTTTGAATAATCTTTTTCTGGAATATAAATCTCACAGAACCTGGATAAAATTGGATTCAATAATTTATATTTGTTCTCTACTACTAAAATGAAACGTGTATTGTGACTAAATAATTCTATACATCTACGCAAAGCAGATTGTGCGTCCATTGTTAAATAATCCGCATTATACAATATTATTGTTTTAAATATATTAAATGAAAATTTATTATTATAACTTACATTACTCTTTGCAAACATTTTCAAATCATCGCGAATAAATTTAATTCCTTTACCATAAGAACAATCCACCGACATTACATTATCCCTTTTCAATTGTCTATCAAATCCATATATCTTATCTATCAAATATGAAATGACACTCACATTATAATGATGTTGTTTACCGTGAAATATTAAATGTGGTAACTGGTTATTTACAATAAAAGCATCTAACTTTTTATAAATATGTGAATGAAAATCCATTTTATTATTGTCTGTTGTGTTAACATAAAAAGTATTATTTATGTTAATTTTTTGATTTTGTTATTTTTTACACCCCCCTTCATTCAATACATCATTATCCACCGCATCATCCACCGCATCATCCGCCGCATTATCCGCCGCATCATCCGCCGCATTATCCGCCGCATCATCCGCCGCATCCATTTTAACTATATTTTGTAATTCTTTTGTTAATTTATACCGTTCATAGTGCATTGTTTTACGGCGAATATTACATTTTAAACACGCTATAACACAATTTTTATTATTATGTCCTAATTTGTTATCCAATCTTTCCAGAGTCCATTGTTCGGAATCGCGAACCTTGTTATATAACATTTTCACTACATTCTTACAATAATAACATGTGTTATTACAATCATTCAACAATTGTAATACTTGATCTTCGTTTATAAAAGTATTTATATCTTCTGACAATGTCTTATGATTGTCCTGCTCTTTATACGAACGTAATTTTATTTTAATTTGTTGTCTCAAAAAAGTAGTATCTGGGTTCTCAATTCCCTTAATACAATCTTGTATTATTTGCTTTTCTTTATTAGTATCCTCTTCTGAATATTTCCATCGCCGGCTTTCTGTTATTTTTCTATCCTTCTTCTCTTTTTCCAATTTTACTTTTTTCTCTCTCTTTATCCTTTCACTTTTTGTTTCCGGTATTATTATTTCTTTAATCATAGAGTATACATAATATACTTATTAAAAATGGTTAAAACGAACACAATATAAAGAATATATACAATAATAATGTTTGAAGAAAAAAATATATTATCGAGTGCAAGTGTGGAAAATTACAATCTTCCATGGAACAAATTAGCAAAAAATGTCAAAATTAAATTATTAAAAGAATATGCTGTTGATTATTGTAAAAAAAACGATAATACAAATTGTAGTAATTTACAAGAGTATTTAACAAATTGTATAGTTCAAAACAGATTAGTTAAAACAAAAGATGTTTGTTACGATCAAGAAAATAACAAAATAGTCAATATACCACAATTGTATTACAATACAACAAATCATAATTTTTCCCTGAAAAACACGGAAAAGAAATCATCCGTTTTAAGAGGTTTAACACCCAAAAAAAATAATACAAAAAATGCGACAAAAAGCGCGACAAAAAAAGCCACTTCTGGTGAAAAAGACAAGAGCAAGGATAAACACTAAAATGTAAAATTGAATATATATGTAATTAAAAACAAATATTAAATATATATAATGAACCAAGAATCAATAGATGACGATATCGAAAATACAATTGAAACAATTGGAACTGTTATGACTGATATACACGATCAAATAGAGAATTTAAAACACAACGACAATAATGATAGTTCGAATATAGGCGACGATGAAATCAATATTGATGATTCTTATGACATATTTGAAAGTAATGATGAAGAATGTGAGTATATATACAGTCTAATTGAGAGTTTATATAATGAAAAATATGACAAAAAATTTCTCCATCAATTTAAAGAAAAAGTTATTGTACCAGAAATTTACGAAATTACCCTTTATAATTTGAAATATGAAAATATTATTGATATGATAGAAGTATACGAACAACTCAATAATATTACACCATATGTAAATAAACATAGTAATGAACGTTTAGAATTAACGGCACATATTGATAGTGTAATACAAAAACTAACCGAGAAAAATACAAACGCACAAAAGAGTGATACATGGTATGAAATGCGTAAAAATCGTTTAACTGCTAGTTCTTTATGGAAAATATTCAAAAGTGAATCAACACGTAACAGTATTATTTACGAAAAATGTAAAATGGAAAATAAAAAACCACAATACTATGGTGGCCCTATGGAATGGGGAAATAAATACGAACCCGTAAGTGTAATGGTATATGAAGACATGTATAATACCAAAGTAGGTGATTTTGGTTGTATAGAACACGACAATTACTCTTTCATCGGGGCATCTCCCGATGGTATTAACATTGAACCTTCCAGTCCATTGTATGGACGCATGCTAGAAATTAAAAATATTGTGAATCGCGACATTACTGGAATACCAAAAGAAGAATATTGGGTTCAAATGCAGACACAAATGGAGGTTTGTGAATTACAATATTGCGACTTCTTTGAAACGCGATTTAAAGAATACAGTATGGACGATTTTTACATGGACGAAATCCATAAATACAAAGGCATCGTGTTGTATTTTTCAAAATTAATCAAGTTGCCAGATGATCCGGATTCATATAAACCACATTATGAATATTTCCCTTTGAAAAATAATTATACACGAGAAGACGTTGACGAATGGATTATCGCAACCGAAGAAAAAATAAAAGATACTTATATTTTATACAACAAATATTATTATTATCTTGAAGAATGGTCGTGTGTTTTGGTAGAACAAAATAAAAAATGGTTTGAAGCGGTGAGACATCAAATTGTAGATACATGGGATACTATTTTGAAGGAACGTGAAACGGGTTACGAACATCGTGCTGCCAAACCGCGTTCAAATAGTTTAACGAATAACGACAAAAATACTACCACTGTCTCGGTTACAAACAATATAAACAATGACAGTAAAATTATCCATAACCTAGATACAACACCACATATTGTAACAATTAAATTAAATTAATCAGAATACTTTTTTACAGTTTCGATTGATATATAAATGAATTACATATCAACATTATATTCATTTTTTTGTTGTTTGTTTCGTCCATTTTCCGGATTTTAATACTAATCGTTCGTCGTCTTTTTTCGGTTTCCAGGATTTTAAATGTTTTTTACACTCTTGTTCTTTCTTTGAATCCCATTGAATTATATAATAACCTTTGCTATCTTTAAAAATAGACGAACCGTCTTTCCAACTTCCAAATATTATATTTCCTGTTAATGATTTTTGTTTCTTTACTGTTTTACCACCCCTAGTCTTTCGTTTATTTTTTCGTTTTGTTTTTCCTCCTTGCTGTTCTGGTAACAATTTAACCTCATCTTGGAACACTTTAACCTTATCATTAAATAAATTTATTTCATTTAATATGTTTGTGATTTCATTTAATATGTTTTTGATTTTTTCTTCTTCTTTACCCATTAATTTATCAATTACATTTATTCCTGATAATTTATTTGATAATTTCTCTGATAATTCCTTTGATATTCCCTCCAATTGCGTTTCATAATGTTTACAATTAGATAAATAATATATATGAAAAACATGTAATAATTGTAAAGCAATTGGTGATTCTGTATAATGCAAATGTATTTGTGGTATTTTTTTTTTATAATGAAATAATCTTTTTTTTTTATAATGAAATAATCTTTTTTTTTTATAATGAAATAATCTTATATATTTTATTATGTTCTTCGAATCTATCTTAATATCATTATTATTAATATCCAAAAAATCTTTATTAAATGATGATTTAAATTCGCTATTAAAATTTTTAAAAGAATTTTCATCTGTATTATTTGGTTTTTCATCTGTATTATTTGGTTTTTCATCTGTATTATTTGGTTTTTCATTTTCACTTATAAATTTATTGTAAGCTTTAATAAATTCGTCTTTGGGATTACTGTCTTTTTCTATATAAAATGTGTAATTTTTATAATATATATTAAAAAATGTTTTATTATTATTATTGTTATATTTAATATCAAAATCCCAAATATCAGGTAAATTGTTAACACGTGTATCAGATGATGTATGTGTATCGGGTTTGTCAGATATGTCTAAAGATGTATCGGGTATACCGGGTTGGACGAGACCCCGGACGGATCCCCAATATTCGTGACAATCATTGTCATAATCAGAATAACATTTTTCTATATTATTATAATTTTTAAAAAAAGTTCTAATTTCTTCGTGATCTGATATTTTAATAATGTGTCCTTTGTTAATGTCATCAGGATCTGTTGTTAAATCGTATTCTTCATATAATACTTTTTCAAGTTTATCTCTGTTTTTAATATTTTCGTTTATATCATTTTTTATAATTTCATTTATTTCAATATTAGTTGGGACTTGTTTTCTATTTTTAATTATATTATATATATTATCGTTATTATTAAATCTTTTATATATATCGTTATTATTAAGACGATCTCTTCCTTTAGTCGCCCATTTTTCTACATATTCAGGTAAACCATTTTCAATATAATCCTCAATTTTTGTATGTATATCTTTTATTTTTTCATTTATCTCTTCTTGTTGTTTGGATACTTGTTTTTCGACAAAATTAAATAAATATTCAGAAAATTTAACATTTGTTGTTAAATCATTGAATAACTCTTGGTTTAATTTTTCTGTCGTCTTATCAATACTTTCTCTAGATTTTGAATGACCAACATATAATCCTTCATACATTTCTTTTAATAATGTTTTTTTATCTTTGTGTTCGGTTTTTTTGTAATTATTAATAGCTTTTTTTAAAAAATCAAAATCCATTGATGTCATTATTATATTATATATCCATATTATATTCATATCGAATAACCTCACTCGTCATTGTTGGTGTTTCAAATAATTCCGCTATTTCTTCGTTCTGAATAAACGTTGTTGTATCAATTGGTTCGGCTATTAGTGAATCCGAAATATCATACAAATTTTCTATTTGTTGGTTTGTTCGTTCTTCCATAGATACCATAAAATCGTGAAATTCTTGTACTGTTGGTAATTGAATACCTTGGTCGGTAATAATATCATCTAAATCAATAGCCGTATTAATCTGTGTTTGTGGAATCCATGGAGTATTATTTTGTTGCACTAATTGTGTTTCATTTCTATACAATACTTCCCTACACATAGGACATTGAAATTCTGTCTTTTTATCATGTTTACAATAACTAATAATACAAGACAAGCAAAATGTATGCGAACATTTTGTGATACACACATTGGTTTCCTCTAAATTTTCGTAACAAATAGAACATTGTTTCTTCGTTTCATCTATTTCCATTGCATCTTCTCCTATTATTACATTTTCACAACATATATTTTCAGTATTATTTGTAATATTATCATTATTCCACCTTCGCGTGAGTTGAATCACCAATCGCAATGCGGGCAATGTCACTTTTATTTTATAAAATGCTGCAAGTCTCTTTAATAATCGGTAACTCATATTTTTAAAATCAGGGCACGTTTTTGAATTCACTATCATTTGTATTATTGATGCGTCCTTTTTGCATCTACTAATATCATGACCTTTCTCGTCACAATACGAACAGTGTAAATTCGATAAATATTCAATAGCCATTATTATCAATCTTTTTTCTTCCAACATATCATCACATACATTATTCAATTTTACATGTTTCATTCTGTTACATACAAGATGATGCATTGAAAATTGAAATCCAAACGAAATCATCATTTATAATATCTTTACAAACATTATAAATGTGGCAACCTAAATCAGCGAATAATAGTATTTACACTAATAAACAGATAAGAATTTATTATACTTATGATTTTAATGATGATAAACCTATCAATATCAAAGAAATCACTGGTACATTAATTTCTATCACAAAACCAAAAAATTCCCCGATTTATTCAGTAATATTCAAAAATGATTTACAACAATATAATCATACTATTTGTTCTAACCTAATAACACGCGTTGATGTGAAAATAGATGAAATTACCGATAGTATCAATAAAAATTTGAAAAATTTCATAAATACAGACTGTATTGGCATTATTCATACGTTCTGTGATAATTACATTACAATATAAGCCATCTACACTTTTACATGATTCATTTTTTAACGATCACGGTTTGTTTGAAATGATATCCATCAAATCCAGGTTCCCGATTATATGTTTTTAATACATTCCAAGAACTATTCTGAATACATTCTATCATTTTTTCTGATAAGTAAACATCACAATCAAAATCCTCCATTGTTATACTCATATATATTTCATCATAATTATCTAAAAACAAATGGTATATTTGAGAACCACCGATAATCCACGCCACTGAATCATGACATTTATTGTCATTTATATATGAAAATGCGTCTTCTTTTGTCTTGACAAAAATAACATTTTCGTCATTTCTCGTATTATCATTAGGTACATAGGTTCCCGATATTACAATATTCATTCTTTTAGCCAATGGTCGTTCCTTCAATGATATCCATGTATTTCTACCCATGATAACATAATTGTTACCATTACCAATCGTCAAATTTTGAAAATTCTTCAGATCATTTTTCAATTTCCAATTTGGCAAATTATTCTCGAATCCAATTCCAAAATTCCTACAACATGCGAAAATCGCTTTGATAGGTATATATGTTTCATTCAACATTGAGATATAAAAATAATATAAACATTTTTTTATACCTTTATTAAATAGGATGTCTTTTGATAATACTCATGACGAAGATGAAATGTTTGTTGTAAAGAGGAATGGGAGTAAAGAAGTGGTATCCTTTAATAAAATACTAAATCGTGTAAAAAAATTAGGAAACGAACATAATATTGCAAAAATGAATTATACAAGTTTGGCAATGAAAGTAATAGATCAGTTATATGACGGCATAACAACTCATCAATTAGATGAATTATTGGCCGAACAATGTGCTTCCATGAGTTCTATTCGTCCCGAATATAATGTTTTGGCAAGTGCTCTTATTATTTCTAATCACCAAAAAAATGTTAAATTTGGTTTCGTCACAAGCATGAATAAACTATATAATTACAAAGATACACTCGGAAAACACTGTCCGTTAGTTACGAAAGAATTCATAGAGGTTGTAAATAAAAACAAAGAGGTTTGGGACAATCTTATCGTATATCAACGCGATTTTTTGATCGACTATTTTGGTTTCAAAACATTAGAAAAGGCATATTTAATGCGTATTAATGGCACTATTATTGAACGAATCCAGCACATGTGGTTGCGAGTAAGTATTGGTATTCACGGTTCAGACATTGAAAATGTAAAGGATAGTTATAATTATTTATCACAAAAATATTTCACACATGGAACACCTACTCTATTTAACGCAGGAACACCCCATCCCCAACTCAGTTCGTGTTATTTAATTGCAATGGAAAACGACAGCATAGAAGGTATATACAATACATTAAAAGATTGTGCTCTTATATCCAAATGGTCCGGTGGTATTGGGTTACATATCCATAATGTTCGTGCGTCCGGAAGTCATATTCGCGGTACCAATGGTAAATCCAATGGTATTGTACCTATGTTACG
>Ga0181606_10002184_pt1 | contig 16905 bp, 8 predicted proteins | sample 041ome_10_FD_132994 | JGI IMG/M metagenome (GOLD analysis project Ga0181606, IMG submission 132994) | Coastal salt marsh microbial communities from the Groves Creek Marsh, Skidaway Island, Georgia - 041412US metaG (megahit assembly) | ecosystem: Environmental > Aquatic > Marine > Intertidal zone... | reverse complement strand
GTTTAGGCTGGTGCCCCGCGATCGATCGCGCGCGTGTGTCACTCACGCACGCGCGATGTTAACGGCTCCCACGCACGGCGTGCGAGGCGTGCGCGCGCGAACACCGCGAGAGCAATATCAAGGACGACGCGTCCGCACCGTTCGCCGTGCGCTTTGCGTCACCGCGGACGCCAAACGCGAGGTGGATGTGTGCATCGTCGGCGCGGGCGTGAGTGGTTTATCCACGGCGTTCACGTTGATGCAAAAGAGCTCGAATACGACGACGTTGGTGACGGAGGCGCGGGATTATGTGGGTGGGAATATTACGAGTAAGAATGATGGCACGTATGTGTGGGAGGAAGGGCCGAATTCGTATCAGCCTGGGGATGCGATTTTGACGTTGGCGTGCGACGCGGGGATGCGGGACGACATCTTGTTGGCGGATCCGGCGAGTAATCGATATGTGCTTTGGGATGAAAAGTTGCGTATTTTGCCGCATTCGATTGAGAGTGCGGTGTTAGGGGACTTTTTGACGTGGCCAGGGAAGATTCGCGCTGGGTTGGGGGCGATTGGGATTCGCGCGCCGGCGCCAGAGGGCAAGGAGGAATCCGTCAAGGAGTTTGTGAGTAGAAATTTGGGCACCGAAGCGTTCGAACGTTTGATCGAGCCGTTCTGCTCGGGCGTTTACGCGGGTGATCCGGCGATGTTATCCAGCGTCGCCGCTACGGGTCGTGTGCAGCGCTTGGAGCCGCTTGGGGGCTCGCTCGTCGCGGGGGCGATTATGGCGCAAAAGGAAGCCGCGGCTAACAAAAAGCCGCGCGACCCTCGATTGCCGGAAGTCAAGGGCCAAACCGTGGGTTCGTTCCGTGGTGGCTTGAAAACGTTCCCTGAAGGCTTGGCTAAGAAGCTCGGCGACGACGTGGTGAAGTGCAACTGGAAATTAACATCCGTGTCAAAGGCGAGCGACGGCGTCGGCTACGAGTGCGCGTACGACACCCCCGAAGGCCCTCAAATGGTGCGCGCGAAGTGCTTGTTGCTCACCGCCCCGGCATACGTCGCCGCGGAAGTGGTCAAGGACATGGCACCCAAGGCATCGACGGCGTTGAACAAATTTTACTACCCGCCCGTGGGTTCGGTGACGATTTCCTACCCGAAGACGGCGTTCCGCACCGACGGCACGTCGGCGCTTCCCGAAGGTGGGCTCACTGGTTTCGGCCAACTGCACCCGCGCTCGCAAGGCATCCGCACGCTCGGTACAATCTACTCTTCCTCTTTGTTTAAGGATGACAAGCGTCAACCGGATGACGAATTCATGTTGTTGAACTACATTGGCGGAGCGCGTGACGTCGCCATCAAGGACATGACTGAGGCGGAACTCGTCGAACAAGTCCACCAAGACTGCTTAAAGACGCTCTTAAAGCCCGGTACGCCCCTGCCTAAGGTTGTCGGTGTGCGCGTATGGGAAAAGGCTATTCCTCAATTCAACGTCGGTCACTTGGACGTCTTAGCCGAGGCTAAGTCTGCGTTGAACGAAGCCAAATGTGGTGAATCCGACGGCATGTTTCTCGGCGGCAACTACACCGCCGGCGTCGCCCTCGGCCGCTGCGTCGAGTTTGGCATCGAGCAAGCCAACGATGTGATGACGTTCTTAAATGCCAACACATCTGCCAAGTCTAGCGTCGCTGTTTAATACATTTATACCATTTACCTTCATCGCGAACGCCCACACTTTTTGTAAAAAACGCCTGAAAAAAGTGATTGACTGATCGCGCGATTTTACGATTAATCACGCAATTCCGCGCCTCGCGCACCCCAAACCCTCGTCTGTTGCGAGGCGTACGTCGCACACGCGACTAGAACATCAAACCCGGCGTGCGTATCACGCACCTGCGCGAGCGTTGTCATCGTCGACGACGTAACCCGGCGCCATGGGTGTCCCGAAATTCTTTCGCTGGCTCGCCGAGCGATACCCATTGTTACAGCAACAATGCGCGGGAAGCGCGTTGCCGGACATCGATAACTTGTATTTGGATATGAATGGTGTCATTCATAACTGTTCGCACGGTGCGGGCACGGATGTGAATACGCGTATGAGCGAGGATGAGATGATGTCAAAGGTTTTCGCGTACTTGGATCATTTGTTTCGCATGACGCGACCAAACAAGTTGCTGTATATGGCGATTGATGGCGTCGCGCCTCGAGCTAAGATGAATCAGCAGCGATCGAGAAGATTTCGGTCGGCACAAGAAGCCGAACGCGCGCGTGAAGAGGCTCGCGCAAAGGGCGAACCAGAGCCGGAGGGTGAACCGTTTGATAGTAACTGCATCACGCCTGGGACTGAGTTTATGCAACGATTGACGGAGCACTTGAAGTTTTACGTGCGCAAGAAGCAAACGGAAGACCCATTGTGGGCAAAAGTGACGGTTATTTTGTCTGGACACGAAGTCCGCGGTGAGGGTGAGCATAAGATTATGGAACACATTCGCTGGGCACGCACGCAGCCGGGATGGACGCCCAACCAAACGCACTGTTTGTATGGTCTTGATGCCGATCTTATCATGTTGGCCCTTGTCACGCACGAACCACACTTTTGTTTGCTCCGTGAAGTGGTCAAGTTTGGTGGCGGCGAAAAAGGTCAACCGAGTCGGGAAATTTTATCAAATCCCTCAGACGACGGTTTCATTCTCCTGCACATTGGCTTGTTGCGCGAGTATCTCGATTTAGAGTTCCGCGAAAAGAACTTGCCATTCGGGTACAATCTCGAGCGTGTCATCGATGACTTTATTTTGCTTTGCATGATGGTCGGGAACGATTTCTTGCCCGCGCTTCCGACATTGAACATTGCCGAAGGCGCGTTGAACACGTTGTTCAAGGTGTACCACGACACGCTTCCCACGCTTGGTGGTTATATTACCGGCGACGAAGGTGGTGGTACGTTCAATGCCACGCGTTTGGAAGCCATTATGAGTATCATGGCTACATTCGAACGTCAAGTCCTCGAAGAACGCGCCATGGATGTCGAAAAGGAGGAGGAGAAGAAGTCGCGCAAGAACAACCGCAACGCCTCCGCATCCTTCTCTGAACTCACCCCGTCTGAAAAGTTTGACGCCGAGGTTGAAGCCATGGAAACAATGGATGCTGATGGGCAACCGACGATTTCGAAAGATCCTACGATGATGAATGCCACGAAGCGCGCGTTGATCCTCGACGGTGGTGAGGAAGGGTTGCAAGCGTGGAAAGATATGTACTACCGCGAAAAGCTCGGCTTGAAGATTGGCGAGCCCGCGCCTTTGGCTGAAATCAGACAATCATACTTTGACGGGTTGAACTGGGTTTTGCGGTATTACTACCGCGGTGTGGCGTCTTGGACGTGGTACTACCCGTACCACTACGCGCCGATGGCGAGCGACTTGTGCGCCGGTATGGGTGGCTTGGTATCAGAGTTTGATTACGGTGAGCCTTTTCGCCCGTTTGAGCAGCTCATGGCGGTACAACCACCGTCGAGTTCGAAGCTCCTTCCCGAGCCGTTCCGTCACTTCATGGAGGATCCGACGTCGACGTTGGCTGAATTCTTCCCATCAGAAATCGCGGTTGATTTCGAAGGCAAGCGCAACGATTGGGAAGGTGTGGTTTTGCTTCCATTCTTGGACGCCAAACGACTCAAGGACGCGGTGGCGTCTGTCGAAGAAAAGCTCTTGACGCCGGCTCAAATCGCTCGCAACGTACCGGGGAACTTGATCTTCTTCAATCACGCTCCGGAAGGGGCGGGTGATGTGCAAAGTACGTTACCAAAGTCCTTCGCCGGGTTGTTCCCAGCTAAGAGTAAGATGACGATGAAGACGCCACCCGGCGAGTTTCCCGACGACGTCAAGTGCTTTGGCGGGGACGATTCAGTGTTTCCTGGCACCAAGGTTGGTCTCGACAGCCCGAGCGGGTTTCCGACGCTTCAAACGCTCCCCGTATCTGGTGCGTTGAAGAATGCCGGCGTCAAAGTGTTTGGTAACGCATCGAAGAAGGAGTCGCTCATCGTGCAAATTAATGGCATCGACGAAAATTTGGTGGGCGACGTTTCGAACACGCGTGATGTCGCCGCGCAGTTGTTAAACCAACGCGTGCAAATTAAGTGGCCATACTTGCAAGAAGCGCTCGTCGTGGGAGTTTCTGATGCCAAGGAGCGATTTGTCCCCGTGCCGGGTAAACCCAAAGAGTTGGCGAGCCGACCGAACGGCGCCGCGGAATGGGGTGCCGAATTGCAACGCATTTCTCGCGAGTACATCGAACAATACGGCGTAAGCTCCGGATCATCGCGCATCGCCCTTCACTGTCGTGCGTGCGAAGGTCTCGTGCGTCACCCTGACGGGTCATTGCAAAAGCGCTTCGCCAAGACAGAAACCACGGTGCCGTTGCAGCTCGTCATCGCCAAGCACAACGCGCCGCCAAAGCGTCTGGACGAGCGTCCTGCACTCGACGCCAGTGAAGCCGCGGGTGATTTCACCGAAGGTGAAGTTGCGCTCTTCCTCGGCCGCTCTCACTTTGGCGCTTTGGCCACGGTCACAGAGGTGTCATCAAACGGCGTGTCCGTGTGCGTGGCGCCTGTGCCGCTCGATACCGGCGCAGCGCGACGTATTTTACAAGGCGTCGGTCAGAGGTACATGCAAGGCGGTGAGCTCGCCCGCAAGTTGGGCGTGCATCCAAAAGTTGTGGGCCAAATCACCGGCGCGGTTTGGGTGCAAGAAAACGCCAAAGCGAGCCGCGGAGACCGCGTTGACCTCGGTTTGAACTTGAAACACAACGGCAAAAACTTGTGCGTGGCTGGATTTTGCCGTCCAACGCAGGGTGAAAAGGCTGGTTGGGAATACAGTCAAGATGCGCTCCGTGTGTTGCTCGAATACAAGCGCGCGCACGCCTGGGTGTTCAGCGCGGTTGACGCCGTGGAGGACATGCGAGAAGGCGTCAATCTGGAAGATGCCCTCAAAGAACTCCCCGAGAATGCGCGTTTATCGGCAATGAACGCCGCCAAGGCGTGGCTTAAGGCACATCCGATTGCTCGACGTCCCCTCGTGCCGTCGTCCTCTGTTGTCGCCACGGAGGAAGGCGTTCGCACGCTCGTGAGCACCAACGCAAGCGGCGCCAAGGCGCCGAAATTGATCGACTTAGAGGGCGTATCTCCGCTGTTGCTCATGCGTCCGGTGACGCAAGGCGCGGTGGTGGACCTGTATGCGGGTGGTGATTTCGAGCTCGGCGATCGCGTGGTGATGGTTGGCGATAGCGGCCAACCAGCGTTTGGTTCGCGAGGCGCCGTCGTCGCCGTGCATTCATACATGGATGCGCACACGCAAGCCGCGGTGGCGGAAACCGTGGAGGTGTTATTTGACGAAGACTTTGTCGGTGGTAACGATTTGCACGGGATGATTACGAGCAAGCGTGGCGCGTTGCTCCCCGTGGCGCAGTTGATAAACTTGTCCCATCCGCCGGCAATGCCAAACCTCGGCACCGCCGCGCCAAAGGTTGTCGTCAAGGATGCCAAGGGCGACGTGAACAAACCCACGCAATGGAGCGAACGCGCGCCGCGCATTCAGCGCGAAGTCTTAGTGCAACCAAAGATTCCCGAGAAGGATGCTAAGGGGTTCGCCTCAGCCAAGGGCGCCGGACGCGGCAAAGCCAAACCGGTGCCAACCGCCGCGGACGTCTCGAGCGCGCGCATGTTATCCATGCTCGACGTCGCAGCGGCGAAAGCAGCCAAGCCCGCGTCGGCGCCGACGGTGAAGCTCGTGAAGACGCCCATGACGGTGGCTGAGTTGGAGGCACAAATGGTAAACATGATGTCTGCGCCGCCGCCACCCGCGGGCGCGCCGCCAAACATCGAAGGTCTTAAGAAGCTCGTCGGCGTTAAGAAACAACCCGTGAGCGTCAAGGATTTAGAACAGTCGCTGCTCTCTCGCGCGCAACCGCCGTTACCTCCCACTGCGGCGCCAAACGTGCCGTCGGCAACGAACGAGCCGCGCAAACCGCGAACAAAGAAGCCCGTGGCGCCGCCGCTCCCATCGGACCCTCCTCCGCCACCCATGCCTTCAGCCGCGTTGCTCGCCGCCTCCGTAGCCGCCGCCGCTCCGCTCGCCGCCGCCGCGCCCGCGAAGGACGCCGCGCCCGACACCACCGCACCCAAACCCGCCGCGGCGCAGCGCATGGTTCCTAGAAACGCCCTATTACGCGCCGGCGCCAGTAAAAAGTAAACGTACCATACTAGTGTCATCATTGTCATACGAAACCATACGATAGTCGACATCCGACGCGGTACCCTATCCAAAAGATTACTCCCTGGCTCCACCTCGCGCGCGCCACATCATCGCGCACACCTCGCCTCTCGCGCCCCGCACGCCGACGGACGATGCTGACGACGATGACGACCATGACGCCGTGCACCGCGACCGCGTCGGCGCACGCGAACGCGCGCGCCATGCGCTTGAGCGCGCGCCGAGCGCCGAATGGCATGGGTGGCTCGGCGATCGTCGCCCCGCGCCGCGCGACCAAGGCGACACAGACGATGACTCGGAGAACGACACCGACGACGATCACGCGCGCGTTGTTCAACTCGTCGAATGATTCGCAAGGGAAGGATAACAGCACGACGGCGACGCGCGTGAGCACGGACGCGGTGATGATCGACCCAGTGGTCGGCGCCAAGCGCTTCTCGAATTACTTTTGGGCGGGCGTCGTCACCGCCGGGTCGACTGGGTTCTTACTCACCGGCGCGAGCGCGTATTTACATCATAATTTAGTGTTTTTCTTGGATGCGAGCGAGATTAAGTTTTTCCCGCAAGGGTTGGTGATGTCGTTTTACGGCGTCGCGGGCGCGTTGTTGTCCACCTATCTGTGGTTGACGATTACGTGGGATGTCGGTGCTGGGTACAACGAATTCAACAAAGACGAAGGTATCATGCGTATTTTTCGTTACGGCTTCCCGGGGAAGAACCGCCGGATTAACTTGGTGAGCGATCTCGCGGATGTGCAAGCGGTGCGCGTGGAGATCAGCGAAGGCGTTAACCCGAGGCGCGTGGTGTACGTGCGCTGCAAAGGTAAGCGGGACATCCCGTTGACGCGCATCGGACAGCCGTTGACGTTGGCGGAGGTGGAATCACGCGCGGCAGAGCTTGCCAAGTTTTTACAAGTCCCTATCGAGGGACTCTAGTCACGCACACGCGGCTCGATCATCGACGGCGCGCGTTTGATATTTGACATTGTTTAATGAAGACGCTTTACACTAGATTACAACCAACGCCGTGCCTTCACTTTGCGACGCATTCATGACGCGCGACGGTGGTGCCGATGTCGGCACGGTCACAGGCGACGACGATGGACGACGGGAGCGGGCGTTACCGGTGACGTGCGCGCACGCGGACGTTCCAAAAGCCGCGCTCGAGGCGCTGGACGTCTCCTCTCGCGCGCTGGACGTCGCGTCTCTCGCACTCGCACGACGCGTATTTAGCAAAGAGCTCACTTTGCTCGACGCCATGCGAAGGAAATCTCACGCGCAGCATCGCGCATCGAAGCATCACGGGATGCTGAGCGACGCGTGTAAACGGGCGCGGGACTTACGCGCGCTCGGCGCCGCGCGAGCCGTCCAAGCGTTGGCGCAGGACGCGAACGAATGCTTGCGGGCGTCTCGCGTGTACGGGTGCGTCTCGCTCACAATGCCCGCACGCGCGAGTGCAGACGATGCTATGCGAGCGCTGTATGCGAGTTGCGTGGTGTGCGATGAGCTGCGCGCGGCGTGCGAACGCGTCGTCGAGGCGTTTGCCGGGCAGCTCGGGCGCGGGTACTTTATGCCGTTGAGCTTAACCGCGACCGCGTGCGCGAGTCGCGTGCGATGCGAGTGCGTGCGCATGATTGGGGAGTACATCAAAGCGTATAACGCCGTCGGGCGCATTAGAAGCGCTTTACCACCGCCCGGGAGGTTTCAAAAAGGCGCGGGACCGCCGCCGCCGGCGGAGCTACGGGTGCGCGAACGCGCCGATGGCAGCGCGTATGCTGTGCCTGTCGGCGACGACGTGGTGAGCGTCGACGACGATTTAGATGTGGCATGGAGTGGGTGTGTTATGCGCGATGATTTCGTCGGTGGTTCGCGCACTGCGGCGGTCCGGGCGACGTTAGCCACCACGTCATTGGCGGCGACGTCGGCGGATTTATTAGACTTGGGCGTGCGCATCGATCGTGCTGATGTCTCAAAGAACGTCGTGACGGTCATGAAATCGTCACAAGTTCCGCAATCACCGATGCGCAAGTACGACACCGTGAGTTCGAGGATTTTGGGGGGCATGGCGCCGCCACCGAATCCGTTTGGCTCATCGAAAAAGCGTCGAAGGAAAAAGACGGCCGAGGGCGGCGACGCTCAAGTGGGCGCAGGCGCCGCACCAGAATCGAACAAAAAGAAGAACAAGAAACAAAGACAATCCAACGAGCCGATGAGTGCCGAAGACGCCATCGCACGGCTGCAGCGACTCAGTTCGTTTTAATCATCGCGTGGCGGTTATCAATAACGTTTCAGTTTCAACAAGTTCCCTAAGAGCCTAGCGACGCGCGCGCCGTTCTTTGCGGCGCGCTCGCGTGTACAAATCACATGTCAATATTCTAGTAATAGTAGTAGCAGTAGCATTTGTGCGGCGACCGTTCTCGGTGCGCCGCTGTGTATATCGTATCTTGAGCATAATCCACGTCACGCCATGACGGTGAAAATCTCATCCCAAAACAGATTCTTCCATCGCGCCGACGAAGCGAGCTCGCGCGTTAATTCTCGATCATCCACCAACACCGCGAGTGCGATTGTGATCCAGAAAATGATCCATAAGAACGCACACGCGGCGGCGACACGCAGTATTCCGCTCGTCACGGCTTTGGCGCACGTCGCGACGCTGGCGGGCGACGCCCACGTCCCTTGGTGACGCCCCGTCGTCGTTGTCGTCGCTTCAAACGCGGCGTTATCCAGCATTTTCACAACTTCAGCGCTCGCGCGCGTCTCGGTGGGTGGCGCATCGCAATTGTCGTCTTCGTCTTCGTCGTCCGCGTGCCCAAATGCGCGCGCCTCCAATCGCTCCAATCGTGCCTCCATCGCGAACAATCGCTCCTCGAGCGCCTCGGTGAGCGCATCAATTTGCGTCGCACCGTGTCTCGCCAATGCCAGCGCCTTTTGCACGTCCGTGCTTATGGCGTGCTTGACATTTGTCAAACGTGTCGAGAATGTCTCGAGCGCCCGCGCGACTCGATCGTCCTCCGCGTCTTCCTCCGCGCGCGCCTTCATCGCCGCGCTCGGCGACGCATCAATGTCAATGTGCGTCGTGTACACATCGTCTCGATGCTCGACGACAGCGTGTCCAGTGCGCGTCATCGGCGAACGGCAGCGGCGGACAATGACGCGCGAGCGAAGCTATTTCTGGCGCCTTCGCGTCGACGCGAATCCATTCCCGTCCTAGGATCCGCGCGTCGTCTCAAAATCATCCGAATAACTCACACCAGCAAAGAATAACCCACCCGGGGGCGCGGGCGGCGCCACAGCGCGTCGATCGCGCGTGGCGGCAATGTTAAGCAACACGTCGTCGTCGCCGGCGAAATTCGCGGATTCGCGCATCGTCGTCGATACGAGGCACCGCACGAGTTTTCGTAAGAACCGGTCGGCGACGAGCTCGATGACGATGACATCCATGGTCGACGGTGATGACGCCGACGCCGACGCGATGGCACCGTCGCCGTCCTCGGCGCGTATGGCGCGTTCGCGAGTCACAGCCGAGCGACTTCGGCGATTCGCGCGCGACATCGCGTCTTCGGCTTGGTCTTCAACCGCGTCGTCGCCGCGCACATCAATCGTGCGCTCGAACGCACGGGCGACGACGAAACGTACGTGCGTAGACTTTCCTTCTGGCGTCGCGCGCGCGTAGGCATACATATCTACGTCACCGCGATCGACTAATCGCTGGAGCACGCGATTCGCGACGTCGACGTCAATCGACGCGCGCGGCGTTCGCGCTTCCCGAAATAATTGCGTCTTCGGCACGACGTAAACATATCTCCTATACGTGGCCGAAAACGTGGCGTGAAATGAATGCGGAGCGATGGTGACATGCGTAACGCGCAACGCCCCGACGCGGCCTGGCGGAGAATTTGCGACGGCGCGCTCGATGTCCGCGACGTCGACATCCAGTCGCTTGGTCCAAAACGACACCGCGCTCGCCACCGCGTGCACACCGCGATCGGTGCGCCCGGCACTTGCGATTGGACGAGTTTCTTTATCGAGCAGCGGCGCCCAGGCGTGCGTGAGCGCGCGCGAGACGCTCCACGAGCCCGGCGTCCACGTCGTCGTCCCGGCGTTATCCGTCGCCGCGTTCCACGCAAACCCCGCAAACGATGGTCCGTGATACCACACGCGCGCCTTGTACGCCGCACGTCCCGGTCTGTGTTTGTTATTCCCATCCAACGCCGCGGCGCCGAACGCGTTGTCCACGCGCGCGTCGGGCATCGACAACGCTTCGCCCAACGTCGCCGGCGTCGGCTCCGTCCCGCTCGAGCTCACCCCTCGCACGCACGCGCGCGCCAGCGCATCCACCGCGCGCCACGCGCGGTCATCGAGAAAACAATTCGACGCCACTGGGTCCCATCTCGCGCGATTGAAATCGCGTCCGGCGTGGAATTCGCCGCACCGTAAGCTTTGACTCGCGTGTCGCAGCGCTGGTTCCGAAGCGTCTGGCGGCGGCGCGTCTCGCGTCGTCGTCGCCGCAGCCGCCGCGGCGGCGATGGCGGCACCGCCCGTCGTCGTCGTCGTCGTCGTCGGCGGCGGCGCGGTCGCGGCGAACGCGACGCCGCGCGCGGCGATGCGAGCGCGCGACACGGCGAGAGAAAAAGCGTCACACAATGCCGCGCGAACCGTCACCGGCGCCGTCCTCGTCCTCCTCAGCGCTCGGTGACGTGGGTGCACGAGAGCGCGATGAGTTTTTCGACCCAAATGCGGACGACGCGGACGCGCGCGCGCTGTCGCGCGCGAGTGGAGGTTCGAGCGCGACGGATGCGATTTTGAGCTGCCCTGGGTGCTTCACTGAAGTGTGCGTTTTGTGTCAAAAGCACGCGCGGTATGCGGGGCAATACCGCGCGGTGTTTGCGCAGAACGTGTGCGTGGTTCGTGAGAGCGCGCTCGTCGCGCGCGGGGGCGGTGACGCTCGGGGGACGGGTGGGACAGAGGCGATGTTGAGCGACGTTGGGGAACGGTTTCACGAAGTCAAGTGCGAGACGTGTCGAGAAGTCGTGGGCGTGATTGATGACGACGAGGTGTATCACTTTTTTAATGTCTTTCCGAGTCAAGGGTGATTTATGCTGATTTATGTGTGCTGCGCGCGCGTACGCGATGCGTCGTCGTTCGGTGCATGGGTGCTGTCCCGTATTCGACGTCGAGAGACGGTTGGATTTCGGCTCTGTTATTTTTGTCTCACGAGTTCATTTGCGCGCACGCGCGCGCGCGCAACGGTGTGTTTAACGATTGCGCGTAGAGTGTGAGTTGGTGCACGGCATGAATGACGGCATGGATGCGCGTGCTTTCGCAATGGCGCCAGAGGGCGCGTCGGGGGCTGCGGGCCTCGATGAGTCAACCGGCGGAGCGTTGACCGCATCTTTCAATACCATGGAGAAGATGCGCGCGCGCGAAGCGAAGACACAGTCTTCATCACGACTATGGGAAGTCATACACGATTGGTTCATCATTCAAGCGTGCGTGTGCTGCGGATTACTCGCGCTCACGGGATACTTTACATTTATATCAACCTCGGTGTGGCGTAAATGCACCCGCGGCTTTGATGTAGAATTTCGAAACGCGCTAGGGCGCGAAGAAGTCGTTCGTTCGTTCTTGCAGTGTACATTTGGGCGAGAATACGGCAACGTGTACCGGCCGTGGCGTATGGGTGACTTTTCCGTGCTTTTCGTGCGCACGTCGACGCTCGCATACTTCGGAGAAGTCATTTTTCATCAACTTAGCGCGTGGCACGCGTCGAAATATAGGAAATGGCGCACCAAACTCGCCGTGTACTCGTTTGCAGCGTATTACATTGTATATTTCGTCATGATTTCAATCCTCGGGAATCATTCACAGTATTCTCAGTTTGTATGTATGTCGTGTTTTGGTGTGCTGTTTTACTGCGGCGCGACGAGCAAAGAATTTTGGTCTACAAAGGGTCTGAGTTGGATTTACACGTACATCATACTCATGGCCATTATCGGCAAGGCGGTCGTTGAAATTTTCATAATCATCGCTGCAGATCCCAGCGTGAGCGTGACACTTAAACTCGGCGTTCGGTTCGTATTGGATCCTTTATTTTGGGAATTCGTCCGCGCCGTCGAACGGCATTACGCGCGACTCAATCCGTCACCTGGGCCATGTCTACAACTCCCGTACTTTGTGTCATTTACGCTTCAACAGGCGTTCTTCTCTCGATACATTATGTTTCTTTTGTCCGCCGGTGGCGCGGTGAAGAATATGGCGACTGTACAAGCAGTGCTTTCGCTGCACGAGCTCATGATTAACGTCGTCCAAAAGGACCGTGACGTGCATCTGGCCAAGATTTTTCTGGGTAAGCAAACAGCAGAAGCGATGTTAATCTCCCGTAAACAGCACGATATCGTAGCTTTAAACTCAATCGTGTCGTCGTTTGCCGAGATATGTGCAGTGATTGTCATTTCACTCTACCTCTACGTATTTCGCATGGCAAGCATCGGGAACGAGGACATCGTCGACTTGAAGGCGTACGGCATACAAGCCCTCAATTTGATCGCCATCGAAGTGTTACTGTCATTCTTCATCATGTACGCCCAACAACGATTTCATGGCATTCGCCATCGAGATGTTTTCCCGCGTGGCAATTTCGCTGGTAAAGGTAAATGGTTTTGCGTGACGTATCGTTTTGTCGTCTTCATGTGGATTACGGTGATGATGGCCCATAAGATAACAATTTATCTCGTCGGCTCACAATTTCACAAGTATTTGTGTCCGCGTATCAATGATGATGGGAGTATTTTTTCATATCAGTGCACCACGGAGGATTTAAAACTCGCACCTGGCGGCTTCTACCTCAACTCGCGAGCCTTTCTGATACAAATGTATGATTTCCCAGTGTCAAATCTCGTGAAAGAGACGAGCCGTTGATTAAGAGCGACCTTATGCTTTAAATTACAAATCTCAACGCCAAAAGTGTTCTTTCTCCTTCTATTTACAAACGCTCATCAATAGCAGACATCACTTCGATGTAATTCCTGTCTTCGAGGGAATTCCTGGCGCTATTTGCTGCGCTTGGAGGTCTTACGACACTTCCGGAGGACGTACTCGCCGCGATGTCAGGAAACTGCTTTTCGGGCCCCCATACGTCTGCAAAAGACAACTTACGCCTATGTTTTGGCACCGGTGGCGCCGCCACTGGTTCGACGCCTAAACTCTCAACAACGACACCTTTCAACGTTCCTAAACGACGCGGAGATTTCACAGTGATTTCGACATCCGTGTTCACCGTGATCGATTCTCTATCGGACTTAGTTCGCGTGTTGCGCTCATCCGCGTCGAAATCTTGCACTTTATCCGCAAGTGTTGGATAATAGTTGCGACGAATCGTGATCACCATTATGTACGGAAGTAGGCCAGCAACTGCCACGGGCCAAATTCCAAGCCAGAACTTGGCTGACTTGGATACAATCGGCACGAAAGTTTTGTAACTGAAGGTCGAGTAGTACGGATCCGTTTCACTCAAAACGGTGTTCAGAATAAACCACAGCACAATCGATCCCCAGATGGTGATGTGGTGATAAATGGTCCAAAAGTTAGAGTACAACGCCATTTGAACGTTGAGTGTCACGACAATGGATGTATACAGCGTCGTACCCACTTCCCATAGACCAAACGTGCGACCGCTGCTTGTGTCGGATTCGCCGCCATGAATGCCGTAAAAGACACACATGTAACTCACTACGCCCACGTAGATGCCGTTTGCGAACCAAAGAAGACGACGCTTGGAAGTAAACTGTGTGTTTGCTTGCGTTTCTTTGTACAACGCCGGGTACTTCAACGAGCTCGACGGTCTCACATCTTGATCAAGGATACCGAGCGCTAAGACGGGGAAATTCGTAAAGAAGATGTTGAATGACGACATCAACCAGTCATTGTACACTACTTGTCCACTCGCGTTCGTATGCATGTTGTAAATGAAAATGGTCAAACCAAACGCAATGTTTTTGTAGAAGAAGTACGTCACCATACGCGCGATGCGCTTGTAGTTGTAGCGTCCGTGTAAAAGGATGAGGCGTTCCAAGTATCGGAACTGAGCGAACGAGAAATCGGAAGCCATGACAGCTTGCATGCCTTCTTGACCACTGATGCCAACACCAATGTGCGCCGCTTGAATCATCCCAACGTCATTGGCTCCATCACCGATGGCAAGCGTGATACGACCCGAGTCTTTCACGAGCATTGTCACGAGAGCCTTTTGAAGCGGAGAAACACGGCAGCAAATTACCGCAGCACAGTGCGTACCGAGCGCCAAGAAGCTCGCACTTAGTTCTTCAGTGAGTGCCAACGTCAAAGAACGACCATCAATAACCATACCAATATCTGCATCGAGTAACTTAGCCGCTTCGGCGTCAATCAAACCAGCCTGAAGCTGCTGCTTAACAGAGGCCATGGCAAGTTCCTCAAACTCCGCGCTGGAAATTTCACCATCATTTTCCTTTTTAACCAAGTCTTCTACATTGATGATGCGTAACTTCATGTTTGGCGTAACTAGAGAGCACGCTTGGCCAATATTGATCGCGGTATCTTGCTTATCACCAGTAAGAACCCAAACCGCGATGTTTGCTGCCATGAGTTGCTCAATCGTGCGCGGAACGCCTGTTTGCAACTTGTCTTCAATAGCTGTCGCGCCCAAGAGAGTGAGATCCTTTTCAACAAGTTCGGCGACATCCTCAAGGAGCTCTGTACGTTGCTCTAAAGCTTGACTCGCTTCGATAAATTTCTTGTTCCAGCTGTTATACTCTTGCGCTTCAATTTCACGCTCGGCGATGCATAACGTACGCAAACCACACTGCGCCCACTCATCCATATGCTTTTGCGTTGCCTCTTTGTAGCCGTTTGCGGATGATGCGAGTCGCTGGTAAATAACAGAATCCGCACCTTTGCAGAAGAGCATGATTTTGCCATTGCTCGAGCGCGCAATTACACTCATGCGCTTACGCTTTGACGAGAATTCGAGAATGTTCAAAATTTCATACGTGACGACGACGTTCGGCTTTGACGGATCGAGCTGTTGTTCTTCGACCTCGATGCTCGACACCGTTCGCTTCTTGAAAAAGAAACCAAATTGCTTAGCCGCAACGACGAACGCAAGCTCGTCCGGACTTTCCGCTTGATAAACAATTTCCTCCGGCGTCGGGTTGCCTTCAGGGATCACTGTCTGGCAAACAGCGAGAACTCGGAAAAACCCACTGCATAGCTGCTTATCGCTTCGATCGCGCCAAGCTCCATCAGTCAATCGCTTATCACGGAAGTTGAAAGACGGCTCGATCGCATGTTCATGCTCGCTAACTGGCGGAAGTTTGATGCCCTTGCGTGCTTGAATGGCTCGCTCGATTTCAGTAATGCCTTCGCCGTAGCTCACACCACCGATGGAACACTTGAAGAACTCCATAGAGTTACACGTTAACGTACCAGTCTTGTCACTCAAGACTGTGTGAATCATGCCAAGTTCTTCGTTTAAGTTCGTGGTTCTGGCGACAGCGGGGGTGTCCGTATCCTTGTGGTACATTTTTCGATCCTTGTTCAAAAAGACGAATCCTTGGAAAACTTTGACAAACTCGAGCGACACATACAGTGAAATGGGAATCAAATAGCCGTATAACACGTACGATGTGAAGAAAGAAATCGTACCAACAAGAGTTTTGTTGTCCGGATTGAACGTCACATCTTGCTCGTTCACATCAATGTACCAATGCTTTGCGGCACTGGACGTGATCCATTGCGAGCAAAACACTGCTGAAGCAGTGCCAAGAACCGCCAAAGAAAGCAACATGGTGATAACTACGCCATCCATCTGCTTTTCCACGTGTGAACGCTTAGAAGGTGTGTCAGTAGAGTTCATCATGACCTTCGTATCATGACCCGTGTACACCGCGATGCCAACCACCCATTCAGTGTTTCTCAAGTTGGAACCTCGTAAGAGCATGTTGGATGGGTTCAAAGAAATCTTCTTTGGCTGCGGAAACAATGGCGCACCAATTGACAAGTTTCCTGAATATGTGTACAACGAATTGTTTGGATGCTCACACTCGACGCACGAAGATCCTCGCGAGAGCTTGGTCATGTTTGCTACGTTAAGCGGCCCAATGTCTTTCACCAAATCCACCGCCCGCTTCGTCTTCAAGTTCGTTTCACCATCGAGATTTTTCGTTTCGACGTAGCAAGAATTCTCTTCCGACGAACTATCCAACATGATCAAGTCGCAAGGAAAAAACTGGTCCCGAACAACGCGAACGATATTCCCGACGCGAATATCCTTCCATTCGCAACGTTCAAACGACGTTCCGTTGAAACGTTCAGCCGCTGACAAGTTTTGCGTTCGATCCTGCACGTGTCGCTTGTAATCTTCAATGCCTTCCTTGAACATGGATAAGCCAACGACAATCGTCAATGGCGTCCACGTCGTGTACGGCTCGATCGGTGAAACCGTATCAAACAGGGAAATAATCGCCACCGATAAAAAGTACAAGTTCGCCACGCGTCTGAACTGCTCGTAAAGCCCTTTCGGGAAAAACGTCGCCACATTGTACTTTCCCGTCGATATAGCGTTATCTCTAAATCTGAGCAACTCGTTGGGGTGACCCGCGCCGAGCACCAGCGTTCGGTTTGTTGGTTTGGGT
>Ga0181606_10002182_pt1 | contig 16925 bp, 15 predicted proteins | sample 041ome_10_FD_132994 | JGI IMG/M metagenome (GOLD analysis project Ga0181606, IMG submission 132994) | Coastal salt marsh microbial communities from the Groves Creek Marsh, Skidaway Island, Georgia - 041412US metaG (megahit assembly) | ecosystem: Environmental > Aquatic > Marine > Intertidal... | reverse complement strand
TGCTGGATGGTGAATTCGATATCCTGCATATCTTTGAAATGCGCTTCCAAACGATCACAAACCTGTGTCAGCTCGGAATATAGGCTGGGCATCAGCGATTCGAGTGACGGGTTCACATCCTGTGCCGCTTGTCGCGCTTTTTCGCTGAGATAATAGGGTGTGCGAATACCCGCCACCACATCCTCGCCCTGTGCATTTGGCAAAAACTCACCATATAACGCGTCCTCTCCAGTCGACGGATTTCGCGTAAAGCAAACGCCGGTCGCTGAATTATCGCCTAAATTGCCAAACACCATGGCTTGAACCGTTACCGCGGTTCCCCAATTATCGGGGATCGCGTGTAGGCGTCGGTAGGTGAAGGCGCGCGCATTGTTCCAACTGTTGAACACAGCGCGAATGGCGCCCCATAATTGATCGGTGGGATCCATGGGAAATGGATCACTCGACTCCTCGGCGATCCGGGTCTTGTACAGCCCAACAATATTTTGCCAATCCGATGCCTCAAGTTCAGCATCCTGTGAAAAGCTATGATCGAGCTTATAGTCGTCCAAAATTTCTTCAAAATGGTCATGCGCGACGCCCATCACGACATCGGCATACATTTGGATAAACCGACGATAGCTATCCCATGCAAAACGAGGGTCCTGGGTCGCAGCGGCAAGCGCCTCGACCGTGTCATCATTTAGACCCAAATTTAAGACGGTATCCATCATGCCCGGCATCGACACCCGACCACCCGAGCGAACAGACACAAGAACTGGTGTGCCCGAACCATCGTTCAGACTGTCCCGCACCTGCGCCATGGCGGCCTCAACGGCCGAACTCAATTGATCGGGAAAGCTTCCCCCCTGATCGAGAAAGCGCGTGCACACTTCGGTGGTAATCGTGAAGCCTGGCGGAACCGGTAAGCCCAAGCGGCACATTTCGGCCAAATTGGCACCCTTGCCCCCTAAGAGCTCTTTTAAAGACGCATCTCCATCCGCACCTGATGGTCCAAATTGATAGACAAGTTTCCGATCAGACATCGCAGCCCTCACTTATTGATCAGCGAAAGATTTCCGACCTGACTCATAAGCTCTTTAAGCGAATGCAGTAAGGCCAAACGATTCACGCGTACAGCTTTATCCTCAACATTCACCATCACCTCGGTGAAGAACGCGTCAACAGGCGACCGCAATTGCGCCAATGCCGTTAAAAATTCGGGCAAATTCTGAGCGGAAGATCCGCGCACCGTCTCGATTGTTTGAAACAACAGCGCTTCCGATTTTGTTTCAAAAATATCTGGATTAATCACCACATGATCAGCGAGATCCGATTTCTGCAAAATACCATCGGCACGGGTGAACGCCGCCAATAAATTCGTGCCGTCGGAGGTATCCAGAAAATCGGCCAAGGCCTGACCGCGATCGACAATCGCACAGACGTCATCATCATCAGCGCTCATCGTCGCCGCAACGACATCATATCGTAGCCCGCGATCCTTGAGGTAAACGGACAGACGATCGCGCAAGAAGCCAAGCAGATCATCCACCGCGCTCTCGAGATCGGCCGCCGCCGCAGGATCGCCCGATGGCAGCTGATGTGCAGCAATGGCCGAGAGAAGGACCGGGCGAAGGTTCATACTCATCCGATTTTCAAGCAGAATGCGTAACACCCCAAGGGCAGCGCGGCGTAGCGCATAGGGATCTTTCGAGCCTGTTGGCTTTTCATTAATCCGCCAAAAACCGGTGAGTGTGTCAATTTTGTCGGCAAGGGCAACAACTTGACCACAGGGTGATGCAGGAATGGCGTCGCTCGGCCCAAGCGGCGCATAATGCTCACTAATGGCCTGCCCGATTGCCTCTCCTTCGCCATCATGGCGGGCATAATACCCCCCCATCACGCCTTGCAATTCAGGAAATTCAAAAACAACGCCACTAACCAAATCAGCCTTGGCGAGCAAGCCCGCACGCGCCGCCGCTTGTTCGTCTGTCGAAAAGGCGGGCGCCATTAGCTGAGCCAATGCCGCGATCCGTTTTGACTTATCGCCAACCGTGCCCAAGCGGGCATGAAATGTGATGGCATCGAGCGCCGGCAGTCGTTCGGCGAGCGGTTGCTTTCGATCTTGATCCCAAAAAAACTTTCCATCGGATAAGCGCGCGCGCAAAACGCGCTCATTCCCCGACCGGATGAGGGCGCCCTCATCGGGCGTCTGCATATTTGACACCGTAATAAAATAGGGTGCGAGCCGTTTTGTTGTTGGATCATAGACCGAAAAATATTTCTGATGCGTGCGCATCACCGAGGTCAATAGCTCGTCCGGCACATCCATAAAATCTGGATCAATCCTGCCACAAAGCGGCACTGGCCATTCGACGAGACCCGCCACTTCTTTCGCCAACCCCATATCTTCAATTAAAGCGTAGCCCTGAGCCTGGGCCAATTCTGAGGCTCCTTCAATGATCATGGACTCGCGGATCGCAGGATCAACCAAGACAAAGGCTTTTTCCAAGGCCCCGATATAATCATGCGCATGCTTAATCTCAATTTCCGCGGGCGCTAAAAACCGATGCCCCCGCGTAACCCCGCCGGAGGTAAGGCCATCAACCTCAAAATCAATCACAGCGCCGTTCAGTCGGCATAATATCGCGCGCAGAGGTCGGACCCAGCGCAACCGTCGGCTGCCCCACCGCATCGATTTGGGCCAATTAAAGCTATTAATAATGTCGGGTAAGTGCCCAGCAAGAAAGGCCGACATGGCCTGTCCCTGCTGATGGCTCTCGAGAACATAATAAGCGCCCTTGCCATCATCACGGGTCGTCAACCCCGACGTATCTGCTAATCCGTTGGCTTGTAAAAACCCGGAAATGGCTTTTTCAGGAGCATCAATGCGCGGCCCCTTGAGCTCCTCGGTACGATCAGGGGTCTGGTCTGGTAGGTCATCAATCAGCACGGCAAGGCGTTGCGGGGCTGAGTAATGCGCCACCCCATGCGCGCTCACACCGTGATCAGAGAGGACAGCACAGATCGCCGCCTCGAGTTGGCGCGCCGCGGCCCCCTGCATGCGCGCGGGAATTTCTTCCGAATAAAGCTCAAGAATGAAATCAGCCATGATGCGTCGATCCAAGCAACCATGCTTCTGCACAGGCTTTGGCCAGAGCACGCACCCGACCAATATAGGCTTGGCGTTCCGTTACACTTATCACACCTCGAGCATCCAACAGATTAAAGCAGTGGCTCGCTTTCATACATTGATCATAGGCCGGTAGGGCCAAGCCGCGCGCCACCAGCGCCTCGCACTCTTGCTCATAATCTGCGAAGTGACGCAATAAAATATCGGTATTGGCCGCTTCGAAATTATAATGCGAGTACTCAACTTCATTACGCAAAAACACATCGCCATAGCGGGTACCGCGACCGTTAAAATCAATATCAAACCCATTATCGACGCCTTGAATATACATGGCGAGCCGCTCGAGCCCATAAGTCAGCTCACCCGACACCAGGTCAACATCAATCCCGCCAACCTGCTGGAAATAGGTAAATTGAGAAATTTCCATACCATTGCACCACACTTCCCAGCCTAAGCCCCAGGCGCCCAAAGTAGGGCTCTCCCAGTCATCTTCGACAAAGCGGATATCGTGCTGATGCGGATCAATCCCCATGGCAACCAAGCTATCGAGATAGAGCTGCTGGATATTATCGGGCGACGGCTTCAAGATCACTTGAAACTGATAATAGTGCTGAAAACGATTTGGATTTTCACCATAGCGACCATCTGTCGGGCGACGGGAGGGTTGCACATAGGCCGCATTCCACGGCTCCGGCCCCAGCGCCCGCAAAATTGTTGCCGGATGAAAGGTGCCGGCTCCCACTTCCATGTCATAAGGCTGTAAAATCACGCAGCCCTGATCTGCCCAATAATGTTGGAGGGTCAGAATTAAATCTTGAAACGACAGGGTTTGTCCTGACGACTTAGTCATCGTCTCTTGATCTCCTCAATGTCTGAGGCGCGCTGCCCCGAATTTATGCGGAAATTAGCGCCCCGCCGCCGATAAAGCAAGCGCATGACCCAAGCGCAGTATTTCTTCCGCTTGGATGGAGGGATGCCCGGCCCCGTCTTGCAAAATCAAGGGCGACAATAAGGACACAGAGCCCCGTCGATCCCGCTGACCTGTGATGATGATCCGACTGGCTTCGGCATCGGGACGCGGCATGATCGGTTTGAGGCGCAAATCACCAAAGCGCGGCGACAAGGCCGCTAAAAGATGTGGTAGATCGCGCGCCGGTCCAATGACCGTGACCTGTCCCTTGGCACGCAAAAAACTGGCCGCGCGGCGGCTCCACACATCGAGGCCGTCGGCGGCCATGTGATGCGCCTGTTGGCGCGTTGGATCGGCCAAAGGTTGAACCTCTCCATGCCGATAATAGGGGGGATTGAAGAAAATATGATCCATCGACGCCGGCGCGATTGGTAAATCTGCCATTTCCCCCGAAAGATCGCCAGTAACGACCGAGAACCGGTCGGCATAGCCATTGCCAAGGGCGTTTTGTCGAGCTAACGCGCCGAGCTCGGGATCGATCTCGACACCGGTCACATGGGCGGTCGGTAGCCGGTGAAGGGCACACAGGCTGGCAACCCCTACACCACAGCCAAATTCGCACAAATTAGGGCCATTGGGGGCAATCGCGGCCGCCAATAGCACCGCATCATGGCCACTGCGATGTCCTGTCCTTGGTTGGGTGATGGTCAAGCGACCTCCCAAAAACCCGTCTTGTGTGACGCTGCTCTGGCTTAACTCATTCATGCGCTGATCTTGCAGTTGCCCCCTTGACCCCATCCTGTCAGACTTTTAAGGGTAAAAGCTAATTTTTTGAAGTGTTAAGCCATGGCCGATATTTTACCCCTTCGACGCAATCCACCGACTGACACAATGGCCCGTCTGCGCGCGCAGTTCTCGGAGGAGATGGCGGCTGTCGAGATTTTAATGCGGGAGAATATGGGGTCCTATGTCGATATGATCCCGGCCATCGGCGAACACATTGTGAAGGCTGGCGGCAAGCGTCTTCGTCCCATTTTGACCCTCGCAGGCGCGCGCCTGTGCAATTATTCGGGCGAGGCGCAGATCTCCCTCGCTGCAGCGGTTGAGTATATGCACACAGCGACTTTGCTGCATGACGATGTTGTCGATGAGAGCGATCTCCGACGCAGCCTACCGACGGCGCGCAAAGTGTGGGGCAATGCTGCCAGTGTTTTGGTTGGCGATTTTATGCTCGGCCAGGCATTTCGGATGATGGTTGCCGCGGGAAGCTTGAAAGCCCTTGATATTCTCTCTCATGCTGCGGCCGTCATTGCCGAGGGCGAGGTGATGCAGCTTGCTAATCTGCACAATGTCGATATGACCGAGGACGCCTATTTACAGGTCGTCGATGCCAAAACGGCAACACTCTTTGCCGCCGCCGCCGAAGTGGGTGGCGTCATTGCGGAGGCAAATCTTCGCGAATTAGACGGCATACGCTCTTATGGGCGCAACCTCGGGATCGCCTTTCAATTGGTTGATGATGCGCTAGATTACGCCAGCCACAGCGAGACATTGGGCAAAAATATCGGCGATGATTTCCGCGAGGGAAAAATCACTTTGCCGATTTTGCTCGCCGTTCGGCGCGGGTCCGAAGCGGATCGTGGGTTTTGGAATCGCGTTGTTCGAACCCCATCGGATGACCCGACCGACTTTCAACACGCTCTCAAACTGATGCATGAAACCAAAGCTCTTGAAGAAACCCGCGAGCGGGCCCGCCATTATGGCGCCCGCGCCGTCGACGCCTTGGCGCTCTTTCCGTCATCACCGCTTAAATCAGAGCTGATTGATTTGGTGCAATTCTGTATCGCCCGCGCCTATTAAACGCGCCTCTTGCACCCACCAATCCCTTGGAAAATCCAGCCGATCGGTCAGATCATGTGGCATGTCCTCGGCAGCAAAGAGCGCAAAACATGTTGCCCCACTGCCGCTCATGCGCGCCACCCCACCGATCGCCCTGAGGCGCGCCAAAGCGTGTTCAATCTCGGGGACAATTTGGATTGCAGGCGCCTCGAGGTCATTGCGCGCATCCGCAACAAACTTCAGTAAGTCAGCGCGATCGGCTATATCCGGCGGCGAATTTGGTTGCACCTGCTGATCCAATAATGGCGCTTGCAAGGCGGAGAAAACAGAGGCCGTCGATACCGCATGGGGTGGGCGCACGAGAACCAGTCCAATATTTTGGGGGAGCGCCACCGGGGTGAGGTCGTGGCCAATGCCGGTCATCCATTTCCCTCCCCCATCTAAGCATGCGGGCACATCGGCACCACAGGCCTGCGCAACAGATCGGACAGCGTGATCCGGCACATCATAGCATTGCGCCAAACCCCTCAGCGTTGCAGCCGCATCGGTTGAGCCGCCCCCAACACCGGAGGCCACTGGAATGTTTTTGATCAATTCGATCTGTCCAGGTAAAGGCTGGCCGCACAGCTGTTCTAAACCGCGTTGCGCCCGTAGAACCAAATTATCCCCCTCGCCCGCAAGCGCAGATGCAAAGGGACCAGAGACACGAAACTGCGAAGGCTGGGTCGGATTGATGATCACGGTATCACCAAAACTGGCAAAACCCACCAGGCTCTCAAGCGCATGATAGCCATCATTTCGGCGCCCGAGCACACAGAGGCTGAGGTTAATTTTTGCAGGAGCAAAGACGCGGATCGGGTTCAAATGGCCGTTCCACCTTGGCCCAGCGGCGGCAATCCATGCAATAATTTGTGTTCTATTTTTTCGCGTTCATCTTGCTCGGGGGAAAACGCCAAAGCCTTGCGCCATTGGTAGCGGGCCTCGCTGGTGCGCCCAAGATACCAGAGGGCATCGCCTAAATGATCGGTAATGACGGGATCTACTGGCTCTAAGGCGCTGGCACGTTCAATAAAGGTGAGCGCTTTTTCATATTCGCCGAGTTTAAAATAAAGCCAGCCCAAACTATCGACATAAAAGCCGTTACGTGGCTCTTTGCGGACCACTTCTTCAATCAAGACCCGAGCCTCATCAAGGCGGATACCGCGGTCAATCCAGCTATAAGCCAGATAGTTGAGGACGATGGGTGAATTGCCTGACAGCTCGCGGGCGCGCAATAAATTGCGCTCTGCATCATGCCATTGTCCTAATTGTTCCTGACACATGGCCAACGAAAACCAGACCCCCCAAGGAATGTCGTTCTCCGTCGCAGCTTGGGCTGACAGCAGCTGAATCACATTTTGATAAAAGGGCGCGGCTCGTGCATAATTTTCATCGCGTCGATAAAAATCGCCCAACGCCAATTGAACGACTTCGTCATTGGGATGGCTATCGAACACGTGCTGCAAAAGAGTCTCGGCGCGGTCGCGATGTCCGGCTTGCTCAAGCATCTCCGATTGGCGAATATGCGCGATACGTTGATGCTCATCATCGCCTCCCACATTCGCATAGAGCTCAGCCGCGACCTCCCACTCTTCTTCATCAGCAGCGAGATCAGCGAGAAGTAAACGGCCCCGCGCTGACGGCGCAAGATAGAGCGCGAGCTGTACATAGGATCGCGAGAAGCGGCCATGGCCGTCGGCGCGCAGGGACTCAACAAAAGTCAAAAACCCATTGGCGATATGCAGCGCGATGACGGGTGATAAGGGCTTAGGTTTTTCGCCCGCCTTGAAACGCATAATAGCAGAGCGGATATCGGGATCATCGACCATCGACTGGCCAATCATATCGTATAAAAGCTTGGCCCGATCGTCCTTACCCGAACGTTCAAGAAAGGCGCCAAAGTCGAGCGCAAACCCCACACGAGCCATGCCACCTGATTGAACCCCTTTTTGATAGGCTTTCTCTGCCTCCGCTCCTTGTCCGGTGAGTTCGTATAAGAGTGCCGCTTGATGGCTTGTCACAGCAAGTAAGGGGCCAGGATCAAGAAGGGCTTGGTAGCGCGCATTGGAAACGGTCCCGCTTTGCCCATAATCAATCCAAGCCTGCATAACAGGAACGAATAGTCGACTGGCGGGGCCATCTGGAAACGCGTCCAGCAAGTCTCTGGCCGCCAGCCAATCCGATTTCATGATCGCAGTGACAACCAGCACGGTATGGGCGTCTTGGGTGGTATCTATATCGTGGGTTAATTTATGCGCCAGCATAATCGCGCGATCAAAATCACCATTGATGAGAAAAGCCGAAAACGCCTCTTTCTGAATTTGCAGATCCTCTGGCGATTGGCTCAGCGCAACTTCATAATAATGACTGGCTTGCGCCGAGCGATGATCGGCAAAGGCTTGCCGACCCGCCAGCACGGCACCTGTCGTGCCGCCCATATGCGCTAAGTAGTAGCCCGTGACAAAGCCGCGAAGCCCGCTCCATCCCAACACAGCAACCAGGGCAATGCCCAACGCACCAAGGCTCATGGTGATCGCACGAGAGCGCTTGCCGCTGGTCTGACTGACATTTTGGGTCATGCGTTGTCCCTGATCGACTTTGGAAGGGAACATATCAAAATCGACCTTCGTTTACATATTAGGATAATTAGGTCCACCTGCTCCCTCGGGCACAACCCAATTTATATTCTGGCTGGGATCTTTAATGTCACATGTTTTACAGTGAACACAATTTTGTGCATTGATCTGAAGTCGAGGATTTGACCCGTCTTCATTACGCACAATCTCATAGACCCCGGCCGGGCAATAACGCTGTGCCGGCTCATCATATTCCGGAAGGTTCACATTGATCGGCACAGTCGCATCTTTCAATGTCAAATGCGCGGGTTGATCTTCCTCATGATTGGTCGCCGACAAAAATACGGAAGATAATTTATCGAAGGCCACCACACCATCCGGCTTGGGGTAATCAATCGGTTTACAATCTGCCGCTTTTTTCAAGGCCGCATAGTCAGGCTTGCCATGCGACAAAGTGAAGGGAAGACCGATTTTGAGCGTCCGCATCCACATATCGATGCCGCCCAGCATAGTGCCCAATACATTGCCAAAGCGCGATAAAAGCGGCTTCACATTCCGCACCATAGCCAATTCCTTGGCCACGCGGCTCGTCGCATATTCGGCTGCATAGGCATCCAAATTATCGTGTGCCCGTCCTGCAGACACCGCCTCAAATGCCGCCTCAGCCGCCATAATTCCTGTTTCCATGGCATTATGACTTCCTTTAATGCGCGGCACATTGACAAAGCCCGCCGAGCATCCAATCAACGCGCCGCCTGGGAAGATTAATTTGGGAACCGATTGATACCCGCCCTCAGTAATTGCACGCGCGCCATAGGAAATCCGTTTACCCCCCTCAAAGGTCTCGCGAATAGCAGGATGCATCTTAAACCTTTGGAACTCGTCATAAGGCGACAGATAGGGGTTCGAATAATTTAAATGCGTAACAAATCCCACCGACACATAATTATCGCCGAAATGGTATAAAAACGACCCGCCGCCTGTTTTATTATCTAGCGGCCAGCCGAGCGTGTGCTGGACATAGCCCGGGCGATGTTTGCTCGGATCAACTTGCCATAGTTCTTTAATACCAATCCCATATTTCTGATAATCACAGTCGGCGTCGAGGGCGAAATGCTTAATCGCCGCTTTCGACAGCGACCCGCGAACGCCTTCAGCCAAAAACGTATATTTGGCATGCAATTCCATGCCGGGCATCCAGCCGTCTTTTTTCTCGCCCGTTTTTGAGACACCCATATCGCCCGTTGCGACACCCCGAACCGCTCCATTTTCATCGAGCAGCAATTCGGCAGCGGCAAAGCCTGGATAGATCTCAACCCCGAGCGCCTCGGCTTGCTCAGCCAGCCAGCGGGCAATATTGCCCAAACTCGCAATGTAATTGCCATGATTTTTCATCAGTGGCGGAAGCGCAAAATTTGGTAAAGGCAAGGCACCGGCTGGCCCTAAAACCAAGAATGTGTCATCCGTGACCGCCGTCTCAAGGGGGGCCCCCAACTCTTTCCAATTAGGAAACAAACGCGCAATGCCAACGGGGTCGATGACAGCGCCAGAGAGAATATGCGCGCCCACTTCAGAGCCTTTTTCCAATACGCAAACGGAAATCTCTTGCTCGGCAGCAGCCGCCATTTGTTTCAACCGAATAGCCGCGCTCAAACCCGCAGGGCCCGCCCCTACAACCACAACATCATAGTCCATGGCCTCACGCTCTTCTGGCGCCAACGCCCAGCCCTGCCGCAAATTTGATGTCTGATGTTGGCTTGGCCCGTTCGATGCGTCTGACATGTCCATCTCCTCGAAAACTTTTGCCTTTTTTGCAGGCGAATAATGCTAATGTCCAGTGATTCGTGTGTCAGTTCGCAGTTTATAGACCTCCCTCAAAACTGCAATGTTAGGCACGCAAGTGGTACAACAAGTCGCAAAGTGTTTCAGTTTCGGTTGGTTTATCATAAAAATTTGGCGTTAGCGCGTCGGCGGGGTCCAAACAAGATTTGAGTATGCACACACTTCCAGCGGCAAAACAGGAAATTATTGACTTTCTTCAATGGTATATTGAAGTGGGGTGTGACGATCTCATCGATGAGCAGCCGCTTAACCGCTTTGCGCTCAGCGCCGAGCGCGAGGTCAGAGCCGAGCGCGCGGTCAGTGCCCAACCACTAGCTTATCAGGCACCTGAGACAAATCAGCCCAACGCGCATCCTTCGGTCGATATTCCTGCACCTGTTCGGGCGCAGGCGCCCCATAAAACGCAGGCGCAAGCGCCTCAGGAGGCCCGGGCGCAAGCGCCTCATAAAACTCAGGCGCAAGCGCCTCAGCAAACAATGGCTCAGCCACAGGTTTTTGCTCAATCAATACCGCCTTTAGCGGCCCCCAACCTTGCCGAAATCGCTTCATTGAGCGATCTGCGCGACGCTCTCTCAAATTTCGACGGGTCAAGCCTCAAGAAAATGGCTAAAAATATGGTTTTCAGCGACGGAAACCCTGAAAGCCGGGTGATGTTGATCGGCGAAGCGCCAGGGCGTGAGGAAGATCGACAAGCCAAACCCTTCATTGGGCCGAGCGGCCAATTGCTTGATAAAATGCTAGCTCATATCGGGCTCGATCGGAGCACGGTTTATATCGCTAATCTGATCCCTTGGCGGCCCCCTGGCGACCGCACGCCCTCGAGCGATGAAGTCGCCCTTTTTCTGCCCTTCCTGATGCGCCATATTGAGCTCGTGTCCCCCGACATCATCGTTGCCGTCGGTGGAACGGCCGCCAAAGCCTTGTTAAACAGCCCAACGGGGATCACAAAGCTGCGGGGCCAATGGTCGAGCCTGCCCTGTGCAGGGCGCGATATACCTATTTTACCCATGTTCCACCCTGCCTTTTTACTGCGGACACCAGCGCGCAAAGCCGAGGCCTGGGCTGATTTATGCGCCTTAAGAGCAAAACTCGCGTCACAGGTGACAGCATGAGGACCTTCTCGCGACTTTGTGCATTTGGTCGCCGGACAGCCCTCAGCGCGGCGGCGCTCGCTTTAATATCGAGCGCACTCGTTCATCCGGCGCAAGCGGCATTTCGAGAAATACCGCCCCTCCCGCGGCCCGCATATGAAGCGCCCCCGCGGCCCAGCGATTTTGTGCTGTATCAAAAAATATTTGAACTCCAAGACCAGGCGAAATGGCGGGCAGCCGATCAGCTTTTGGCCCAAATTACCGACCCGATTTTATTGGGGCACGTTTATCGCCAACGCTATATGCATCCGACCGCCTATCGCAGCACGTGGACAGAATTACGTAATTGGCTGGTTAAATACGCCGACCATCCAGGCGCCTGGCAAGTCTATGAACTCGCCCGCAAGCGCCAGCCGCGGGGTACGGCGATGCCCAAAAAACCGCCATCGCGGGTTTTCCAACAAACGCGCCTGAAACAAGGCCCCACTTTATTTCGGCAAGCCACGCCTCGTCGAATTGCTCGAGAAGTTCGGAGGATGATCTATCGCGAGCGCCCCACCCAAGCCTATCGTTATATTTCGGCGCCCGCGCGTGATCGCTATTTATCGGCGGCTGAAACAGACGACCTCAAAGCCCTCATCGCGCGCAGCTATTATATTGAGGGCAAACCTCAAATTGCCTTGAAAATTGCCCTTGAGGCGACACGCTCGCGTGCGGAAGTGCCCGAGGCCGATTGGCATGTGGGACTAGCCGCTTGGCGGCTGGGTCAAATCGCATTGGCCGCAGAACATTTTTCAATTCTGGCCAAACATCCCGATATCTCAGCTCACATGCGCGCGGCCGCTTTGTTTTGGAGCGCCCGCGCCTATTATGCCATTAATGACACGGCCCGCGGAAAAGCTGCCATGGCTCTGGCCGCCGACGGAGAGCTGACATTTTATAGTATTATTGCCCGCTATGCTGTGCATGGGGATTTGCACATTAATTGGCATGATGTCGAAAGTAATGATCGCGATACCATTGCGCATTACCCAGCCGTGACGCGCGCGATGGCCTTGGACAAGGCGGGGCAACGCGAGCTTGCAGAGCTTGAACTCTTATACCTCCAAGAACGCCTGCCAGAGGATGAAGCACGGGCCATTCTCGATCTCGCTCAAGAAAAGCGCTACCCGGCCGTCGAGCTGGCCATTGCGACGCGATTGGGCGCTCCCTCGGCCAGCGAAGAAGATGATAATCGAGCGATCGACGCACATTATCCTTTACTCGATCCCGAAGCGCTGGGAGATCTGGTGCTCGACCGAGCACTTTTATTTGCCCTCATCCGGCAAGAAAGTCGCTTTAAAGCGCGGGCAAAATCGCATGCGGGGGCGCGCGGTTTGATGCAGATTATGCCGCGCACAGCCGCTTTTGTGACGGGAGACCGGTCATTGGCTCGGAAATCGGGACGCGATCAATTGCTGGATAGTGAAACCAATATTGCGATTGGCCAAACCTATCTCAGCATGTTGTTGAGCCCCGACTATTTTGACAATAATTTGATTTATGCTTTGGCGGGCTATAATGCAGGCCCTGGAAACCTGAAACGATGGCGCCGCGAGCTCGGCAATATAAACGATCCGCTTTTATTCATTGAAAGCATGTCGGCGCCGGAAACACGCTCTTATGTTCAGCATGTCTTGTCTAATTTATGGATTTATCGCGACCGCCTAAAGCAGGAGCCGATTAGTCTAAGACTGGTCGCAGCGCATAGTTGGCCCAGCTATGTTGCGCAAGACCGTCCGGTTCAACAAGCACAAAACACCCCCGACCCTGCTCATGCCAAGTAAAAGCAAGGCGTCAGCATGACCCGTGCAACGCTACCATAATGAGCTACGATTTTTGGGAAAAATTTTTGGGCAAAATTTTTGAGGGACGGGCTGAGCGCAAAGCGGATCAGTGGGGTTCGAGCCGGCCCGTGTAAAAAAAAGAGGCGCTGGTCGCACCTCTTATCTTATTTCAGGTAGACCGCGCCACGCAGCCCTCTGATTAGTGAAGCTGATTAGTGAAGCTGGTTAGTGAAGCTGACTAGTGAAAATGCTTGTTCAGATCAGCGATGGAGGCTTCTGCAAGCGCACTGCGATCAGCATCCGTCAACTGCTCTTTCAAAACCTCTGCCGCAGCCGCAATGGCTCTCTCCGTCACAACAGTGCGAATTTCCTTGATCATAGAGGCTTCGGCGCGCGCGATTTTTTCTTCAGCTTGCGAGGTGCGACGAACCAATTGTTCCTCGATTTTAACCTTGGCGTCGGCAGCCATACGCTCGGCCGCGGCTTTCGCTTCGGTGACGATTTCCTCAGCTTGTTTCTCGGCAGCATTGCGTTGTGCTTCATACTCGGCCAATACGTTTTCGGCCTCTTCGCGCAAGGCTTTAGCCTGCTCCAGCTCAGCGCGGATTTGATCCGCCTTCGCATCGAGGCCCGAAAGCAACCGCGACGGGAGCTTTATGTAGATAAAAGCCCCGATCACAGTGAAAAAAGAAACGGCTACAAAAAACGTCGCATCGAACATATCGTTTTCCTATGCTTGCCGAGAGACGGCCGCATCGATGACGGCTGCATCAATAGACTTACGGGCCACGGCTTCGACAAGGTCAGTCACCAAAGGCCCCACCATGGCGTGAACATTGGCCATTGCTTCCTCATGCGCGGTGTGAATGCGGGCATCTGCCTCGGCCATGCGGGCGGCCAGTTGTTGATCAACCTCTGCCTTTTGCTTGTCCATTTCTTCTTGCATTTCACGTCGCACGCTTTGGGCCAAGCTCACGGCTTTACTGCGGGCTTCGCTCAGGGCTTCCTCATAGGCGCTGAGCGCCTGGGCCGCCTCATCGCGTAACCGCTCAGCTGCCGCCAGATCATCTTCCAAGCGCCGACCACGCGCTGCGATCGTGCCACCAATACGGGGCAATATCGCGAAGGTCAGAACGCAAAAAAGTGATCCAAAACAAATGACCAGCCAAAAAAGCTGCGAGCTAAATGTTGTGATGTCTAACTGAGGCATAGCAAGTTCTCATCATTTACGCGTGTAAGGGCCAAGAACGTGGGTACGCAGGCGGCAGAGGCCGCCAGCACGTCACGCTAAACTTAGACAACAAACAGCAAGATCAGAGCGATAATCAGACCAAACAGACCTGTCGCTTCAGCCAAAGCAAAGCCCAGGAGCAAGTTCGGGAACTGACCTTGAGCGGCTGATGGGTTGCGCAGAGCGCCGGCCAAGAAGTTACCAAAAATGGTTCCGATACCAATACCCGCACCGGCCAAAGCCACACATGCGATACCAGCACCAATATATTTTGCTGCTTCTGCTTCCATAATTTAATCCTCCAGAAAAAAGTTGAGTGGGTTAGTGATTCATATGAATGGCTTCGCTGAGATAAATGCAGGTCAAGATCGTAAACACATAGGCCTGCAAGCCAGCGATTAAGAGTTCTAGGCCTGTGAAGGCCACCATCAGCGCAAACGGCGCGATAGCAAGGGGTGCCAGACCAGCTGACGATAATCCGACAACAAATCCACCAAAGATTTTCAACATGGTGTGTCCCGCCATCATATTGCCGAACAAACGGACAGAGAGGCTGACGGGGCGTGTCAGATAGGAGATCAATTCAATAACGACCAAAAGAGGCAGCATCACAGCGGGCACGCCAGACGGCACGAAGAGCTTTAAGAACCCGACCCCATGATAGATAAACCCAACCAAAGTGACCAGTATGAAGACCACGGCCGCGAGGGCAAATGTCACAATCAAATGGGACGTCACAGTGAACGAGTAGGGCAACATGCCGAGCATGTTGCAAAACAAAACAAACATAAACAGCGTAAAGATGAAGGGAAAATACCGCATGCCTTCGGTGCCGACATTTTCTTTCACCATATTGGCGACGAAGCCATAGGCCATTTCACCGAGCAATTGCAGACGACCTGGAACCAAAGAGGTTTGCCGGCTCGCCAGTCCCATAATCAAGGTGATCAAGCTAATTGTGATGACCATCCATAAAGAGGAGTTGGTAAACGCCGTATCAATGCCTGCTACAGGTGGCAGCTCAAAGAGCCGCTGAATCTCGAATTGGTGCATCGGATCAACCGAGCCACCCCCTTGTGCTTGATCTGCTGAAGACACGCTTCACTCCTGCTCAATATTCTTCAGATTCTGGGACACCGCCCCTTCTCATTCCGCCTCGTTTTGAAGAGCCTCTGCCTGACGATCTGCTTTGTCGCGCATTGCCGTTGCGGTGCGCACTGCATTCATCAATCCAGCGACCACGCCGAGGAAAAGAAGGACCAGAAGAAAGATCGGCTTGGTCTCAAAATACCGATCAATCCACCACCCCAGATAACCGCATACGGAAATAGCCGCAAACATCTCTATCGTCAAGCGGTAGGCGAGGGTGAGAAGGCTGCCCGAGACATTTCGGCGCGCTTTTTCCTCTTTTTTCAGCTTTAAGCGATCAATTTGCGCGGAAATGTCGCTCAAGGCGGCTTCCTGGTCGCGCCGTTTTTGCGGCGAGGCCCCACCCTGTTTGGCGTGTTCTTGATGTTCTGTTTCCAAAATTTGACCGTTTACTGCCCGATCTGTCGCCCTTTAAGGGCGATAACACATTGATTATGAACTAATTTGCTGAATGGGCGTTCGATCATCGTCAGGATCATCCAGTTCGGCAAACTGCTCCGCCTGTTTCAAGTCGACCGACATCAAACTACTGACACCTTGTTCTTGCATGGTCACACCATACAGACGATCGACCCGCGCCATTGTTAACGCGTGATGAGTGATTAAGAGAAAGCGGGTGCCTGTTTCTTCGGCGATTTCCCGAATCATATTGCAGTAGCGTTCAACATTGGCATCATCGAGCGGCGCATCCACCTCATCGAGCACGCAAATCGGTGAGGGATTGGTCAAAAATACCGCAAAAATCAGGGCCATGGCGGTGAGCGCCTGCTCCCCTCCCGAAAGCAGAGACATTACCTGCGGTTTCTTGCCCGGTGGGTGCGCAATAATCTCGAGCCCGGCCTCAAGCGGATCATCCGACTCCGTTAGCTCGAGATGCGCCTTCCCACCCCCAAAAAGTTGTGTAAAAAGCCGCCCAAAATGATGATTCACGCTCTCAAACGCCGCCTTAAGGCGCTCGCGCCCCTCTCGATTGAGCTGGCCCACCCCATATCGCAATTTGTTAATCGCCTGCGCCAAATCGTCTCTCTCTGACGACATGGCGGCAATCCGCTGCTCAATTTCTGTAGCTTCTTCGTCTGCCCGCAAATTTACCCCGCCCAAGGTTTCGCGTTCGCGACGCAATTTCTCGAGTTGAGCCTCCACATGTGCGACATCCGGAAATGCTTTACTGGGGTCATGTTCCGAGGCCTCGAGGGCTTTTTCAGGCTCAATTTGCAAAACTTCGCGAATGCGTTGTGCCGCCTCGCCCTCGCGCTCAACTAAATTGTCGCGATTGGCTTAAAGGCGAACCAATGTGTCCCGACTGGTCA
>Ga0181606_10002180_pt1 | contig 16928 bp, 12 predicted proteins | sample 041ome_10_FD_132994 | JGI IMG/M metagenome (GOLD analysis project Ga0181606, IMG submission 132994) | Coastal salt marsh microbial communities from the Groves Creek Marsh, Skidaway Island, Georgia - 041412US metaG (megahit assembly) | ecosystem: Environmental > Aquatic > Marine > Intertidal... | reverse complement strand
TCTGTACAGGAATAAGTAAGTCCTACTAGTCCTAAACCAAAGAATATTTTGTAGATATTTTTCATGATTTATTTATGATTAAAAGTTGATGTTTAGTCCAATGGTGAATTGGCGAGAAGAGTAGTAGCTGTTTCTACGCTCAATACCAGAAGCCAATGGGTTTCCATCGTTGCTGTCAAATAGAGCTGGCTCTGGGTCAGTACCGGTATAGTTGGTCAAAACAAAGGCGTTTTGTACGTTCAACGATAATTGCATTGAATCGAAGATTTTGCTGTTAGACATGTCCAAAGAACGAGCGATGGTCAAGTTGTCTAATTTGAAGAAATCAGCTTTCTCTACGTACAATGAACTAAACTGAGCGTTTTTGATTTCAGGGTTAGCCAATTCAGTGTTTACATAGTTGTATGATTTCTGAGATCCTACTCTAGGCTCGTAGAAAGCACGGAAGGTATTTACTAAGCTGTGTCCGAAAGCTCCGCGGAAAAACGCGTTTACTTCCCATTTGCCAAAGCTCAATTGGTTAGACCAACCTAATTCGAAGTCTGGAGTACCTTTACCTAATACGGCAAAGTCAGCGTCCTCAGCATTCCAAGAACCTTGGTTAGTTACTAGTTTACCATCACCGTTGATGTCCATAAAGTTTTGTGATCCGTTGGTGATTGTTCCATCCCAAACTGGTCCCCAGATCTGTCCGATTTCCTCACCTTCTTTAACGCGTATTACATATGTATCGTTTTGACCAGGAGCACCTAAGTTACCAAATCGATCTTGCTCAGACACATAGGATTCTAGAACAGCTTTATTTTTGGACAAAACAATTCCAGTGTTGTAGCTTAGTTTGTCACCTTGAAGTACATCGTAGTTTAACGCAAGTTCAACTCCTTTAGAAGAAAGTTCTCCAGCGTTTTCCCATCTTCTGCTAAAACCGTATACCGTAGGATCTACTTGACGGTTGATAATGAAGTCTTTGGATGTTTGTTTGTACAAATCCAATGTAGCTGAGAAACGATCCATATTGAAGTCGATTCCGAAGTTCGTCTCTGCTTTCTCTTCCCATTTCAAGTCTGGATTTGAAGGTCTTGCAAGTGAAGTAGTACCACCTGAAGCAGCACCTCCTGACCATGAAAAGCTTCTAATTTCTTGAGATAAACCTGATGCAGTAGGTAAGTTACCTGTTACTCCGTACGAAGCACGAGCTTTCAACTGGTTAACACCTTCAAGCTCTAAGTATTTGTTCAAGTCAGCACCCAAGGACACCGCAGGGAAAACACCCCACTGGTTTCCATCACCTAGTTTAGTAGATCCTTCACGACGAAGAGAAGCATTTAAGAAGATTGAATCATCGAAGGTCATGTTCAAACGACCGAAGTAAGCGATGATTTTTTCATCTGGACTCTTGTCAGAGCTAGCAGTGATTAAACCAGCATTTTTCAAATCTTGAGAGTACTCAATAGCATTGATGTAGTCCATATCATCATTAGGGAAATCTCCTAAAGAGAAGCTATGAGACATGTAGTTTTGCTGTTGGAAAGAGTATCCTGCAGTTACAGTCATCGCTAAACGATCAAACGATTTAGCCCATGTACCGTATCCTTCGTACAATTTAAATCTGAACTCATCGTTGAAGAATGAAGCTGATCCCTTACGTGTAGGAGAATCTGCTCTACCATTCCATAAAGAGGTAGTTCTGTAGTACAATCTGTTTGAGTAACGAGACAACTGCTCAGCAGCTCTGAAGTATCCAGTGAAATTGTCAGAGAAGCTGTAGGTAAAGTTGGTAGAGTGGTTAAATTCTACTTTGTTACCGTCATTGATGTTTTGTCTGATGATAGATACAGGGTTGTAAGAATCAAACAAACCTAAAGTTTCGAAGTAACCTCCGTAAGTAGCTGAGTTAAAGGCATATGGAGCATCAGCACCGTATACAGGAGCGGTTGGGTTGTACAAAGTAGCGTAACGCAAAGCTTCGTTGAAACCGTTTTGTTGATCTCTCTTAGTGTACGAGGTAGTAAAGTCAATTTTCAATTTATCGTTCAAAGTTCTAGTAGAGAAGTTTAAACGAGTGTTGAATTGCTCAAAACCTGAATTTAACAAGATACCTTCTACATCTCTGTAGTTGGTAGAGATACGGTAGTTAGTATCACCAGCACCACCTTGAACAGCGATGTTGTGCACTTTAGTTTGTCCTTGACGAGTAACTTCATCAATCCAATCTGTTTTAGATCCTAGATCACGACCATTCGCAGCGATAAACTCGTCTGGAGACATTAGGTCGATTTGATTTAAGATATCAGATGTAGTGAACTGAGCGTTGTAGTTGAATTTAGGCTTGCCTTGAACCCCAGCACCAGATTTAGTGGTTACCAAGATTACACCGCTAGATCCACGAGAACCGTAGATAGCAGCAGCAGAAGCATCTTTCAACACGTTGATAGAAGCGATATCAGAAGGGTCGACGTTGGCTAGAGATGCACCAATAACTCCGTCGATTACAACAAGTGGAGAAGAGTTTGCACCGATGGTAGACAAACCTCTCAAACGGATAGTAGCTCCTGAGTTAGGGTTACCACCTTTGTTGTAGATCTGAAGACCAGCAACTTTTCCTTGAAGTAATTGAGACGCGTCGTTTACGTTTCCTTTGTTAAAGTCTTTCTCGCTGACAGCTACCACCGCTGAGGTGATTTCTTTTTCTCTTTGAGAACCATAACCGGTCAACACAACTTCGTCCAATTCATTTCCTGGGATAAGTACCACGTTGATGGTGTCTGAACTTCCTACTGTTACTTCTTGTCCGGTGTAACCAACAAAAGAGAAGAGAAGTACATCACCGGCTTTTGCAGAGATAGAATAATTTCCATCAAAGTCAGCCGAAGTACCAACTGAAGTACCTTTAATAACCACTGTAGCACCTGGCAGAGGGCCATTTGCATCAGAAACGTTACCGGATACTGTCTGCGCCCCTACCAATCCGAAGCACAAAAGTGCGCCGACAAGCAGAAAGCTTTTAAGTAGCGTAATTTTCATAAATGTTAATTTAGTTTAGTTAATTTTTAGTTTTTAGGTTTTTTTAACACTTGTAAAAAACAACATGCGCCTCGAATCATATCTGCCGTGTTGCTGGAGGTAATGGTGCAATTTTATCAACAACGATAAGGCTTCAACGGTTTTTGGACACTCTGCATGTATATCAAATGCTATGCAATAATAAACAAAAAAAAGCACGCTTTCAATATTTGCCGCCAAAATAAGGGTGAAAATTTCACTCTTTTGCGAGAAAATAATACAGTCATTTTGCTTGGAGTACTTGCAAATACTAAAAATATTGAATCTGCTATTTGCCAAATACGAAAAATCAACCCTAAGATTTTAAACATAATACCACATGAGTGTTAAATATTTCTAAAAATCCTGTGTTTTATCCAATAAAATAGGGAAATAAAGTCGAGTTAACACCCTAAAAACAACACCGAAATCGTTATCGATGCCTTGAGGTTATCAACAATCGCCTTATATGTGCTTAATCAATAGGTTTGTCGCTGATTTTAAGCGGCTAATGCTTTATATTCGCACCGATCAAATCTTGGTATTTTTGGCAAAAAAGTATACACTTAAGGATCTGGCTCTAGAGCTTAATCTATCCATCTCTACGGTTTCAAAGGCCCTGAACAACAGTCCTGAGATCAGTGAGGATACACAGAAGAAGGTGTTGGCACTAGCCCAATTATACCACTACAGGCCCAACAGTACTGCCTTGCGGCTCAGAGAGAGTCGCAGCAACCACATCGGAGTAGTATTGCCTGATTTGGTACATCATTTCTTTACTACGGTATTTAAAGGCATCGAGGAGTATGCCAATGCACGGGGCTTTAATGTCAGTGTTTGTTTTTCCGATGACAGCAACCAAAAAGAAATGGACGCAATTAATTTGCTTTTGGACAGCGGGGTTGATGGAATCATCCTCTCTTTAGCTGGTCAAACTCAGCAATTAGCCGCTTGGTCACACTTGCAAGAAGTGGCCGCCCAAGGTACACCTTTGGTGATGTTTGACCGGGTTACCGATCATGTTCCTGGTGATCAAGTGATGATCGACGATGTGCACAGTGCTTATAAAGCCACGCAAAGATTGATTGAGATGGGTCGTACAAGGATCGCTTTACTCACTACAGAATCCTATTTGAGTATCAATCAAGACCGACAGAGTGGATACATCAAAGCATTAAAAGAAAGCAATTTGACCTACGAGGCACAACGGGTGTTGGCACTTCCCAAATCAGATGTAGATCCAGCTTCTCTGAAAACGTTTTTTGCTGAATGCCCAGTAGATGCAGTTCTCTGTGTTAATGAACTCATTGCCGTTCAAGCCATGCATGTGGTTGCTGACTTGGGAAAACGCATACCTGAAGACGTAGCGTTTATCGGGTATAACAACGGAATGCTTTCCAAGTATTCCTATCCCAGTTTAACGGTAGTGGACCAACAAGGATACCTCATGGGAGAAAAGTCAGCCGAGGTGCTGATCGATAAAATATGCCACAAGACCCCTTTGGATATCAACAAATACGTAATACCCACCACATTGGTAGAGCGAAACTCTACCCCGAATACCTAAAATAAGCATGAAAAAAGGAATGATTTTTGACCTAGATGGGGTCATCGTCGATACAGCTAAATACCACTATTTGGCGTGGAAGAAAATGGCTGCTCAGTTTGGATATGATTTTACTGAGGAAGAAAATGAGGCATTTAAAGGGGTGAGCAGGGCCCGTTGTATGGAGCTGTTGCTTGAAATGGCCCAGGTTGAGGCTACTGAGGAGCAAATTAATGAATGGTTGTCTCAAAAAAACCAAGATTACTTGGCCTACATAGAACAGATGGACCAGGAGGAGATATTACCTGGAGTTTTGACCACTTTATCCTTCTTTAAATCACGGCAAATCCCCATGGCTTTGGGATCGGCGAGTAAAAATGCGCGACCTATTTTGGAAAAGGTAGGTCTTTTGTCTTATTTTGACGCCGTAGTAGATGGCAACGATGTATCTGCGGCAAAACCCGATCCTGAAGTTTTTTTGGTCGCCGCCCGACAATTGGGGGTGGCTCCAGAACAATGTGTGGTTTTTGAGGATTCAACCGCAGGTATTGAAGCAGCTCAGCGGGCTGACATGGGTACAGTAGGTATTGGCCATCCCGACAGTTTGGGAAAAGCTGATGTTGTTTTTGCCCAGTTTACAGACATGGACGATACTTTTTTAAACGGATTATTGACAGCATAATATGAATCAAGATTACATCAAAGCAGATGCCTGGAAAATTATAGAAGAAGGCTTTAGCGCCGATCAGGTTATGTCATCAGAGAGTTTATTCAGCATTGGAAACGGTGCCATGGGCCAACGCGCCAACTTTGAAGAGCACTACTCAGGACCTACTTTTCAAGGCAGCTATATCGGAGGTGTGTATTATCCAGATAAAACACGAGTAGGCTGGTGGAAAAACGGATATCCCGAGTATTTTGCCAAAGTGCTCAATGCGCCCAGTTGGATTGGTATCGATGTGTACGTGAACGGAACTCGTCTCGATTTGAACCAGTGTGCCAGCGTGCGCTCTTTTCGCAGAGAACTCGATATGGAGCACGGAGTATATACCCGAAGTTTTGAAGCGGAACTGGCGGATGGGCTCCAGGTCAAAGTTACGTCCGTGCGTTTCTTAAGTATGAAAGTGGATGAGCTCGGGGCTATTCGCTACAGCGTGACACCGCTGAATCAGGATGCAGATGTACGGATGACGCCTTATTTGGATAGTTCAATTACCAACCACGATTCCAACTGGGACGATGCTTTTTGGAACACTACCGAAGTTCGCGTGGCTCAAGACCAAGCATTTATATTAGCGCAAACCAACAAAACCAATTTCAAGACCTGTACGTTTATGGGGGTTGGGCTTTACCTGGATGGTAAAAAAGTGGTGTCTTCAGGGACATCGGATCAACAAGAAAAATGGGCTGGCATTACGTATAGCCAGCACGTAGCTCAAGGATCCGTATTGACTTTGGAGAAGTTTGGGGGGTATGTGGTTGAAAAATTCCATAACCGTTCAGCCCTTGAGGTGGCACAGGATGTGGTTTCTGAGGCATTGGCTACAGGTTTTGACCAGTATTTAAACTGGCAACATCAAGCTTGGGAAACTATTTGGTCGACCAGTGATATCACCATCGAAGGAGATGTAAAAGCGCAACAAGGAATTCGTTTTAATGTATTTCAGCTCAACCAAACCTATTCCGGTAAAAACCCTCAGCTCAACATAGGACCCAAAGGATTTACCGGAGAAAAGTACGGCGGCAGTACCTATTGGGATACCGAAGCCTACTGTATTCCATTTTACATGGCAACCAAAAATCAGCGCGTCGCAAGAAACCTGTTGCAATACCGCTACAATCAGTTGGATCGGGCCATTGAAAATGCGCAAAAGCTCGGATTTAAAGATGGGGCAGCGCTTTATCCAATGGTGACCATGAATGGGGAGGAGTGCCACAACGAGTGGGAGATTACCTTTGAGGAGATACACCGCAATGCGGCTATTGCCTTTGCCATTTTTAATTATTACCGATATACAGGAGACTACAGCTACATTCCAGAAATGGGATTAGAAGTGTTGATCGGCATTGCACGATTCTGGCACCAACGGGCTACGTTCTCTAAACACAAAAACGCTTATGTGATTTTGGGGGTAACCGGTCCCAATGAATACGAAAACAACGTAAATAACAACTGGTACACCAATTATGCGGCCAAATGGTGTATTGAGTATGCATCGGAACAGATCACCAAGGTAAAAGAGGGATATCCAGATGATTACGCCCGAATCAAAGGGATTACCAAAGTAGATCGATACGAAGTAGATGCTTGGCTTAAGGTGGCCAAAAACATGTACTTCCCGTACGATAAAGACCTCAATATTTTCTTGCAGAATGACGGCTTCTTGGATAAGGAATTAATACCAGTCTCTGAATTGCCAAAATCCCAAAGACCGATCAACCAAAGATGGAGTTGGGACCGTATTTTGCGCTCAGTGTATATCAAACAGGCCGACGTACTGCAAGGGTTCTACTTCTTTGAGGATCATTTTGACCAAGCTACGCTCGCCCGTCATTTCGATTTTTACGAACCTTTTACCGTTCATGAATCGTCGCTTTCTCCCTGTGTTCACGCTATTCAAGCGGCCAAATTGGGTCGTATGGAACAAGCCTACCAGTTTTATTTGAGAACTTCTCGATTGGATTTAGATGACTACAATAAAGAGGTAGAAGAAGGCTTGCACATCACTTCCATGGCGGGGACTTGGATGAGTATTGTAGAAGGTTTTGCCGGTTTGCGTATTGTGGATGACAAACTTTCCTTTCACCCGCAGATTCCTGAACAGTGGGGGTCATATTCGTTTAAAATCAACTTTAGAAATAGAATTCTGAAAGTGGATATTTCGAAAGCACAGGTGGCTTTTACGCTCTCAGGAGACACCGAGATGTCTATCCGAATGTTGGGAAAACGCGTGGTGTTATCGCCTGACCAAACTACGATTCATCCTTTGTCCTAAATGAAAAAAATTGTGTTGGCCGTCCTGGGATTGGCCGTTTTAGCATGTCAAAAAATGAAGAAAGAAGAAACCACTGCCCTAGGTTTACCTGAGATGTCGCGGGAAATTATGGCAAAATCAGTGATTTATGAGGCCAATATACGTCAATATTCACCCGAGGGGAGTTTTAACGCATTTGCCCAGGACCTGCCAGAGCTCAAAAAACTAGGTGTGGACATTATTTGGCTGATGCCGGTGTACCCCATTTCCACCACCAACAGCAAAGGAAGTTTGGGATCGTATTACGCGGTGTCGGATTACACAGGGGTCAACCCGGAGTTTGGCACATTGACGGATCTAAAAGCATTGATCAACCAGGCGCACGAGTTGGGCATGTATGTGATTTTGGACTGGGTACCCAACCACACGGGCTGGGATCACCATTGGCTGAAAAGTCATCCGGAATGGTATACGCAGAACGAGCAGGGCCAGCCCACGCATCCCGTAGGTACCGACTGGACAGATACCGCCGATTTGAACTACGACAGCGCTGAGATGCGCGCTCAAATGGTCAAAGACATGCAGTATTGGATCACCGAGGCCAACATCGACGGTTTTCGATGTGATATGGCCGGGATGGTTCCTGTCGATTTCTGGGCATCGACGATCCCTGCCCTCCGCGCCATGAAACCGATCGTGATGTTGGCCGAAGCCTGGGAGCCCGCTTTGATCGAGGCGGGATTTGATATGGCCTACGGCTGGGAAACCCACCACATCTCCAACCGAATCGCTCGAGGAGAAAACGATGTCAACGCTTGGCGTCACCGTATGGACGAGGTGTCATCTATGTATCCTACCGGCACTATTCTGATGAATTTCACTTCGAACCACGATGAGAACTCCTGGAACGGAAGTGCCCCCGAGCGATTGGGGCCAGCATTGGAAACTGCGGCAGCTTTGATGTATACGGCTCCGGGAATGCCTTTGATCTACAGTGGACAAGAATACAATCTAGACAAACGATTGTTGTTTTTTGAGAAAGACTCGATCGATCGGGTAAAATCTACGATGTTTGGTGTGTACGAGCGATTGGGTGCGTTAAAAAAATCCACAAATGCATTGGATGCTGGTCACGATGGGGCTACCTACAGAGACCTACCCAACAGCGCGGGAGATCGCGTTTTGACTTTTGAACGCGCTAAAGGCGAGGACCGCTTGTACTACATCGCCAACTTTAGCGCTGATCCAAAGTCATTTACCGTGGATATCACCGGTTCGTTGGTGGACTATATGACGGGTCAACCTCTGGAGTTTGCCCCAGGAGCTACATGGACGCTAGCTCCGTATCAATACCATATTTTACTGCCTAAAAAGCCTTAAATGAACTATACCCGTCATTTTTCTTCTATTGTTTTGGGCGGTGCTCTATTGGCAGGCTGTCAAACAGGGGGAAGGGATTTGGTGGTGATTGGGCATCGGGGCGCGATGGGTCATGTGTTGGAAAACACCTTGGCTTCGATCGACACCGCATTGGCCTTGGGGGTAGATATGATTGAAATCGATGTATACCGCATCGCCAGTGGTCATTTAGTTGTTTTTCACGATGATACACTGGGACGTCTGAGCGTTTACCCCGATTCCATAGAGCACCTGACCATTGAGGCCTTGGATACCATTAAGCTACACGACGGACATGCTATTCCCACCCTTGCTCAAGTCATTGAGCGCATTCAAGGAAGAGTGCCTTTAAACATAGAGCTCAAAGGGGCGGGAACTGCTGAGGCTACCTACGCGCTGCTTCAAGAGATGGCTTCCCCACACCAAAGTGACCCGCAGGCTTACTTGATTTCCAGTTTTCGCTGGGACGAGCTTGAAATCATACGCGCTTTGGATGCGGATTTACCCATTGCTGTGCTGACCGAAGAAGATCCCCTTTTGGCGTTGGATATGGCACGTAAACTTCAGGCCAAGGCGATTAATCCGTATTATAAAAATGTGGATGCATCCGTAGTGGATGCTCTCCATCAAGCTGGTTTTCAGGTGTTTCCTTGGACCGTTAACGAACCAGAAGACCTTCAGGCGATGAAAGCTGCTGGTGTCGACGGACTGTTTACCAATTTTCCAGAACGACTTCGTTGAGGTGGGATATCGCCATAGTGGGGGCTGGTGCCTCGGGCTATTACGCGGCCATTCACGCGGCACAAACCCTGGAATCTTACGGAATGAGTTACCGCATAGCGATTTTGGAACGCGCTGCGGAGGTGCTCGCTAAGGTGCGCATTTCCGGGGGTGGACGGTGCAATGTAACCCACGACCAACGAGATCCAAAAATCCTCGTGGAGCATTATCCCAGAGGCCATAAGGCCCTTTTGGGTCCTTTTCACCACCATGGCCCCGATCAAGTCATAGAGTTCTTTAACCATTTAGGGGTGGTTTTAAAAACGGAGTCAGACGGGCGTATGTTTCCCGTCACCGACCGATCCGATACCGTCATTAACGCCTTGGTGGCGGAGGCTGATCGCCTGGGTATTCAGGTGTTGACTAAATCTTCCGTTCAAGCCTTAACGTACGATCCGTCCCAATCTTTGTGGCACATAGAGACCACCTCCCAGCCGCATCAGGCGCGCACCGTATTGGTGGCCGCCGGAAGCAGTCCTCAAATGGGCCGTCTGCTCGAAGACTTAGGCCACCAGATGGTACCGCCTGTTCCCTCCTTGTTTACATTCCATATTCAGGACGCTCGCTTGCAGGGATTGATGGGATTGAGCGCTGAGGTTTCCTTGCGCCTTTTGGACTCCCAAGGAAGACCTTCCAAACCCTTGGTGGCTACCACAGGCCCGCTCTTGATTACCCATTGGGGTGTCAGCGGCCCTGCGGTCTTAAAAGCCTCTGCTTGGGGAGCGCGTTTGCTGGCTGAATGGAAGTATCAAGGCACTATAGAAATCAATTGGTTGCCAGGGAGCACTTTTGATTCTATCGATAAGGCATTGGAAGCGTTTTCGTTGAAAGAAGCCAAAAAATCCCTGAATTTTAATCCGTTTTCCACCTTGCCTAAACGTTTATGGGAACGAATGATTGCTGCTGCGGGTTGTGGCGGCGATCAAACATGGGCCCACCTCACCAAGGAACAACGCATAGCTTTGGCCACTGAACTCACCCAAGGCCAATATCGAGTAACGGGAAAGAGCACCTTCAAGGAAGAATTTGTCACAGCAGGTGGTGTTGATTTGGGGGAGGTGCGCTTTAAAGATTTATCCAGCAAGCGTGTTCCTCAGCTTTTTTTCGCCGGCGAATGCCTAGACGTTGATGCAGTTACCGGAGGATTTAACTTCCAAAATGCTTGGACCACTGGTTATCTGGCGGCTCAAGGCATCGTCTCATGGCTGTTGGAACACCCAGTCGAGGCTGGGGATTAATTTGTATTTTTGGCCTTCAAAGTCTGCCATGAAGGAGTTTTCCCCCATTACACAGCCCCACCAATCCATTCCCTACCAAGTGGCCTGGCAATCTCCCAGCAATATTGCTCTGGTCAAGTACTGGGGAAAATACGATCCTCAGTTGCCCGCCAACCCTTCGGTGAGCTTGACGCTCAACCAGTGCAGGACCAACACCAAGGTTTGGTGTGGACCGCGTCCAACAGATGCCGAAGGAACTTTTTCTTTTGAGTTTTTGCTCAGCGGAACACCCAAGCCGGATTTTCATCCCAAAATCGAAGGATTCTTTCAACGCATTTTGGCCTATTTGCCCTTTTTGACTCAGGTGCATTTGCGTATTGACAGTGAAAACACCTTTCCGCACTCCAGTGGGATTGCTTCTTCGGCCAGTGCGATGAGCGCCTTGGCCCTGTGCCTGCTGCACATTGCCCGGGGAGATGAAGCGTTGTCCGACCCTGAATTTTATCGTCAAGCCTCATACCTCGCTCGTTTAGGCTCAGGTTCTGCCTGTCGCAGTATTTGGGGACCTGTGGTGGTTTGGGGCGAGACCCCAAGTGTTCCCCAGGCCAGTCAGGAGTTTGGTTGGTCCAGCGATCGGGTACACCCCGTTTTTGCGGACTACCAAGACACGATTTTGTTGATTGACCAAGGACAAAAATCGGTAAGCAGTACCGTGGGACACCAACTCATGGTAGGGCATCCCTTTGCTGAAGCGCGGTTTGCACAAGCCCACGATCACCTGGGGCAAATGATGGAGGTATTGGCCCAAGGAGATTTAGATCGATTTGTCGATTTGGTCGAGCGCGAGGCATTGACCTTACACGCGCTGATGATGGCCTCCAATCCAAGTTTTGTATTGATGAAGCCCGCTACACTGGCGGTGATTGAAAAAATCAGGGCCTACAGAAAGGCCACCCAACTTCCGGTTTGTTTCACCTTGGATGCCGGGGCCAATGTCCATGTGCTCTACCCCAAATCAATCAGCAAAACAGTTTTGCAATGGATTCAGGATGAACTCGTTGTGTATTGCGAAAAGGAATCGTACATTTGCGATTCGGTAGGCAGTGGAAGCTCACCGATTAACGGATGAAAGGACCTCTATTTTACGCAAAAATTTTGCTCTTTGGAGAGTACGGAATCATCAAAGATTCTAAAGGCCTCTCTATCCCGTACAACGCTTTTCAAGGTGCGTTAAAGCAGGAAAAATTTCCTGATGAACGCGCGCAACAGTCCAACCAAAAGCTTGCTAAATACGCCCATCACCTAGCTGAGGTGCGCGCTCAAGACCCTGAATTAATGCCGATTGATACCGATCAGTTGTTGGCTGACGTTGCACAGGGACTTTATTTCGACAGTTCTATCCCCCAGGGATATGGTATCGGAAGCTCCGGCGCCTTGGTGGCGGCTATTTACAGCCAGTATGCCCTAGATCGAATTACTGTTCTGGAAAACTTAACCGCTGAAAAGCTATTGGCTTTAAAGGCTTTGTTCGGTCGGATGGAATCTTTCTTTCACGGCAAATCCTCAGGTCTTGATCCCCTCAACTCGTATTTGAGTCTTCCTATCCTCATCCACGCCCAAGACAATATCGCTTCCACCTCCATTCCCCACCAAAACGGTCAAGGTAAGGGGGGTGTCTTCTTGATCGACAGCGGTCAAGTCGGAGAGACTGCTCCCATGGTTCAGTTATTTATGGAGCAGATGAAAAACGATGGATTTAGATCCATGCTGAAAGATCAGTTCATCAAGCACACCGATGCTTGTGTAGAAGATTTTGTCAGCGGCAACGTCTCCTCTCTGTTTCAAAACATCAAAGCCCTGTCCACTGTGGTCATTCAGCATTTTACGCCTATGATTCCACAGGAGTTTCACCAAGTGTGGAAAAACGGACTGCAGACCAACGACTACTACCTCAAACTTTGTGGTTCGGGCGGAGGTGGATACATTCTGGGATTTGCCCCAGACTTGGATAAGGCAAGAGCAGCCCTCAAGCCGTACAATTTAGAAGTCGTCTACCAATTTTAATGTGACCGGATGAGACGATCGCTCAAACGGATCGCCCTCAAGAGTTTTGCCGTATTTTCCTTACTGCGCCTGCAAAACATTTCCATGATTGTCTTGGCTCAGTATTTGTGTGCGGTCTTTATTTTTGCCCCCCAGCGCAGCATCACCCAAGTAATTTTCGATAGCAACGTCATTTTCTTGATTTTGGCCTCAGCCATGACCATTGCGGCGGGTTATCTCATCAATGCTTTCTACGACCAAGAAAAGGATTTGATCAACAAGCCGTACGTCACTATGTTGGGACGCCACATCCCACAACGCCATAAGATCACCGCTTATTTTGTGTTAAACTTTTCTGCTGTGGTGGTGAGCAGCGCCATTTCTTTTCGGGCGGTACTGTTTTTTTCGGCCTATATTTTTAGCCTTTGGGTCTATTCCCACAAAGTCAAACGCATTCCGCTCTGGGGCAACATCGCCTGGTCAGTGCTCACCCTCACCCCTTTTTTAGGACTGTTTATTTACTTCAGAAGCACTGATGCCCACATTTGGTTGCACGCCTTGTTCTTGTTTTTGGTGTTTTGGGCACTAGCGATGATCAAGGACTTGCGCAATCTGCCAGGTGACCTCAGTCAGAATTACGCTACCTGGCCTTTGGTCCACGGAGTGAGCTCTGCAAAGTATTGGATAAGTGGCTTGTTAATCGCCTCCTGGTTACCCGCTGCTTGGTTGTTGCGTTCAGGGTCCGTTGGACTGATGGGGTACTATTTTATGCTTTCCATAGTCACCGTTTTTCCTGCTTTGTGGATGCTGTGGCGCACACAGGTCGCTGCTGGTTACCAAAACGTTTACAACCTGCTGAAGCTGTTGATCGCCATCGGCGTGTTCAGCATCGTATTGATGCATTGGACAGCTTAATGGAGGGCAATAACCCAGGGATTTATTGGATCATTTCTAGATTGATGACCTCTTGTTTGGTCAAGGGCCTCCAGTGACCTCTAGGCAAATCTTTTTTGGTCAATCCAGCGTAATACACCCGATCTAAAGCAACGATTTCGTAGCCCAGATGTTCAAATAGGGTAGGGATCATGTTGTGTTTGGAGCTCCAAATTTCTAGGCCGATTTCAGTTTTAGGCTTGTCATCCACATAGGAAATTTCCTGAACCCTTTGCGGAATTCCCTCGATAAGTACCCCTTCGGCTATGGCGTCTAGGTCTGATTTCTTCAGGGGCTTGCTCAGGGTGACTTGATAGATCTTTTTGAGTCCATTTTTTGGTTTGTTGAGCCTTTTGATCAAGGCCTCATCATTGGTAAATAGGACTAATCCCATGGATTTGTTTTCCATTTTACCTACCGGCTTTAAGGGAGACTTGCTGGCGTTACCCACCAATGAAGTAGCCGATCTAGCGCCTGATTCAGTACGGGTGGTCAACGGAAAATCCTTGGGTTTGTTCAACAGGATATACTCTCTCTTTATCGGATTCAACAGACGTCCGTCAAAGCGAACTGCGTCATCGATACGCACTTGATAGCCCATTTCGGTCACTACCTGTCCGTTGACGGTCACATTGCCTGAACTGATGTATAAATCCGCTTCTCGACGGGAACACACACCGGCATTGGCCACGTAGCGGTTCAGTCGGATGATGTTGGGGTCTTTAGGGGGTGATTTAGGAGCTTGTTTTCCGCGAACTACGGGATTACCCGTTCTCGTGGTCGGGGTAAATGATCTGGGCCCGCGAGCACCGGCCGAAGTGTTGGGTGTTCCATCCGCATTTTTTGGGGTGCGGGGGGTGGGTTTAAATTTCATCCCCTTAAGCTTCTCCGCTAGGGTAAGCCCTCGTTGACTTGAATCTGATTTAGGACTTGTCGGCCGTGGACGTGCAGATCCTGTTTCTGCTCCTTGATCACTCCACCTGGGAATACCTGCTTTAGTTTTTGGCGCAGATCCGCTTTTAGGGGCAGTTCCTGCTTGTTTGGGTTTAACCGATGAAGTAAATCCATCGGCTTTTGAACCACTCGTTCTTGGTCCACTTAGCTTTGAGCCGCTAGGTCTAGCGCCAGTTGGTCTGGATGAACTGGGGCGAGCGCTTTTTGGGGCGTCATTTTTTCGGGGAGCAGCCCCAGAAGTATTTCGGGGTTTTGAGGGTCTAGAACCGGCCATAAACGTATTTTGAGGCAAAGATACGCATGTTTATCGCTTTATGTATCCCCTATAGGGCCTAGTTGTTGGACCAGTCGCTCGCCCGCTGCATTTTGGCCTTGATTTGCTCAAAACCTGGCGCGCCTATACTGCCGATGTGGGTGTGGTTAATGTCCCTTTTAGGCGCGTAGGTTCCTTGAGCGATATCGGCCCCCAAACTTTTATACGCATCTCTAAACGGCATCCCTTGAAGTACTAGCTCATTGAGGGTGTCCACACTAAACAGGTAATCGTATTTTGGTTGGTCGGTAATCTGTGCGCTTATTTGGATGTCTTTGAGTCCAAAACGCATCATGTCCAAGCAAGATTTTAGGTTGGCGATGGCTGGAAAAAGCACTTCTTTAAGCAATTGGTATTCCCGGTGGTATCCGCTTGGTAAGTTGTTCGTCAACAGTGTTATGGTGTTGGGGAGCGCTTGAAGCAAGGCGGATTTGCCGCGAATCAATTCAAACACATCAGGATTTTTTTTGTGGGGCATGATGCTCGATCCAGTGGTGAGCTGGTCAGGAAAACTGATAAATCCAAAGTCCTGACCCATGTACAAACAGATGTCCATGGCCAAACGGCCCAAGGTACCTCCGAGTGAGGCCAAGGCATAGCCCACGGCTTTTTCTGTTTTCCCACGGCCCATCTGCGCAGCTACTACATTGTATTTCAGCGTTGAAAAGCCCAATTCACGGGTCGTCATCTCCCGATCAATAGGGAACGAGGATCCATATCCCGCAGCGGAACCTAAGGGATTTTGATCGGTGGTTTTGTAGGCGGCATGTGCGAGATATAGATCATCAACCAACCCCTCTGCGTAGGCTGAGAACCAAAGCCCAAAGGAAGAAGGCATAGCGACCTGGAGGTGCGTATATCCAGGCATCAGGGTGTTTTTGTGATTTTCAGCCAGATCCATCAACAGGTCAAACAAGGCCAATACCTCCGACTTGATCGCCTCGAGTTCCTGCTTTAAATACAATTGACAGGCCACCAATACTTGGTCATTTCTCGACCTGGCCGCGTGGATTTTTTTACCGGTCTCACCCAGTTCTTGGGTCAACAGATATTCGATTTTGGAGTGTACATCCTCAAATGAATCCTCAATGACAAATTCACCGGCCTCTATGGACTCGCCTATATGGGTCAACGATTTGATCAGCGCTTGGCTTTCCTCCAGGGTGATCAATCCGACGTGGGCCAGCATGGCGGCATGTGCCTTGGATGCCTGAACATCATAGGGGGCAATCAACAGGTCGAGTGTTCTGTCCATCCCCACGGTGAACTGATCTATTTTTTGGTCTGTAGGTTGTCCTTTATCCCAGAGTTTCATGGTCTTGTGGTTTTAAAAAGGGGTTCAGTAATTGAAAATAAATTTCAGGAGCTTCGAGCAACTCATCCAGATAGATAAATTCATCTGCGCTGTGGCTTCGCGTGCTGTCTCCAGGCCCCATTTTTAGAGAAGGGCAACTCAATACCGCTTGGTCAGATAAGGTGGGGCTTCCGTAGGTGGTGCGTCCCAGCGCGCGCCCTGAGAGAACCAGGGGATGCTGAGGATCTATACCTGATGAGTTGAGTCTTAGGGATCTAGGGGTAAGTGTGCAAGGCGCGTCTGCTTGGAGTTGAGCGGCAATTTCCGCATTGGTATAGCACTCATTGACGCGTACATCAACCACTAGGTGAAGTTGGGCGGGAACAGCATTGTGTTGCACCCCTGCTTGAATTTGCGTGACGGTTATTTTAAC
>Ga0181606_10002169_pt1 | contig 16975 bp, 14 predicted proteins | sample 041ome_10_FD_132994 | JGI IMG/M metagenome (GOLD analysis project Ga0181606, IMG submission 132994) | Coastal salt marsh microbial communities from the Groves Creek Marsh, Skidaway Island, Georgia - 041412US metaG (megahit assembly) | ecosystem: Environmental > Aquatic > Marine > Intertidal... | reverse complement strand
TCCCTTCGAGGCCGAGCTAGTCTTTGCTCCACTGTCTGCCCCCCGCTCTGGTTCTGCTCGCGCTGACGGATTTTGTGTTGGCTGAAGCGGGGTCTGCAATGTGCTCAGGGGCTTAAGTTCGTCGAGCGGCGTCGCGCTGGACCCCGATCCGCTTGCGCCTGATCCGCTTGCACCTGACCCGCTTGCGCCTGAACTATTGGGCACTTGGTCCATTAAGGAGCGCATCGCATTGGCGATGGACTCAACATGTTTCATTTCAGAATTCTTATCTCGCATGACCTTATAGTGACATTATTTTGGCGCCGTGGGAACGGGCTATTCAGATTGTCCATTCTGTAGCCCATGGGGCCGTGAGGGATAGACGTCTACCTTCTCGGAAATTTTTGTGATCATGTGCGTGAGAGCGGGAAGAGTGCTCGGGCCTGCGCAATGGGTCCATCGATCATGCACAACCAAGCGGCGACTCTCGGGCAGAGCCGCAATAAAGGCGGCGTGGTCTAAAATTTCTGATCCCCGATCCGCATAGGCATAATGGTTGCTCACCAAAACTAAATCGGGTTTGAGCCATAATAAGCGCTCAAGCGATAGGGGTCGACTATGCTCCGCGTAAGAGGTGAGCTGCTGGGCGGCGTTTTCGTGGCCCAGGAGCTTGATCATATCATCTAGCATGTGTCCGGCACCTGCGGTTACCCCGCGTCGATCATAGGAGACGATCTTGAGGGGGCGGCTCGGGCGTGGCAGCTGCGCGAGGTCTCGGTCCATCGCCGCAAGCCAATCGCGCGATTGGGTGCTCCGTCCGATGGCGTCGCCAAGACGCAGGGCTTCATCGCGGGTTTGCGCCCATGTTTGGGCGCCATCGAGAATAACCAGCTGATAGCCAAGTTTTTGCATCATGTCGCGCCGGTCTTTCGGGGTATAGGCGCTGACAATGATCAGATCGGCTTTGAGACGTGCCAGGGTTTCAAGTCGCCCATCATAACTCGGAAAGGCTTTCGCGCGATCTGCAAATGCGGAAAGGGTGTGGTCAGTGGCCAATGCGGACAGGGCAATAATTTGCTCCGGTTGTGCAAAGGCCAGCAGATAATAGTCGCCGCATAGCGACGCGCTAATGACCCGCGGCAGAGAGGGGGTCAGAGAGGGAGGGAGTGTCTCCGCGTCGGCGCGCGTGGCCCATAAAAACGGTGCCATAAAAAGGATGAGAGAAAGTGAGAGAGAAAGCATGAGAGCGAGCACCAGCGAAACCCGAGGAGAAAGACCAGCGCTCTTCCTCAAAATGCGCTGGAGGCGGAACCACAAAATTAAAGGTGTGCGCGCGATCGATCTATCCATACCATTTCGTGCCATGCTTGCGCGGCGCTGTCCAGATCATGCAGGCGATCGCGCTTAACTGGTTCTGTTGAGCTTGCCTCTATGCTAAAGCTGAACCCATGAAGCTGGTCGCCATCTTATTTCGTCCCTCAGTTATAATTGCGAGCTTATTATTGCTCGCATGCGTGGCGTCTTTGTTCGCCGGAAGTGTCTGGGTCACCCCCCAACAGATCATCAACACATTATCACCAGAAACGCCTGCCGACGCCGTCTCTGCAGCAAATTCTCATATTGTGTCGCTGATCGTGTGGGATATTCGCCTCCCCCGCACGCTCTTGGCCGCTTTGGTGGGATGGGGCTTGGGCCTCTCAGGCGCGGCGATCCAGGGTCTTATTCGCAATCCCTTGGCCGAGCCGATGGTGCTCGGCGCCGGCAATATGGCGGCGCTCGGCGCTGTGCTTGTCATCTATATTGGTTTGCAACAAACGCTCAGCTGGGCGGTGCCTGTGGCGGCGAGCCTGTTTGCGCTGCTTGCGGTCTTCTTGTTATTTGCTCTCATGCGCCGGCACACCGACACATCGCGCCTCATTTTATGCGGCTTTGCGATCAGCGCATTGGCGGGCGCTTTGATCTCACTTGCATTAAACCTGTCGCCGAATGTTTATGCGGCGCTGGAAATTGCCTTTTGGCTTTTAGGGTCTTTGGAAAATCGCGGCTTGCCACATTTTTGGTTAGCCTTGCCGTTAATTGGCTTTGGCTCGCTTCTTCTGTTTGCGGGCGGTCGGGGATATGCGAGCCTTACTTTAGGGGAAGATACAGCGCGCAGCCTCGGGCTTGCTTTGGGGCGTTTGCATTGGCAAACCATTGCAGGCATCGCGATGGTGAGTGGTGCCGCGGTCGCTGTTGGTGGCGTTATCGGTTTTGTTGGGCTGATTGTGCCGCATATGGTGAGGCCCTTTGTGGGGTATCACCCGCAAAAGACCCTCTTGCCGTCTGCATTACTGGGGGCGCTGATTGTCGTTTTGGCCGATAGCGCCGTGCGCATTATTCCGACCGCGTTTGAATTGAAACTCGGCGTGATGACAGCGCTTTTGGGCGTTCCGTTTTTTCTTTTTTTGATTTTACGCGGCCGGTACCCGAGCTAAAGCATCTTGATCGTCGATCGATGTCGAGCTAGTGTTCTCCTGTTCATGGTGCCCCGCGAGGGGGTAAAAGGGAACATGGTGCGCATAGAACGCTAATAGAACGCTATGCAAGTCCAAGACTGTGCCCGCAACTGTAAGCACGGAATATAAGCTCATACAGCCACTCGGAAAAACTGGGGAAGGCGAGCTTATGTGATGATCTGCAAGTCAGGAAACCTGCCATGACACGTCGTAGGCCGATGACCGGGGTCAGTCAAAAGCGCGGGATTTTTCCGATAGCGACGTACTCGTTTTAACCACTGCGCCAGCAGTGATCGTGAAGGAGTGCGCTATGCACAATCATATTCAAAGTAAGCCGATCGCTCGGCTGGGTGTTGGGTATGCGTTTTTTTTATCCGCTTTTCCGTCAATCGCATTGGGCATCGCATTGGGCATCGCGTTCGATGCCGTCGCTGCTGCCGCGCCTGCCGCGCCTGTCAATGCACCGCCTGTCAATACGCGGCCTGACGCGCGACTTGACGAGCGGCCTAACGAGCGGCCTAACGAGCGGCCTAACGAACGGCCTAACGAACGGTTTTACGAAAGTTGGAATGAGTTAATTGTCTCGGCAACGGGCATTGCGACGCCGCGTGACCAATTGGGAAGTGCGGTGACCGTGCTCACAGAGGCCGACCTTGCTCGGTTGCAAACGCCAAATATTGTTGATGCGCTGGTGCATGTGCCCGGGGTGAGCTTTGATCAAGAGGGTGTCGCGGGCGGCATCGGGTATCTTCGTATTCGCGGTCTTGATCGGCAATATGTCACTGTATTGGTTGATGGCATTCAACTCGGCGATCCAGCCGATCCTTTTGGGTCTGCGGAAATATCGAATTTGATCAGTGCCGGCATTGGCCGCGTTGAGGTTCTGCGTGGCTCGCACAGTGTGCTTTATGGCAGCAACGCCATTGCCGGCACGATTAATCTGATCACCCCGCGTCTGTCGGGGCCCGTGCAAACCCAGTTGAGCGTCGAAGCGGGTAGCCGTGACCTCCGACGCGTCAGCGCCTTGATCGGTGGCGGTGAAACGTTGAGGGGGTTTGTTTTGCTCAGCCATGATGAAAGCCGCCCGTCCTCCGACTTTAGTAAACAAACGCCCGGTTTCATCGAGCGTGAAGACTATGAAAACCAATCAATCACCAGTCGGTTTGACCTTGATCTCGATGATCGGCAACATGTTTTTCTATTCGCGCGCGCCGGGCGGGTAAGCGCGGAACGCGATGGGTATGATGCAAATTATCAAGCGGTGGATGGGTGGTTTGGCGAGAACACGCATGAGCTGGCCACGCGTTTGGGCTATCAGTTCGAGCTCAGCGAGCAAGATCATATTGGCGCCAGCCTGACCTATTTTTCGCGCGATCGCGATAGTTTCGAAGACCCATCGAGTGGCGCCCAGGGCTATTGGAATGATGGGTCGCGGATGAAGGCGCAGATTGACGGTCAATTTGCATTAGGGGCCGCCGGCAGGCTTGCAGTTGGTGCAGAACATATTAATGAGCGCTTCTCGCAAAAAGGTCTGCGCCGCAAAGAAGCCGAAATGCGCGCAGGCTTTGTGATGGCCCATTATCAGTTCTTACCGAGCCTGTCATCGTCCTTTGGTGCACGGGTCGATCATCATGATCGATTTGGCAGTCATGCGAGCTATCGTCTCGGCGTCGCGCTCAAGCCTACTGAGCAAGTGGTGTTTCGCGCCAGCTATGGCACGGGGTTCCGCGCCCCGAGCCTGTATGAGCTCTATGGTGAAAACGCGTATTGTTCGCAAAATTTATGTGGTAATGCGGGCCTGACACCGGAACTGAGTGAGAGCTATGACGCCGGCGCCGAGCTGACGATCGGGGATGTCGGACTGAATGTGACGCTGTTCAAGGTTACCACTCAGGATAAAATTATTTTCTCTAACGCGAAGCTGCATTACGAGAATGATATTGGAAAAAGTAAAAGCGAAGGGGTTGAAGCCTCGGTTGATTATGCCTTATCGGCGTTCTTGACGACACAGTTAAGCGCTACCTATGTCGATCCGCGGGCCAGCGACGGGAGCCTTGCCAACAAACAGCCCCGCCAAATTTTAAGCTGGGACATTGACTATCAATGGCCGAATGAAAAAGGCTCGATGGGGGTCTTTATTCGGGATGTCTCGCACCGGTATATTTACGGCGTTCGGCAGGACGATTACACCCTGATCGGTTTGCGCGGGCAATGGAATTTACGCAATGCTGTGCAACTCACAGCCCGGGTGGAAAACGCATTGAACGAGGATTACACCACTTCTTATGGTAACCCGCCACGAACCACGCCTCGGCGCGAGCTTGTGCTGGGTGTGCGGGCACAGTTTTGATGGGGATCGTGCTTAGCCATATTAGTGTCGCGCGTGGCGGACGGCCGATCTTGCAGGATATAAATTTGACGGCGCAAGGCGGCTCCGTCACCGGCATTATCGGGCCCAATGGCGCAGGAAAATCCACCTTATTAGCCATGATGATGGGTCTCATTCCAGCCCATCAGGGGCGTTTCCTCGTCGATGGCCGCGACATCTCTGGTCAATCCTCGGCTGAGCGGGCGGCGTGCATGGGCTGGCTTCCCCAAAAAACCCAATTTGCCTGGCCCATGGCGGTGCGCGATGTTGTCGCCTTGGGGCGCTTGTCGGGAGCATTGGGCGCCTCATGGGATGCGCGTGAGCAAATTGAGGAAGCTGTTGCGATGAGTTTGCAGGCTCTTGATATTAGCCATTTGGCCTCCCGAGCGGTAACCGAGCTCTCGGGGGGCGAGCAGGCGCTGGTGGCGTTGGCGCGCCTGTTTGTGCCTGATTTCATGACAGGGCCGCGCGCATGCCTGTTGGTCGATGAACCGTTGCAGTCCTTGGATCCGAAACATCAATTGCAGGTCCTTGCTTGTTTGCGCGCGCAGGCCGAACAAGGGGTGGCGGTGATCATTGTCTTTCATGATTTAAATCTGGCGACCCAATATTGTGACCAATTAGTGGTTATTGATCATGGGCGGGTTGCAGATCAGGGGGCGCCATTGGATATAATCGAAAAGGGGTGCCTCGAAAATATTTTTGGGGTGGATCTCGCGTCTTTTATCCCGAAACAAAATTTGCAAACCCACGCCTATAAGGGTGATACCACTACTGCCTCTTCATCTGCCTCTTCATCTGTGGCCGCATCCTGAGATCGACCTAGCGAGATGCGGACAAACAAGCTAGCATAGGGTCATGACCGAACAGTTTATATCGCTATCCGATGTCAGTAAGTCCTTTGGCCCCGTTCGGGCTTTGGACCATGTATCTTTGAGCCTTAAGGCGGGCGAGGTGCTCGGTATTATTGGGCCAACCGCGGCGGGTAAAACGGTTTTGCTGAAATGTTTGATCGGCCTCATCCATCCCGAAAAGGGCTCTATTCGGATTGACGGTTGCGCCATGGATGACCCAGAGCATCAGCAACGCTTATCGCATCGTATGGGGATGTTGTTTCAACAAAATGCTTTGTTCGACAGCCTGCCCGTGTGGGAAAATATTGCTTTCCGCGCCCTGCATGAGGGCCGCCCACGCGCTGAAGCGTATGACAATGTGTGTGCCCTTTTGCCCGAGGTGGGTTTGTCTGCGGCGACGGCCAATTTGTTTCCCTCAGATCTGTCAGGTGGAATGCAAAAACGGGTAGGGTTTGCACGGGCCATCTTTACTCAACCCGATATTTTGTTGTTGGATAATCCAACAGCGGGCCTCGACCCTATTCTTGCGGCGCGCATTGAAAAAATGATTCAAACCATCGCTCGGGCACGCCAAACGACCGTGATCTCGGTCACCAGTTCGATGACCCATTTGGCTGACTATTATGACCATGTTGCTGTGATGGTGGATGGTCGTGTGCAGTGGCATGGTCCCGCCGCTTCTGTGCCTTCTGACCCCAATCCCTATTTGCGACAATTATTGAGCGGCAGTCGGGAAGGGCCGATTAAAACGCGAACCGCCGCCTAATTACTCAAGGGAGACTAAAATGTTTGGATCGTCCTTCGATAAAATGAAAATGCCAGATCCCGTTGATATTTTGCCAGGGCGAGCCTCGGTCATGCCGGTGCCCAAAACCCATTTTGTTTTGGACACGCCCCTGATGGGGCCTTGGCCCGAAGGTTATCAACACGCCATGTTTGGGATGGGGTGCTTTTGGGGTGCAGAACGTAAATTTTGGGAGACGCGACGCGTCTATAGCACGCAAGTGGGCTATGCGGCGGGTACGACCCCAAATCCCACTTATGAAGAAGTGTGTTCGGGACGGACCGGCCATAATGAGGTTGTCCAAGTGGTGTTTGATCCCGCACAATGCAGTTATGCCGATCTGCTACGCGTATTTTGGGAAAATCATGACCCGACACAAGGGATGCGCCAGGGCAATGATCGCGGCACACAATATCGCTCGGGCATTTATTGCTTTGATGCGGCGCAACGGCAAGCCGCTTTGGAGAGCGCGGAGGCGTTTGCACCGCGCCTGGCGGCCGCGGGCTATGGTGCCATTACCACTGAAATTATAGATGCCCCGCATTTCTATTATGCGGAGGATTACCATCAACAGTATTTAGGCAAAAATCCGAATGGCTATTGCGGTCTGGGTGGCACGGGCGTTTCTTGCCCCATTGGGGTGGTCGCTACATCCTAAGCAGAGCGAGAGCCTGAGCCTTAGGGTAGCGAGAGCCTAAGCAGAGCGAGAGCTTAAGCCACCTGTCGGCATATAGCGGCTTTTTAGAAATCGCGCTTCAAGGTCACATAAATATGGCGCGGCTCGCCGGGAAAGTAGCGATCTGATCCGGCGAGGGCATTAAAGTCAGCGCGGGTCGCATAGGCCCGGTCAAACAGGTTCACCACGCGCACGCGCAACTCAACTTGATTCCCAAACTGTTCACGCCATGTCAAATGAGCCAGGTCATGGCCTTGATAGCGATGCAAATTGCCAGGGTCGGTTACATAATCGCCAACATGCTCCCAAGCGAGGCTGAGTGTCCGGTCTGGTGTTGGGGCCCAACGTAAAGCGAGATTAGCCAATGTCCGCGGCGCGCTGTCGATGCGCCTGCCTTTGGTGATGATATTCTCTGGTCGAGGGGAGCCCTCAGGGCGATGACTAAAGTCAAAAACATGCTCGGCATAGCTCGCTGATCCGCTCAGATCAACCTGCTCGGACAGGCGCAAGGTGAGGTCTGTCTCGATACCCCGATGGCGGGTGCGGCCACTGGAGACATTATTATTGGAGCTATCCCGGAAGTAATAATTTTTCTTCCGCATATCGTAAATTGAAACAGATCCAGAGAGTGGACCGAAAGCGCCGCGCAACCCTATTTCGACACTGTCGAGATGTTCCGACTTAATATCCCCCACAGTTTGCCCTACACGCAGTCGGTAAAGATCCGTCGTCTGGGGTGCGCGACTGCCGCGGGCAAGGTTCACGAAGGTTGTTAGATTGGGCGAGATATCATGCACCAGGCCGATCTTGGGAGATAGATCGGTGAAATTATCCGTGCGATCGGCGGGACGAAACAAACGGTTGCCTTGTCCGAAATTTCCATCCTCTGTTTTATTATCATAGTCGTAACGCGTAAATTCGGCGCGCAGGCCAAGCGTTAGCCGCGTATTATCGGTGATGTCCCGCTCATGATGAATAAACGGGGCCAGGACAATGGCCTGAACATCATAATCATAATGAAGCCCCGGTTCGTAACGGGCGAGGGTCGGCTTGAATTGTTCTTCCGACAAATGGCCATCTGAATAATCGGCATCGAAACCGATGGCAAGACGGTTGCTCCCGCTATTCATGATATAGGCTGATTGCACGCCGAGACTGCTGTGGTCATTTTCTTCAATAGGATCGCCCGGTAAAAAATGCATCCCAAACCGCATCGCATTACGCCGCAGATAGGGCGTGATGATCAGCTGACGCTCCCCATCGATCTCCCATGTTGTGCGTAAGGCCGCCCGCACAGACCAGGCATCGCGGAACGCCTCATCGGCATCGACATTCCCTTTAGCTAGCGCCTCTGTCTTATAGGCGTCTCGCCCGTTCACATAGCCTGCGGTTTCTTGGTTAAGGTTCATGCCAGCGATCGACGCTTCCATGGTGCGGTTACTGGCTTGCCAGGCATGTTTGAAACGGAACTTCTGCTGGGCAAATCCAGACTCGGCGCGATAGGCATCTTCCTCACCTGCCAGCGAGACGGCCAATCGTGTTGCGGGCGCGATGGCGCTATGCGCGTTGAGACGATAGCGACCATAGCTGCCCAAGGTCATATCGGCGCTGGTTCCGGCTTCTCGGGCATCGCGTGTCACGAAATTAACCAAGCCATGCACCGCGTTCGAACCATATAGGGCGCTTGCGGGGCCACGCACCACTTCCACGCGGGCGGTGTCATAGCTCATGGCATCCATTAACGCATTGACATTCGAAAATGCGGGCGCGCGAAACGGAATGCCGTCTTCGGCGAATAAAAATGAGCCTGCGCCAGCGCCGCCGGAGAGAACGGGCGAGCGGATCGAGGTCAGATGTTCTTGCCCATTCCCACGGTGAATGAGCACGCCGGGTGTTTGATTGATCAAATCCGTGGGATAGAGGCTTGGCAGCGACTGCGTGTCAATAATGGCGATGTTGCCGGCATTCTCGCGCAAGTTAGAGAACATGCGCTGGGTGGTGACAATCACCTCATCAGTGAGCATGTCGGATGCGACGCCATCTGCATGAGCGCTGCGATGACCGCTGGTTAAAACGATCAAGACCAGCGCCAAATAAAAGAGCTGGATGCGAGGGGGGCGACCGAGGGAGACTTCTGGGCAAATAGGCATAGTGTTTGGCTTTTGTTGAATGTTATTGAGCGTAATACGAACGGTAGATCAGGCGACGCCGATGCGCAACAGGTCAAGAACGCGCACCAATCCAACTGGTCGTCCCGCCTCACATACGAATAGACACTGAATGCTCTGTGCATTCATCAAGGACATGGCTTCGGCCGCCATCATATCCGATGAAATCGTTCTCGGGTTTTTGGTCATAATATCAGCAGTGCTTTGATCGAGTAATGTGGGCGACATGTGCCGACGCAAATCGCCATCCGTAATAATGCCCAACAGCATACCCTTGGCGTCTGTAATCCCTAAGCAGCCAAAGCCCTTTTCAGTCATGACCACCAGCGCTTCGCTCATGCACGCATCGGCCGACATAAGCGGGAGCTCGGTCTCTTTATGCATGACCTCCCGGACCAGAACCAAATTAGCGCCAAGCTTTCCGCCCGGATGGAAGTTCTTAAAATCTGAGGCGGAAAAATTCTTATGCTCCAGCAAGGCAACCGCTAATGCATCGCCCATGACCAATTGTAAGGTCGTCGATGTGGTTGGTGCGAGCCCATTGGGGCAGGCTTCCTCTGCTTTGGGAAGGGTCAGACAGATCGATGATTTACGACCTAATTGGCTGTCGGGATTGGACGTGATTGCAATCAAAGGGATGTCAAATCGCACCGCATAGGCCAGTAAATTACCCAGCTCTTGCGTTTCGCCAGACCAAGATAGAGCTAAGATGCAATCTTGCGCGGTAATCATACCGAGGTCGCCATGGCTCGCCTCTGCCGGGTGCACGAATTGAGCGGGGGTGCCCGTTGAGGCCAATGTGGCTGCAATCTTGCGCCCCACATGGCCACTTTTTCCCATTCCTGAAACGATCACGCGCCCTGTGCAGGCAGATAAAATGGCAATGGCTCGGGTAAATGTGTCATCGAGCGCCTTTGCTAGCTGGGCAAGGCCCTCTTGCTCGGTGGTAATTGTACGGCCGGCAGAAACTAAGGGATCAAAAGCCATAACACATCCTCTGCTTATTCGGGGACGATGGCGCACCACTCATGCGGAGATCCGATTTGATACGCATATGTCCTGATTTTTATTCATAAGGGTGGTTTACGCCTCGTCGATAATTTGCGCAAGCTGTTGGCGCAGATCGCCTCCGATATTGGCGCCATCAACAGACAGGGCAAAGGCGATATTGGCTGCCAAAAATCCGGTGCGACTACCGCAATCATATCGTGTGCCGCGAAAGCGCAGACCCGATAAAGCGATATCATCAACGGTTTGGGCCATCGCATCGGTAATTTGAATTTCACCACCGGCGCCCGCTTTTTGCGTGTCAATCGCATCCATTATGCGTGGGTCAAAAATATATCGGCCGATAATTGCGAGCGTCGAGGGGGCATCCTCCGGCGCCGGTTTTTCCACCAGCCCTTGGATGCGCACCACCTCACCATCATCTTCCGCGGCATCGACAATGCCATATTTTTGAGTTTGATCAGCCGGTACATTCTCGACGGCCACCAGATGCCCGCCTTTATACTGTTCCACCATTTGCGACAAACAGCCGGGGCGCGATAGCACCATGTCATCTGGCAAAATAACGGCGAAAGGTTGGTCCGAAATATAAGGCCGCGCGCAGCCAATGGCATGGCCGAGACCCAGCGGTTGATCTTGATACACTTCATGGACGACCGCATCATCGGGCAGGCCCGCACGTAAAGCGGCCAGAGCATCCGTCTTATTCTTGTCTTTGAGCGACGCTTCATAATGGGGGGCTTGTGAAAAATGCGCCATAATTGCCGACTTAGACGGCGCAGTGACAAAGACAAACTCGCGACAGCCCGCCTCAACGGCCTCTTCGACGGCCCATTGAATAAGGGGGCGATCCACAACGGGAAGCATTTCTTTGGGTACGGCTTTGGTGGCTGGCAAAAACCGAGTGCCCAGCCCCGCAACAGGGAACACGACAGTGCGAATTTTAGACTTTGCCATTTGATCCCTTTCTAGGCGGGGCCGTGAGATGACGGCATACAGATGAAATGATATGAATCATATGTATAGTCTTATAAGCGCTTCCGCTTTCGAGGTCACGAGGTCCGATCAGATGAGACAATATTTTATGGCCCGCAGCTTAATATTCCCCCCATTGCCTGGTCAATTGTTTGGCCGGTTGTCTGGCCAATTTTTGGTTCGGCGCCTCGGTTACATGATCTTGATGCTATCTGTGCTGGCCGCTCTGGTGTCCGAGGCTCGCGCCGAGACATTCGAGGCTTACATTGATGCCATGCAAGCGCAAGCACGGGCGCGTGGGGTTGCTGAGCAGCACCTGGCTGCTCTCGACACAATCAGTTTGAACCCCACTGTGCAACGATTGGCGGCGCGTCAGCCCGAATACATAAAGCCGATTTGGGAATATCTCGATATGTTGGTGACGCCGAAGCGGATTGCCGATGGGCGCGCGAAATTAGCTGAGCACGCGGCGACCTTTGATCGATTAGAGAAAAAATTTGGGGTTCCGCGCTCTATCATGGCGGCTATATGGGGTGTTGAAACGAATTTTGGAACAATTACCGGCGATTTTCCGGTGCTCGAGGCGCTGGCGACGCTGGGCTATGAAGGACGGCGACAAAAATTTGGGCGACAGCAATTGCAAGCGGCGCTCGATATTTTGCAAGCGGGCGATGTGGATCTCCAAAATTTTAAGGGAAGCTGGGCGGGGGCCATGGGCCACACGCAATTTATTCCGACTACCTATCAAGCCTATGCTGTCGATGCCACAACCGATGGTCGGCGTGATATATGGGGCACAATTGACGATGCGCTCGGCTCGACAGGAAATTATTTATCCGTTTCAGGATGGGTGACCGGTGTGCCGTGGGGGGTTCGCGTTCGCTTGCCAGAGGGGTTTGATTTTTCGCAAGCGCAAATCGCAAATCGACGACCCATTGCAGATTGGATCGCTCAAGGCGTCACCGGGGTCGATGAACAACTTCAGGCGCGGTGGGGAGCGGGCGCCATTTATTTGCCGGCCGGACATCGCGGCCCTGCATTTTTGGCCACGCAAAACTTCTTTGCCTTACTGCGTTATAACACCGCACCCGCCTATGCGCTGGCCGTGGGGATGTTGAGCTCGCGGCTTGAGGGCGGCGATGCGCTGCGTTTGGCGTGGCCCACTGAAGATCGTCCCTTATTGCCGGACGAAATCCGCAAATTACAGGCCCTTTTGCAAAAAGCGGGCTATGCGATCGAACATGTCGACGGCGTGCCTGGCCGCGAGACCTTCGCCGCCCTCATTGCCTTTCAGCGCGACAATAAAATGATTGTTGATGGCTATGCCACACCTCAAATTTTGGCGCATATCGAAAAAATTATGCGCCAGTAGAGTTTTTAAGCTAGTTTCGTGTGATGGATCAAAAAACACTCAGTTCCGATGCGCGGATCGCGCAGCTGCTCGATCAATTCGCGCATGCCGGCTATATCGGCGATCGCAAGATTGCTACCGCTTTATTTCTTGCCCAGGAGCTGACCAAGCCGCTTTTGGTCGAGGGGCCACCCGGCGTGGGGAAAACCGAATTGGCCAAAGCAGCGGCCGAGCTTCTCGATCTCCCCTTGGTGCGTTTGCAATGCTATGAAGGGCTTGATGAGAGCAAAGCGCTCTATGAGTGGCAGTATGGCAAACAATTGCTGTACACACAGGTGTTGCGGGAGAAGCTCTCGGATGTGATGGGCGATGCAACCTCCTTGGCGCAATCCATGGAGAAGCTGCAAGGCTTTGAGGATGTGTTCTTCTCGCCTCAGTTTATCCATGAGCGGCCGCTCTTGGCAGCCCTCCAATCGGACGCCGGCTGTGTTTTATTGATCGATGAAATCGATAAGGCCGATAATGAATTTGAAGCCTTCTTGCTTGAATTATTATCCGACTATCAGATCACCATTCCGGAAATTGGCACAGTGTCGGCGCCCATCAAGCCGATTGTTTTTCTCACCTCCAATAATACCCGTGAGCTGAGCGATGCGCTGAAACGTCGGTGCCTTCATTTATATATTCCTTTTCCAGATCCCCAACGCGAGGCCACCATCATCGCCAGTCGCGTACCTGATTTGGATGAGAAATTACGCTATCACTTGGTGCAATTTGTTGCTGCGATCCGCGAGCTCGATCTCAAAAAGCCTCCCGCCGTGTCCGAAACCATTGATTGGGCACGGACATTGGTCTTGCTCAATATCTCAGAATTAACGCCAGAGTTTGTATCGCAGACCTTAAATGTTTTGCTGAAATTTCAGAGCGATATCGAAATTGTCGACCCCCAAACCACGGCTCTGCTGCGGCACAGTGCCGAGAGCCTGAGCCAGACCCGCCATTAAATGTTTATGCTCGGAGACTTTATTCGGGTTTTGCGGGCATCAGAAATTCGTGTCTCGACTTCCGAGACGCTCGATGCGGCCAGTGTTCTCGATACAATCGGCCTGGGGGAGCGGCAAACTCTCAAAATCGCGCTGGGGCAAGTGCTCGCCAAAACGGATAGTGAAAAAGAAATTTTTGACGACTGTTTTGAACGCTATTTTGCTTTGCCCGAAGCCGATCGATCTCAGGAGAATATAGAAGAAAATATAGAGGAAAGCGCATCGTCAGAAGCGGCGGATACTGCTCTTGAGCGCGCCGATGGCGCCGATGAGGCACCAACCGATCTTGCAGATATTTTAACGTCACAAAATGAGAGCGCCTTCTCGCGGTTGTTGGCGCAGGCTTCGGCCGAGGTCGGGATGAGCGAGGTGCGGCTGTTTACCCAGCAGGGCCTATTTACCCGACGGATCATGGAAGCCATGGGCTTAGCCGATTTGGAAGCGCAAATCAGCGCGGCGCGCCGTGACGGGCAAGGCGAGCGCCAAGAGGCCCTTGAGAATGCCCGCGCTCAATTGGTGGAACGCGTGCGCGATTATGTGGAGCGGCAAATTTCTATGCGCACGGCAAATGCCGGCAGGTTAGTGCGCGAGGAAGCGCTGTCGCGCATTAAGCTCAGCAATGTCGATCGAAGTGACTTGCACATTATGCGCCGCCTGATCGTGAAACTTGCGAAACGTTTGGCCAGCCTACATGCGCGGCGGCGTAAACGTGCGCGGCGGGGACAATTAGATGCCCGGCGAACCATTCGTCAAGGCTTGCGCCATGATGGGGTGATGATGGATTTGGTTTGGCGTCGCGAACATATTCAGCGCCCCAAGCTTGTGATCATGTGCGATATTTCAGGCTCAGTGGCCGCGGTGAGCCGGTTTCTCCTTATGTTTCTATATAGTTTGGGCGATGTGATGCCGCGCACGCGGTCCTTTGTCTTTACCAGTCAATGTCATGAAGTCAGTGAGCTGCTGACGAATAATGATATTGAGGAGGCGATGACGCAAATTTTGCGCGATTATGGCCAAGCCTCCAGCGACTATCGGGTTGCCTTTACCGATTTGAATGCAGCCATTCAAGACACTGTCGATCATAAAACGACCTTGCTGGTCTTGGGAGATGCGCGCTCAAATTATGGCGATCCTGGTCATCTTATTCTTAAAGAATTGTCGAACCGGTGCCGCCGCGTGATCTGGCTCAACCCCGAGAGCCGCTCATTATGGAACACAGGGGATAGCGAAATGACGCGCCTTGGTGCCTATTGTCATTCCGTGCAAACTTGTCAGTCCATGCGCGATTTAGAACGCGTTATTGATCAGCTGCTGCGCACCAGCATCTAGAGCTTGTGCGGTGTCGCGGCCGATTAGCGCGGCAGGTCGCTCTTGCCCATTAAAAATACGTCGACCTCGCGGGCGCATTGGCGCCCTTCCCGGATCGACCAGACCACCAAGGATTGGCCGCGGCGCATATCCCCGCAGGCAAATATTTTCTCAGCGGATGTCTCATAGGTCTGGGTGTCGGCAGCGACATTGCCGCGGGCATCGCGCTCTACCGAAATTTCATCGAGAAGGCCCTCATGAATGGGGTGAATGAAGCCCATCGCCAGCAACACTAAATCGGCCGGCAACACAAAATTGCTTCCGGCAATGGGCTGCATCGCGTCATCGACCTTGCAGCATTCAATGCCTGTCACCACACCATTTTCGCCCAATACTTTTTGGGTCATCACCGAGAAATCGCGCTCTGCGCCCTCTTCTTGGCTCGACGAGGTTCGTAATTTCAAAGGCCAATCCGGCCATGTCAGCTCTTTGTTTTCTTTTTCGGGCGGCATGGGCATGATTTCGAGTTGCGTCACAGACTCGGCCCCTTGGCGAATGGACGTCCCAATGCAGTCTGATCCCGTGTCGCCACCCCCAATAACAATGACTTTTTTGCCTTCGGCCAATATCGGGTGCATGGCGTCGCCGATGGGCTCTTGGCCAATTCGACGGTTTTGCTGAGGTAAGAAATCCATCGCAAAATGCACGCCCTCAAGCTCGCGGCCCGGAACTTGTAGATCGCGTGGCTTTTCAGATCCGCCGGCCAAAATGACAGCATCATGTTGCGCAATCACCTCGGCGCCTGAGAGATCAACGCCAACATTTATATGATAGTGGAAGGTCACGCCCTCGGCTTCCAATTGATCAACGCGCCGATCGATCAAATGTTTTTCCATTTTGAAGTCAGGAATGCCATAGCGCAGCAAGCCACCGGCTTTCGCATTTTTTTCATAAACATGGACGTCATGGCCGGCGCGCGCTAATTGCTGTGCGGCGGCAAGGCCCGCGGGACCCGATCCGATAATGGCGATTTTTTTGCCGGTCCGATGGGTGGGCGGCTGAGGCACGATCCATCCATTTTCCCACCCACGATCGACGATGGCGCACTCAATCGACTTAATGGTAACGGGTTTGTCGATGAGGTTAAGCGTACACGACGCCTCGCAGGGGGCTGGGCAAATGCGCCCCGTAAATTCGGGAAAATTATTCGTCGAATGTAAATTCTGTAACGCCTCTTGCCACGCATCTTGATACACAAGGTCGTTCCAATCGGGAATTTGATTGTTCACCGGACAGCCATTATGGCAATACGGCACGCCACAATCCATGCACCGAGAGGCTTGATCTGTTAGTGCCGTGTCAGAGAGCGGAACGACAAACTCACGGAAGTTTTGCACGCGCTCGGCAGCCGGCAAATAGCTCCGATCCTTGCGATCAACTTCGAGAAATCCGGTCACTTTTCCCATATTACGCTCCTACGGATTGTTCGGAAGAAGGTTGATCGCCATGCAGTTCATTCAGGGCACGACGGAACTCGGTCGGCATGACTTTGACAAACTGACGATGGCTGGTGTCGAAACTCTCTAATAAGCGGCGCGCGGTCGCGCTATTTGTGTATCGGGCATGATTATTCAGCAAACCATAGAGGCGCGAAATATCGTTAAACCGCATATCGCCGCGTAAATTTGAGATATTTGTGTCCAACGTGCCCGTCAATTCTTCGAGCGTGACCATGCTGGTATTGCATTTATGGATAAAGCTTCCGTCTGGGTCATAGACATAAGCAATGCCGCCCGACATCCCCGCGGCAAAATTGCGGCCTGTCTCTCCGAGAACGACAACGCATCCACCGGTCATATATTCGCAGCAATGATCGCCTGAGCCTTCAATGACCGCCAACGCGCCCGAGTTGCGAACGGCAAAGCGTTCGCCGACAATGCCTCGTAGATACACCTCGCCATCGATC
>Ga0181606_10002159_pt1 | contig 17002 bp, 19 predicted proteins | sample 041ome_10_FD_132994 | JGI IMG/M metagenome (GOLD analysis project Ga0181606, IMG submission 132994) | Coastal salt marsh microbial communities from the Groves Creek Marsh, Skidaway Island, Georgia - 041412US metaG (megahit assembly) | ecosystem: Environmental > Aquatic > Marine > Intertidal... | reverse complement strand
CAACAGCCTAAGCGCCCCGCCCAGAACCAAAGCCGGGGCCGTCACCATCTCTGTATAGAGCAAAACCTCCCGCGAGATCATCCGATGAAACACGCGACAATGACGATCAGTCCAAGCCATCATGGGAGCGACAGATAGGCGCGCTGCCGCGGTGGCTGCGTTGTTGGGCATTCTCAACTCTCCTATGGTCCGCGATCCGGTTTTCGGGACCATGGTGCACACTTACTGCACAGCAATCTGGGGAGTCTAGCCCCCTTAGGGCGAAGACAAGCAAACGGCGGTGTTTGGGTGGGTTACAATCAGACGGGGTTTCGGCAAATTTGGAATAGTCACGTTTGAGTTCCAGATCCTTGATAAACTTGGCTCTCAATCCGCTACCCGTGCCGAAGGTGATCCAGCATGGTTTCCGCGCTTGCGACATCGAGGGGCACCCCATCAGGATTGTCCCTCAAACCAGGCTCGGCGAAGACCTGGGCGATGCTCTCGTCCTCGACCAGCATCGAATACCGCCAGCTTCGCAGCCCCATGCCGTGATCACTCCGATCAACGAGCATGCCCATCTTTCGGGTGAAATCCGCGTTGCCATCGGGAAGCATGAAAACATTCTGGATGTCTCGCGATTTGGCCCATTGGAACATGACAAAGGCGTCGTTGACCGAAAGACACACCACCTTGTCGATGCCTTCTTTCACGAAATCCGCATGCAGACGCTCATATCCCGGCAGGTGGCTGTCCGAACAGGCCGGCGTGAACGCACCAGGCAGCCCAAACAGGACCACCCGTTTGCCCGCAAAGACATCGGCGGTCGTCAACCGCTTCCACTCATAGGGGTTGTCTCCGCCAAGGGCGTCATTGCGAACACGAGTGTGAAACACTGCGTCCGGAACATGTTGCGGCGTCATCGGCGGCTTCTCTTTTCTGGCTTTATCGCAGGCTCAGATCTTTACCGTCACCGTCTTGAGATGAGAATAATGATGAATCGCCTCGATCCCCTTTTCGCGACCATAGCCTGAGTTCTTGTAGCCACCAAACGGGGTCTGCACCGACATCGTATTCCAGACATTGACAAAGATCTGCCCGGCATCGATCCGGTCGGCCACCCGCAGCGCACGACTGATGTTCTGGCTCCAGACCGTGCCGATGAGGCCGTAATCGCTGTCATTGGCGATGCGGATTGCGTCTTCTTCGGTGTCAAAGGGAATGACGACTCCGACGGGGCCAAAGATCTCTTCCTGTGCGATGCGCATGTCGTTCGAGACATCGGCATAGACCGTGGGCTGGATGTAAAATCCATCCCCCTCTGCCGCCGCACCACCGTGCACGAGCCGCGCACCGTCCCCTTCGGCAACCTTGAAGAAGCTTTGCACGCGCTGGAATTGAGCCGGCGTGATGATCGGGCCAAGGTTTTCACCAGGAACAATGGCCTGGACCGCAGACTTCATCTTTTCCAGGAACACATCGTAGACCGAACGCTGCACCAGGACACGCGTCCCGGCCGAGCAAACCTGACCGGCATTGAGGGTAAAGCCCTTGACGGCTTCGGTTGCGGCAGTATCGATGTCCGCGTCGTCAAAAACAATGTTGGCGGACTTACCGCCAAGTTCCAGCGTCAGCGGGATGATCCGATCGGCAGCAATGTGGCCGATGGCGCGCCCTACCCCGACGGACCCGGTAAAGGCAACCTTGCGCACATCGGGGTTGCGAACGATAGCCTCGCCCACCTCCTTGCCGGTGCCGAGCACGATGTTGATGACCCCGTTCGGAAACCCGACTTCGGTTGCCAGTCGTGCCATCTCGATAGTGGTTTGCGAGGTGATCTCGGATGGTTTTGCGACGATGACGTTGCCAGCCACAAGCGCAGGCGCAATGGCGCGGGCGGCTTGGTTCAGCGGAAGGTTCCACGGCGTGATGACGCCGACAATGCCGTACGGTTCACGCTTAGTGAACACGTGCTGGTCGGGTGCCACGTCAAGCACATCGCCTTTGGGCAGGTAGACGAGGCTGCCGTAGAATTCAAAATAAGCAATCGAACCATCGACCTCGGCATAGGCCATGGGCATCGGCTTGCCTGTATCGGCGCGCTCCATCTCGGCCAGAGTTTCGCGATTCTCGCGCATCTTGGCGGCAAGACCCATCATCAGGCGACCCCGTTCGGCGGCGTTGAAGCGGCGCCAGCCGTCTGCGCTGCGTTTTGCGGCAGCGACAGCCGCATCAACATCAGCCCGGGATCCTGCGGCCACCGAGGGGCCCGGCCCCCCGGTCATCGGGTTGACGTTGTCCAGATAGATTGCGTCGGATGGCTCTGCGGTTGCGCCGTCAATCCAGTGGTTCAGCTTCGCAAGGGTGATTGGCTTGTTCATAGTCTGCTCCCTGGGTTCACATGTAGGGGATCGTTGCTTCGACGGAGGGGTGGCCTTTCTGCCGCTCGCGCCAGGCGGCGAGGTTGGGCAGATCAGCCAGCCAATCGCGATCCGCAAAGCGGAAAACCACGTAGTCAATCAGCGTCACAGCGGCAAAATTCGCAATGTCAGGCCGGTCGGCAAAGTCACGTGGCAGGTTCGCATCAAGCCGCGCCAGTCCGTCCGCAATCGTCCGGAAGCGTTTGGAGCCGACCATATCGGTGTCAAAATTCTCACTTGATTTGCGTCCGATGATGATCGCAGTCGAGGCTTCGGTCGCGCCCAGCGCAGGGGCTGCGATGGCGAGCGTCGCGGCAAGGTCCTCAGACGGAAAGACCGACGGCTGCGCAATCTCGTCAAGGTAGCGCAGGATCAGATGCGCCTCGGCAATCACCTGCCCGTCATCGGTTGTCAGAACCGGCACCCGGCCTGCCGGGTTCGCCTTGAGGAACGCAGGCGGATCGCCCCAGGGGTCGACGATCTCGGTGGTGACCTGACCAGCCAGGCCCTTTTCCTCGATTGCGAGGCGCACAAGGCGCACGAATGGCGACGTTGTGTTGATATAGAGATGCATGACCGTCTTCCTCACTTGACCTTCAGGGTGATCCCGCCATCGACGACAAGCTCGATGCCCGTGATGTGCTTGGCTTCATCCGATGCCAAAAACACAGAGGCATGGGCCACATCCCAACCGTCCCCCATTTGTCCAAGCGGAACAAGGGCGTCGCGCGCCGCCACCATCGCCTCGGTCGAGCCATAGACCGATGTTACGTTCCCCGCATGGATCAGCGGCGTGTTCATCAGGCCCGGCAGGATAGAGTTGCAACGGATGCCCTTCGGCCCATAGTTCAGCGCGATGTCACGGGTAAAGGCGTTTACCGCCCCTTTGGATGCCGAATAACTGATGCAGGAATAGCCCAAGCTGTGGGTGGACGCGATGGAGGAGATGTTGATGATCGACCCGCGGCCCTGACGTGACATGATCGGCAGGATGTTACGGCAGGTCAGGTAGATCGATTTGACGTTAATCGCCATGAGGCGGTCCCACTGTTCCTCGCTCAGATCTTCCGGCCCACCCGGATCGATGATGCCGACATTGTTGTCCAGCACGTCAATCCGTCCGAACGCCTCCATACAAGCGCCCACCGCCGCTTCGACCTGATCGCTTTTCGAAACGTCGCAGACCGTGGTCTCGACCGCGCCACCCTCTTCGCGGATGATCTTGGCGGTTTCCTCGACAGCGTCCTTGTTGATGTCGAGCGCGAAAATCTTTGCACCCTCGCGCGCCATCGCCACCGCCGCCGCCTTGCCATTGCCCCAGCCCGGACCAATCGCGCCGGCGCCGGAAAAAAACACCACCTTGTCCTTCAATCTGTCGCCCATGTCCAAGCCATCCTTCCGCGATCCCGAGAGTTTCCTCGATCTTTTCGCCCCAGATCGGGAATCGCAAATACGATTGCACTCTACTTCATATAGGAAACGTCTATACCCCAGCCCGCTGCCAGTTGGTTCAACTCGACGGAAACGCCGGAAATAGCCGGTTTTTCAGTGATTTCCGGTCACCCCACCCTGCCAAAGGCAAGGCAGACATATCCAATATTGGAAAATCCTCTAGGCGACATGGGAATTCCGTCTTTGAAGAAATGCCGGTTCTGACGGCAGACTTTGAGCACCGGCAACGAGGTATCAGTCACCACCATCCGCCGGGAAACCGAAACTGGAGGAACACGATATGAGACTCAAACCGCTTCTGACCGCATTGGCGCTGGCCCTCGCTGCCGCCCCTGCTGTCGCTCAGGACAAGACCATCAACATCGCAGGCTTTGGCGCATCGTCGGGCGTGGTCGGCATTTTCGGCCAGAATTCGGGCGCGGCCATGGCAGCAGCCGTCGAGAAAATCAACGCCGAGGGTGGCGTAACGCTGGCAGATGGCTCGAAAGCCATGCTTGTCACACAGTATTATGACGACCGTTGCAACGCCGAGGAAGGCATCTCGGTCCTGCGCCGCATCGCGTCCACCGATGCTGTGGTTGCCGTCGGCCCGACCTGTTCGAACGTGGCCGAACCCCTGTTCGGCATTCTGCAGGCATCCGTCGACGACAGCGGTGATACCGGATTGCAATTTCCGGTCTTCACAGACGTGGCGATCAAGGGCGGTCTTGCAGGCATTTCCGAATGGGTGTTCCGCAACACGCCTTCCGAAGCCACCATGTACGACGAGCTGTTCGCGTGGATCCGTGAAACCCACCCGGATGCCAAGACCATCTACGGCGGTGTGGAAGAGGATTTCGCGCACTCCCGCTTTACCTGGTACTCGGTGATGAAGACCGCTGCCGAAAAGCATGGCTTCGAAATCGTGGGCGAAGCCCAGTGGCTGCTGAACGACACCAACTTCAGCAATCAGGCGCGCGGAATGCGCCGGGCAGAACCTGACGTGGTCGCGATCTCGGCACACCCTTTCACGACCTGTGGCATGCTGCGCGAAATGGCACGTCAGAAGATCGAGCCCAAGGTGCTGGTGGGTCTGACCTCGTCGTCTTCGCTGGAAACGCTCACCGGTTGCGCGAACGAGGCCGAAGGGATCATCATCCCGACGTCTTTCGCACCCGTGAATGACGCAGCAAAAGCAGCCGCCGAAGCCGTGGGTGCCAAGGGTGGTGCGCTTGACCTGCATAGCGCTTCGGCCTGGGAAAACATCATGATCCTGCGGGACGTAATCGAGGCGTCCGGCATTGAGGGAACACCCGAAAGCCTCGAAGAGGACCGTCGCAAGATTCGTGACGGGCTGGCAGCCTTGACCGAGGTGAATGGCCTGCTTGGCACGAACAAGCGCATGCCCGATGGCGAGGCGGTCAAACCTTACGTGTTCGTCAACGCGGCAAGCGGCAACTGGGCAGTATTGCACAATCCCGGCAGCTAGACCCCCAAGCCCGGTCGCGTCACCTGCGCGCCCGGGCCTTCCCCACTTCCGACCTTGAAAGGCTCGACATGGACTATTTCTTTTTCATTGACCTGATCCAGTCCACGGTGGACGGGCTTTTGTTCGGCACCACCTATGCGCTGATCGGGATCGGGTTCACGCTGATCTTCGGCGTGATGCGCAAACTGAACCTTGCCTACGGGGCCGCAGCACTGGCGGGCACCTATATCGGCCTGGTCATGTTCCTGACGTTCGACGCGCATCCCGCCATCGTTTTTCTGGCCTCTGCCATCGGGTCGGGGCTCATCGGGTTGGTTGTCTACCTGTGCTGCTTCCGCTTCACGCCCGAGAATTACCCCATGGCCTCGCTTCTGGCCTCGGTCGGGATGCTGCTGTTCATTGACGAAGTGGTGATTCACGCAAGCCACGGCCTGCCCTATCCCTACCCGTCCGTCTTCCGTGACGCGATCATCGAGATCGGCGATGTCTGGGTGCGCGGTGACCTTTTGTTCGTTTTCTTCATGTGCGTGGTCGCGATGGGCATCCTGTTCTGGCTGCTGTACCGCACGCCGCTTGGCCTTGCGACCCGCGCAGTCAGCCAACAGCCACGCGCCGCACAGCTGTGCGGGATCGACGTGACCCGCGTGAACATGATGACCTTCGGCATCGCCGGCGTGCTGGGCGGCATCGCCGGGGCCATGACGGCCGCCGCCGTGGGCGTGCTGTCACCCGTCATCGCCATGGGCCTGACCGTCAAGGGCTTGATCGTTGTCGTCATCGGGGGGCTGGGATTCATTCCCGGCGCGATCATCGCCGGATTGCTGGTTGGCGCGGCAGAGAACATCTTCCTGCTTTTGCGCGGCGTGACCGAGCGCGACATCTACGTGATGCTGCTGCTTTTCATCTTCCTCACCCTGCGCCCCGGCGGCCTGTTCGGCAACGCCCAATCCCGCGACTAGGAGGATAACACTATGGATTTCTACCTTGGACTCCTGCAGATCATCGGCGTGCACACGTTGCTGGGTCTGTCGGCCTATGTGGTTCTGCTGACCGGACAGGTCAGCATGGCCCAAGCGGGATTTTATGCCATCGGTGCCTATGTGGCGGCCATGTGCACCGCGATGTTCGGCTTTCACATCCTGCCTGCGATACTTGTCGCGGGCCTCGTGACGGCCTTCGTCGCTTGCATTGTCGGTTTCCCCGCACTGCGCGTCAAAGGGCTTATGCTGGTCGTCGCCACACTGGCTTTTGGCGAAATGGTGCGCATGTTCTTCTTCAACTTCACATGGCGCATCGAGCGGGGCGGCGAACTGGTCGGCCCGAACGGGGCAGAAGGCTTCCGAGCCATTCGCTTTTTTCCGGAAAACGGCTGGGAAACCGGCGATGTTACTGTCTTCATCTGGTGCGTGGTGGCCGTCATCATGGCGGTGCTCTGGTGGGTCGACAATTCGCGTGCCGGGGCGGTTTTGCGCGCCGTAGGACATGACGAAACCGCAGCCCAATCCATCGGGCTGAACCTGACGGCCATCAAGGTCGGTGCGATGACTGCAGGCGGGATGATCGCGGGCATGGGAGGCGGCATCTATGCCCACACGGTGACCCATATCGAACACCTCGTCTTCGGCGTTCTTCTGGCCACTTTCGCCATCGCCTATCCGATCCTTGGCGGGCTCGGGTCCGTCTTTGGCACCGTGATCGCCGTAGTCTTCATTCAAGGCTTTCTGGTCGAGGGGCTGCGCTTCATGGGCGAATGGCGCTCGATCCTGTTCGGTGCACTGATCGTTCTGGCGATGAACTTCCGGCCCACTGGGCTCTTGGGTGAGCGAATGCCGCGGCTGTTCAAGCCTCGCCCGTCCGAAAGCAAACTCGAACCGAAGGGGGCCGAATGATGCTGACGCTCGACAACCTGTCCAAACATTTCGGGGGCGTCCGGGCCGTGGACGATGTCAGCCTGGCGCTCAAGGAAGGCGAGATTTTTGGTCTGATCGGCCCCAACGGGTCGGGGAAATCAACCACGGTGAACCTGATTACGGGTCTTTACACGCCAACCTCAGGAACCGTATCGCTGAACGGGCGGGACCTGACCGCCATGCCCCAACATGCGCGCACCAGTCAGGGCGTGGCGCGGACGTTCCAGAACATCCGTCTGTTCGGCAACCTGACCGTCGCGCAGAACCTCTGGGTTGCGCAAAACGGGCATGAGCAGCGCAGACAGCACTTCGTGTCGCGGTGGTTCCGCCCGGGTGGCGAGCACAGCGGTGATATCGAAGAGCTGCTGACCTTCTCGCGTCTTGCCTCCAAGCGTGACGTTCTGGCCAGCAACCTGTCCTTCGGAGAGATGCGGCGGCTCGAGATGGCCCGCGCGCTGGCCTCGAACCCACGGGTTCTGCTGCTGGATGAACCGGCGGCGGGGGCAAGCCTGGACGACGCCGAACTTTTGGCCGAACGCATCCGCGCCGTGCGCGACCGGGGCGTTACTGTCCTGTTGATCGAGCACATGATGGAACTGGTCATGGGCATTACTGATCGCATCGCAGTGCTGAATTTCGGGCGCAAGATCGCCGAAGGTACACCCGCGCAGGTGCAGGACCACCCAGAGGTGCGCGCCGCGTATCTCGGTGGCGGGCATGACGAGAAAATGGAGAAAGCCAGTGCTTAAGATACGAGACGTCCAGACCTCATACGGCAAGATCGCCGCGCTCAAGGGCGTTTCCCTCGACATCGAGGACGGCGGGCTGACCAGCCTTCTGGGGCCGAACGGCGCGGGCAAGACCACACTGATCTGGACCATCGCAGGCATCCTCAAGGCGCAGGCGGGCTCCATGAAGATCAATGGCGAGGACATCCTTGGACTCAAAGCGCATCAGATCGTCAGCAAGGGCATCGTCACAGTCCCCGAAAACCGGCTGGTGTTTCCGGAGATGAGCGTGACCGACAACCTGATCGCCGGCGCGTTTTCGAGGCACCGCGACAAGGGCGGGATCGAGAGCGACCTCGAGGACGTGCTGACCCGTTTTCCCCGTTTGCGTGAACGCGCGGACCAACTTGCCGGCACCTTGTCGGGGGGCGAGCAGCAGATGCTCGCCGTGGGTCGTGCGCTGATGGCGCGGCCGAAGATCCTGCTGATGGATGAGCCGTCCACAGGACTTGCCCCGATCATCGTCGAAGAAATCTTCGAGATCATCGGGCACTTGCGCGACGAAGGCCGCACCATTTTCCTTGTGGAACAGAACGCCCACATGGCGCTGAAATATGCCGATCGCTTCTTCCTTCTGGAACAGGGCAAGGTCACGTTTTCGGGCACCCCCGGAGAGGTGGACGAGAAAGAGGTGCTCGAACGCGCCTATCTCGGCGCGCGCAAGGCGGGTTGATCCATGCTGGACCTTGTCCAGAACACGGTCGACGGGATCGCGGCAGGCGCGGCCTATGCTCTGCTGGCCATCGGCTTCACGCTGATCTTCGGCGTGATGCGACGGCTCAATATCGCCTTCGGGCCGTCGATCATGGTGGGGGTGTTTCTCGGCGCATGGGTCCATGCGCAGTGGTCGGCGGGCCTTGTTGGCGCGGCGGTTGCGACGTTCATTGGCGCGCTGATCGCCTCGGCTTACATCGAGCGGCTGTCTTTCGCGGCAATCCGGGGCGATGCGGCGCTCGCCTCGATGGCATCAAGCTTTGCGCTCTGGATGCAATTGGAACAGGGCGTCGCGTTGGCCTTTCCCGGTCGCACGACGGCCTTTCCGGGTCTGCCTGCCCTGCCCGACCTCGAGACGGCCGGGCTGTTCCTGCGCGGCGACGACATCATGATCCTCGCCGTCGCGGGGATCGTCCTGATCGCGCTGCACCGGCTGATCTACCATAGCCATTTCGGGCTGGAGATGCGGGCACTTGCAGACAATCCCGAGGCCGCGCGTGTGGCGCAAGTCAACACAAAGCGCGTTGCCTTCCTGACCTTTTGCCTTGCCGCAACGGTGGGGGCCGTCGCAGGGGTGCTTATCGCTGCGGCAGACGGGCAGATCTCGCCGAAATTCGGCCTTTGGGCCACCTTGAAGGGCCTCATCGCCATGATGATCGGTGGGCTCGGTTCCCTGCGCGGCGCGCTTCTGGGCGGATTGGTTCTGGGTGTCGTCGAGGCGCAGGCGCAGTGGTATCTCGGGGCGGCTGCGCGCGAGATCATCGTCTATGGCCTGCTCTTTGTTTGCCTGATCCTGTTGCCTGCTGGTCTGGCCGGGGTTCGGGACACGGGCGCGGCCAGGAAGCTTTGACATGGATCCGTTTCTCATTTCAGTCCTGTCCAATATCGGGCTGTTTTCCTTTCTGGCGCTGTCGGCCTGGCTGCTGCTGATCGGCGGAGAGATCAGCTTTGGCCAGCAAGCCTATTTCGCCTTTGGAGCCTATGGTGGCGGGATCGCCACCGCGGTCTGGGGCTGGCCCTTCCCGCTGGCCCTGCTCTGGGGCGCCGGTCTTGGCGCGGGTGTTGGTGCACTTGTGGCCTGGCCTGCGGCGCGTCTGTCGGGCGTGCATTATGCCATCGCCACGCTTGCCTTTGCCGAGTTGTCCCGCGCCTGCCTCAATGTCTTTCGCTACCAGCGCGACGTCGACGGCTATCTGACCGGACCGGACGGTGCGAACGGCTTTGGCGATATTCGCTGGGTCTATGAGACGGGGATCGCGCCCGGCACGTACCTGGCGCTCATTGCAGGCCTGCTTTTCGCCGTCATAACCGCCATCGCGCTGGCCTCCCGCTTCAACCTGTTGGCGCAACTTCGCATGGTGGGCGAAGACCCGATCCTTGCAGGCATGCAAGGCTTGCGCGTTCTACGTTGGAAGGTCGGCGCAGCGGCGGCAGCAGGCGCGATTGCGGGCCTGGGCGGGGGGCTTTATGCCCATCTCGCCACCTATGTGGAGCCTGCCCAATTCAGCGTGATGACCGGCGTGCATGCAGTGGCTTATGGGCTGATCGGCGGGCTGGGCACGGCACTTGGCCCCATCCTGGGAGTGCTGATCGATATCGGACTGCTGGAATCCCTGCGCGCACTGGCCGCTTACCGCATGATCGTTTTTGGCGGGCTGGTCGCCTTGATCCTGATCCTGCGCCCGCGCGGGATCTTGGACGAGTCGCTGGTTGCAAAGGTGCGTGCATGGGCGCGACGCTAGAGATCCGGGACCTGACGCTGCGTTTTGGCGGCGTGACAGCGCTTGATCGGCTAAGACTGTCGCTTGCGCCAGGCACGGTGCTTGGCCTTGCCGGGCCAAACGGGTCGGGAAAATCCAGCCTGATCAATGTTCTGACCGGGCACTACCGGGGCGAAGGGTCGATCCTGCTGGACAGCGAACAGATCGACCATCTGGCAGCACCCGAGCGCGTGCGCCTTGGGATGACACGCACGTTTCAAGCACCGCGCACCTATCGCCGGATGAGCGTTCTAGAAAACCTAGATGCGGCCTGTCATGCGTTCCGCCCGCTGTTGCGCAATCGCAGTGTGCGCCGCTGCGAAACAAAGGAAATGCACGCGCAACTGGAACGCTTTGGCCTTGGACACCTCGCCCACGCCCTGCCGGACCAGTTGACACCGGTCGAGCAGCGCCTGCTGGAACTGGCCCGCGCGCATGTCACCGGGGCGCGACTGCTCCTGCTGGATGAGCCCGCCGCCGGGACGACTGAGGCTGAGGCACATCATCTGAGGCAAGTCATGGCCGAGCATGTCTTGCCCGGACGAACGGCCATATTGATCGAACACAGGCTGGATTTCCTGCGCGCGCTCTGCTCGGAGCTCGTCGTCTTGCAGGCGGGGCGAATGCTGGCTCAAGGTGCTCCCGACGATGTGTTCGCCAAAGCAGAAGTGCGCGAAACCCTGATGGGAGAGCCCGTCCATGCTTGACGTGCAAGGGCTTTGCATCGCCTGGCAAGGTGATCCCGTGATCGCGGATGTCACCTTTTCCCTGTCGCCCGGTGAAATTGTCGTGTTGACCGGGGCGAACGGGTCCGGAAAAACCTCCTTGATCGCGGGTTTGGCCGGGCTTGATCGAGTAGAAAGCGGTGCCGTTCTCTGGGAAGGTCGCAACGTCACGCACCTGCCATTGCACGCACGGGATGGCATCGCCCTTGTGCCGGAAGGCAGGTGCCTTGCGCCATCGCTGACGGTTGCGGAAACGCTCCGGCTTGGCGCAGGGCGCAGCCGGCAGAGCAGATTTCAGAGCGTGATGCGACAGGTCCTTGCCCGGTTCCCGGTCCTTGCCGAACGGTTGGGCCAAGCCGCCGGAACGCTGTCGGGCGGCGAGGCCCAGATGCTGAGCCTCGCGCGGGCGCTCATGTGTGAACCGCGGCTCCTGTTTCTGGATGAACCGACGCTTGGACTGTCGCCTGCTGCCGCTAAATCCACCATCGACACCCTTTACGCGCTGCAAGCCGAAGGCATGAGTATGGTCCTTACCGATCAGGACAGCCGCACCGCGGGTACCCTAGCCGATCAGACTTTTCTTGTCGCCGATCACCGGCTGAACCCAGCCCTCGCAGCGCTTTGCACCAAACCTACATAAGGAGAACAGACATGATCCGTACAACGCTTGCCCTGATTTGCCTCGCCACCCCGACACTGGCCGACCGAATCGAAGCCGCGGCCACCTGCGCGCCATTGCCGAAGGACCTGCATTATCGCTGCGACATCGTGTTGACGGCGGCAGGTACACCGGTCGAAGGGGCTGCATTCACAGTGAAACCCGACATGCCATCCATGCCCATGGCGCATAACATTCCGCCCACGCAGGCGACCCCCACAGACACGCCCGGCACTTATTCAGCTGATCTTCACCTGGACATGGTGGGCGACTGGACACTCACGTTGGACTTGAGCACGCCGCGCCGGGACCGTGTTGTCCTGTCCCACAGCTTCGAGGCACCCACGTCACACAACCAGATAATGAACCACGCGGATCAATCGAATTAGGTGCCGGTCATTTCCGGCTGATCTTCGGCTCGCCAAATACCGCGTCCGACAAGATCGCGAATGACCTCGATGGTGATTCGCTCCAACTCACGGCTGGCGGTTGTGACCGGTTTCGCGGGGTTGCGCACCAGATAGACGGGCCGTGTCATGCGCGGCTCGACAATCGGGGCCATGATCAACTCGCCACGCTCGACGAAATCAATGGCGGCGGCTGGTGCCAAGATTGTATAACCCGACCCGCGCGAGACCATGGTCTTGATCTGGCTAAGCGCATCCATCTCGGTCGCGACGTTCAATTGTACGCCTTGTGTCCGGGTGAACCGGTCGATCATCGTTCTGAGGCCGTGATGCTTGGACGGCAAAACCAGTTCGATCGGGGGCAGATCCGACAGCCGGACGGCCGAGCCCGCGCGGGTCTCAAAGGGCCAGGCGTCTGGGGCCGAGAAAAAGAACAAATCCTCGGTCATCAATTTTTGATGCGTTAGATGACGTACGGCGCTGATATCATGGAGAATACCCAGATCGATGGACTGATCTTCGAGCCAGGTTTGAATGAAACCGCTCATGGCCTCGATGGCGCGCAGCCGGACCTTGGGCAGTTCCAGCCGTACCGTTTCCGCCAGAGGCACCGACAGAACCATCGAGACCGAGCTGGGCAAGCCAAAGCTGACATCGCCCATCGGCTCGGTCCCGGACCGACGCACGGCCTCGATCGCGTTGTCCAGAGCAGCCGCAATTTCGCGCGCATGGCTCAAAAGGACTTGGCCTGCCTGCGTGGGCGATACGCCGCGCGGGCTGCGTTCCAGAAGCTTCACACCAAGATCGCATTCCAGCGACAAGACATGCTGGGACAGTGATGGCTGGGCGACGTTCACCCTTTGCGCCGCGGCCGAGAGCGACCCCTCTTCGACAATCGCGGTAAAATATCTCAGTTGCTTGATGTCCATACTCTTCCCTCCCCCTTCCATAATAAATTCTTCTAGCCCAGCAAGGAAGAGGGTATTTCCAGAGGCGGCCCCGAACATGGGATACCGTTAAGGAGATCGCAAAAGGACACCCCATGCAGGACCTTGAAGGAATTACAGTGGTCGCCTTGGAACAGGCCGTCGCAGCACCCTATGCATCCGGCAGACTGGCCGATGCGGGCGCGAGGGTTATCAAGGTCGAACGGTCCGAGGGCGATTTTGCACGCGGCTATGACGCGTTGGTCAAAGGCGAAAGCGCGTATTTCGTCTGGCTGAACAGGGGCAAGGAGTCGATCCGGCTGGACGTGAAAAAGCCTGAAGATCACGCCATTCTCGACCGAATGATTGCAAGCGCCGATGTGTTTATCCAAAATCTCGCCCCAGGTGCCGCGGCGCGTCTTGGCTTTGGATCTGACGCTCTTTTGGCCCGCTTCCCCCGGCTGATACACTGTTCGATTTCAGGCTATGGTGACGACGGGCCCTACCGGGATCAGAAGGCCTATGATCTGCTTATTCAGGCTGAAAGTGGACTTTGTGCGATCAACGGCACCGAGGACGGGGTCGCACGCGTGGGTGTGTCGGTTTGTGACATCGCAGCAGGCATGACGGCGTTTCAGGCCATATTACAGGGGCTTTTTGCACGCGCGCGAACCGGCAAGGGCCGCGCCATAAACGTGTCACTGTTTCATGCCATGGCCGACTGGATGAACGTGCCGTATCTGCAAACGCGTTATGGCGGCAAACCTCCCGCGCGCGTCGGACTCAAGCACCCGTCAATCGCGCCCTACGGCGCCTATGTGTGCGCCGATGGCAAGTCCGTGCTGATTTCGATCCAGAACGAGCGGGAATGGGTGCGTCTGTGTGCTGAAGTTCTGGAAAACGCGGCCCTCGCCAGCGAACCGCGCTTTGTGGACAATTCCCTTCGCGTCGCAAATCGTCCCGCATTGGAGGAAGAAGTCGCTGCGGTTTTCGCGCGCCATTCACGCGATGCCATGATCGAACGGTTGCACAACGCACGGATCGCCTTCGGCAGGTTATCGGATCTGGAGGACCTGCTGGCGCATCCGCAGAACCGGCTGATTTCGGTCACCACCAGCGCTGGCGAAATTGAGATGTTGGCACCCGGTGCCGTTGTCAATGGAGAGACCCCGATCTTTGGCCCCGTGCCTGCACTCGGCGCGCAGGACGAACGGCTTCGCACCGAGTACGGAACCCCTGCCCGCGACCGAAAGGTAAGCACCTAGAAGATTTTCATATGGGCCCCGAAACGAAACGATCTTACCCGGCGATCCGGGCCAAGTGTTAGTTTACTGACCAGAAAGCCGAACCGGCAAAACCAAGAGAGGAAGCGCCGCATGTCCGACATCATTCTGCACCATTACGATCTATCCCCTTTTTCGGAAAAGATCCGCCTTGCTCTTGGTTACAAGGGGTTAAGCTGGAAATCCGTCGTTGTCGAAGCCGTGCCACCGCGCCCTGCGCTTGATGCATTGACCGGCGGGTATCGCCGTGTTCCAGTTCTGCAGGTGGGCGCGGACATTTATTGCGACACCGAAGTGATCTTTCACGCGCTGGAGCGTCTCAAGCCCGAGCCGAGTCTCTATCCGAGCGGCGAAGGCATCGCCAAGGCGCTGTCGCTGGGCTGGGACCGCGGCACATGGAAACCCGCCATCGGCGTTCTGGTCAACCATATCGGCGAGCACCTGCCCGAGGAATTCCTGCGCGACCGCAAGGAGCACTACCTTGGCTATGACATCTCCAAAGCCGCGATGGCGCCAAAGCTGTCGGCCTATGTGCAGGAACTGACCGCCCAGATCGACTGGCTGGCCTCGATGCTGCGCCAGCATGGTGACTACCTGACCGGTACGTCGCTGAGTGCTGCGGATCTGACCTGCTATCACTCGATCTGGCTTTTGCGGGCCAATTGCGGGGCCGAGGTGATTGACGCCCAGTTGCACATCGCGCCTGAGGTGATCGCGTGGATGGACCGGATCGCAGCCATCGGACATGGCACCAAGACCGACATGACACCCGAAGAGGCTCTGGCCGTCGCATTGGCCGCCACCCCCGGCGATGCGGGCCTTGGGGACAACGATCCTTCAGGGATCGCCCTAGGCACAAAAGTCAGTGTCACGCCCAACGACAACGCCCGCGTACCGGTGACCGGAACGCTGGCCGGAGCAGATGCTCAAGAGGTCGTTGTCTCGATCGACAGCGCGCAAGCCGGACAGCTTTACGTACATTTCCCGCGCGCCGGATTTGAAACCCTCGTGGCGGACACAAGCGCCCGCAGTGCTGCCTGAACTGGAGAAAAGGACATGAAAGACATGAATGACAGCGACACCATCACCGCCAACAAGCAGCGCGCGCGCGACTACTTCAAGGCCTTCGCCACGCAGGACAAGGCATGGCTCGAGGCCAACGTGGCACCGACCTATATCCGGCAGGACAGCACATTGCCGTTCGAGGTCAAGGGCCCCGAAGGTGTGCTGCAACTGGGCGACGTTCTTCTGGGTGCCTTTTCCGAGGTTGAACTGGATATCCAGGAGGTCATCGCAGAGAACGACAAGGTGCTGGTGCATCTGCGCTTTCGCGGCGTGCATTCAGGCCCGTTTGGCGACTACCCGGCATCCAACAAGCGCTTTGATGTGATGGTTCTGGATTTCTTCCGCATGGAGAACGGCATGATCGCAGAGCAATGGCCCGCCATCGACAACCTTGGCCTTCACCAGCAGATCGGGATGCTCTGATCCCATGCGCCTGAACGGAAAATCGGCGCTGGTGACAGGAGGAGCCTCCGGGTTCGGAGCGGCTATCGCCGAGACCTTCGCGCAGGAGGGTGCCAAGGTCACTATTCTTGACCTCAACGGCGACGGCGCAGCCGAGGTGGCTGGTCGCATTGTTGGTGCATACCTGCAAGGCGACGTGACAAAGGCGGGCGATGTCAATGCCGCTGTCGCCGCCGCCCAGGAGCATGGCGGAACGCTGGACATTGTCGTGAACAACGCCGGCTGGACCCACCGTAACAAGCCGATGCTTGATGTGACCGAAGAGGAGTACGAGCGCCTCTATGACATCAACGTCCGGTCGATCTTCCACATGACACGCGCCTGCGTGCCGGTGATGCGCGCTCAGGGCGGCGGGGTGATCCTCAACATCGGATCGACGGCAGGCATTCGGCCCCGTCCCGGCCTGACTTGGTATAACTCGACCAAAGGGGCCGTGAACCTTCTGTCGAAATCCATGGCGGTCGAGCTGGCACCAGATAGAATTCGTGTGAACTGCGTCGCTCCGGTCATCGGCGCAACCGCCCTTTTGGAATCATTCATGGGCGTGCCCGACACACCAGAAAACCGCGCGAAATTTATCGCGACAATCCCGCTTGGCCGGATGTCCGAACCCAGCGATATCGCCAAGGCTTGTCTCTATCTTGCTTCCGACGATGCAGAATTCATTACCGGAACAGTGTTTGAGGTCGATGGCGGACGGACTGTCTGACATGGTGCAAGCCATGACATTGCCAACAACCTACCTGTTCGTGCCGGGTGACCGGCCCGAGCGCTTTGCCAAGGCCGCAGGCTCGGGCGCGGACCGGATCATCCTTGATCTCGAAGATGCCGTGCGTCCCGACGCCAAGGCAGAGGCGCGCGCTTTGATCCTTGAGGCGACGCTTGACTGGTCGCGCATTGTGGTGCGGATCAACGATGCCGCCTCGCCCTTCTTTGCTGATGACCTTGCCTTTCTGGGCAGGTGCAAGGCCGGCGCGATCATGGT
>Ga0181606_10002157_pt1 | contig 17008 bp, 7 predicted proteins | sample 041ome_10_FD_132994 | JGI IMG/M metagenome (GOLD analysis project Ga0181606, IMG submission 132994) | Coastal salt marsh microbial communities from the Groves Creek Marsh, Skidaway Island, Georgia - 041412US metaG (megahit assembly) | ecosystem: Environmental > Aquatic > Marine > Intertidal zone... | reverse complement strand
GTGTTGCGGGAACTTTGAGATGAAGACGAAGAAGAACACGACGCCGACGCGCGCATCCGCGCAAAGTGCTGCTGCGCGCAGCAGGACCCAGCGACGACGACGACCCGCGTCATCTTCTTTTAATCCGTGATTTGTGTGCGCGAAGAAATGCGTTCAATATATATGTATTAAACGTGCGCGCCGCGCGGTGCGAATTTATCCGGAATTCACCAATTTTAACCTATCGAAAGCGTTTTTCAAACTGGCAAAAAACACGAAGAGGGTGCCTTTTTTAAACGAAGAGGAAAAACAAAATACACAAGCGCGATAAAAGATACTACAACTACTGCTCTTCGTTTACAACAAAAACGCGCGATTTTTGATGATTAAAACTTGAACTTTTTGGCGCTGCTCTTATTACCGTCGTCTTTTTTGCTGTCCGTTTTCCGTTTCTGCGCGCGCGCGTGGTCCTTGACCATGTCGGAAAAGTCTTCGCCGCGACGCGCGGAGGCGTCCTTCTCTTTTTGCTTCTCGAAGGCTTTGCGCAAACCTTCTTCGTCGAGGTTTTCGAGGTCTTCTGGGGCGATGGCGACGTCGACGCCGGAACCGATGGTTTTTTTTGAGGACGTTCCGGAGATGTCGTAGACGCGTTCGGAACCCATGAGCGCGGTGCCGATTTTGGCTCGCTTTTCGCCGATGACTTTGTAGAGTTCTTTTGGTTCGTCTTCTTCGCCCGCGGTGGTGGCGGTTTTGGACGAGCGCTTGCGCAAATCGATCGATTCTGGTTCACCCGCGTCTTCGTCTTCGTCTTCTTCTTCTACTGCTACTTCTTCCTCCTCTTCTACTTCTTCTTCCTCCTCGACTCCCTCTTCTTCCTCTTCCTCGGAATCGTCCTCGGATTCGCTCTCCTCGTCGTCCGAACCAAGCTCGCCAAAAAAGTGATCACCTTTCATGATTGGTTCGTCGTACTTTGTCCTAGCCGTCTGCTTCGCCGCGTTTATGCCAAACACATCGCCGTACAAAGCTCTCCCGTATTCGTCCACGGGCGGTTTACCCCATCCCCCCGGGTGGTATCCGAACTGCGCGCCTTCCGGAATAGGCGCGGATAACCCGGGAATCGGTAATTTTGGGTACGCTGGTGGTGGCCCGTAACGCTGCATATTAATCAACCACGGCGGAGGCCCGTTGTTCCCATCAATCCCTAACGCCGCTTTTAACTCATCCGATAAATTACCCGGTTTCCTATCTCCTAAGGAAATCTCGTACTCTTTGCCTTCGAAATACAAGTCTCCCATCCTCGTCATCTTCGGTTTCGTCTGAAACTTGAAAAATGCATCGTGCATGACTTGATAGTCGATGTCTATCCGACCTAACTTTGCGGTTTTCGTGTCTTTTACTTTCGATTTCAATGATTTCTGCTCCTCTCGCTCCGCGTACGAATCGCGTAACTTCGCAATTCCCGTCGCCTCGATAAACGCCGGCAACTTGAACGGCGGCTTCTCTATCCCTCTCTTCCCGGCTAAAAACGCTCTCTTTTGACTCCAATGTCTCGGCACTGGCACCGCGTTTCTACTCGCTTTAATGTACACTAAAAATTCCGGATCCCGCGCCGTCGTGTCCCATATTTCGACCACCTCCGGCTTCGCGCACACGCGCTTCAAGTCTGCAATTTGTAACTTTTTCATCTCTTTTCGTTGCTTTCGGGTTAACCCGTCGTTGCGGTTTTTCTCTTCTTCTTCTTCGTCGTCGTCGTCGTCGGAAGAAGAAAACTCCTCTCCGTCGTCCTCTCCGCCGTTCTTCTTCTTCTTCTCCTTTTTCCTCTTCTTCTTTTCTTCCTCTCTGGCGATTCGATCGTCCTCTTCCTCCTTGGTCAAAACCTTCTCCCCGTGATTCGCCGGCTTCTCCACGAACGCCTCGAACACTCGCCGCATCTCTTCCGGCATGTCCGCGTCCAACGTCTCCAGCGGCGCCGCGACGTACTCCACCTCCACCGTGCTCTTTTGCTCCCGCTTCTTTGCCGTTTCTTCGTTCTTTTTGTTCTTCTTCCCATCGATGATGGGAGTCGATGATGATTTCGCCGGCGCCGAGTTCTTCTTCTTCTCCTCCAGAAGTCTCGCTTTCGCGAGCTTCTTTTTTAACCGGCGCTTCTCCGCCACGCCCATGATTCTTTTTTTGTTGTTTCGCGCTGATTTCTCCTCTCTTTCTCTCGTTGGCGCTCGAAGGGGCGAATAAAGCGGGGTCGATCTCTCTCTCTCTCGCGCGCGCTCTTTTCTCTCTCGCTTTCGAGTCGAGAGCGCTTTGGAGTAAATTCAAGTACACATGTTTAGGGTTTCAACCGGAGAAAAAAACGCTCCAAAAATATTTTCGAGATCCGCATCTCCCATTTCGTCGTTCCCGAGAAAGAAGAAGAAGAACCCCGCGCGCGCGCACAGAAAAAAAGTAAATGACGAGACGAAGTCCCTCTCTCGCGCGCTGGAAGCACCGGGTGCTCTTCCGCGCGTTTGCTTTTTTTCTCGTCGCGGTTTTTGTACCGTTTCTTCTCGAGGGCGCGCGCGGACAAGAGCAAACGAACTACCCCGCTTTTTCTTCCTCCTCTTCTTCACCTTTGGCGTTTGATTTTTTACGAGAGGCGTTGCTGAGCGCGTTCGCCGAAGAGCAGACCGATCAGAGCGCGATTTGGAACGTCGTGAGAGCGTTCGGAGAGAGCAGAGGCGGAGACGGCGTGTCGTGGGCGGTTTTGAAAGAAGCCTACGAACGGTTGAGTGGTGGCAGCAGCGAAGATGATGGTAGATCGACGAGTTCAAGTACGAGCGCGACGAGCGCGACGACGAGTCGGGACGCGTTTCTGAGCCGGTTGATGCAAAGCGTCGCGGATGGAAGTTTTGGCGATGGGAGCTTAGTGGAATCCTTCGGAGGTGAGGATGATTTTTTTAGCGGAAGAGAGGCGTTCTTAACGAGGATGTTGCAAGATGTCATTCAGTCCGGCGAAGAAGGCGCCGTTCTCGGCGACGGGACCTTTGCAAATCGGGTGATTGAAAATCTAAACGCGGTTGAACCGAGAGATGCGTTGAGGTCCTTGATCGAGGCTATTCAGACGTCATCATCAGGAGATGATAACATCGTGCAATCACTCTCTGGAATCGGGACTTCGTCGTTGCCGCTGACGGATGAAATTCAGTCGGAGATTTCGAGGCGATTGCACCTCGCCGCATCAAGGCTAAATTTCACTGTGAGTGAGAGTGGCAACTTTACCAGCGAAGAGGTGCGCTTATTGGGCGAGAAAATAATAGAAGATGCCATTTTGTCATCCAAAAGCGACGGCGAAAGTACCTCGGTATCGTTCGAGTCCAACTTTGCGCCCCACTTGAGAGAAGTATTTTTGAGCTTTTTCTCGACTTCGCTACGGTCCGTGGTAAACACTACAACAACGAGTACTACGGAACAGGCAAACAACGCTGGCGAAGATGTCACGAATGCCTCCTCATCGGAACAAGCAAACATTGCTGGCGCATCAAACACCGATTTAAATGTGTTGGTGCACGACTCTATACAAGGCGCCATCGACTCTGCGGTGCGTTTTGCTTCGGATATTTTGTTCATGAACGCCGGACGAAACTCGTCATCTGCAAATACCGACGAAGTCATGGCGTTATACGACAGGGTCATCGGTATAATGTCTTCCTCTCGCAATATCTTCACGCAAGTCCTCGCTGATGCCGCCGAAACGAACACCTACGACGACGATGATCGCGAATCCGACACTCTGCGCCGAGCGCAACAACTTCTCGAGGCCTTTCGATCAGCCAACATCGCGAATACAAACACCGACGACGATCAAGTTCGAGAAATGGGTGGCGATGAGTTTTCAAACGCAGGACGACTCAAAGATAGAATCATATATCCTCCTTCAGCGGCGAAACAACAAAGCACCTCGAGACCTCCCGAAGGCTTCAACAATCGCGCGAAGAAACTCCTCATCGCTTTCTCCGTGCTTTTCGTCGCTTCATTCATCTCAATCGGCATTTTCAACCGATATTATTCTCCTTCCGCGAAAGCGCGTCGCATGAACATGATCGTCCCAGAAGTCACCGACCAGCACGTTAACGAGCAACCGTCGTCAATGACGCACCGTCACGCGAACACCAAAGAAAGCCGCGCCGAAGAGAGACGGGAAAGACCGCCGACGTCGCCGCCGGGCGAACGACAAAATAGCGAGGCCGCGGAAGAAACGACGGCGCACCCGATACCGCCCGCATCGGTAAACGGCAACCAATTCGTCGTCAGGAAATCGTCTCTCGTTCATCGGGCTCCGAGCTCGGGCTTTTGAACAACGAGAGATGCCTGTATTTTGAGCTTTTGTATGTGCGTGTAAAATTTTTCATCTCTCGTTAGTTAAACAAAAGTTAGTTACAAAAAACGACCCCTACAGCTGCCCTACGCTCGTAAATCTTTACAAAAACTGTCCCTTGAACTCGCGCAAAGATGCCTCGCAAACTTTTCGCCCGCATGGAATTGGAGGACCGCGACCCGGACGGCTTCAAGTTCCCTTCTAATAAAAACAACAATCGCTCGAATTCGAGCAAACCGAAACAAAAGAACCACGAACACAACAAGAATAAAATGCGAGGAGGGATTCAGTTTGTGCGGGGAAATGTGGCCGAAGAAGACGAAAAGAAACAAAAAGCGGAATTCAAAGAGTGGATGCGCTCGGCGTACGGGGAAGAGTCTGTGACGAGCGAAGGGCTCGGAGAAGCGATTCTGGAACACGTTTTTGGTTTGGACAAATGGAACAACTCCATGCTCGACGAGGAAGAAAAGTTCCGGTTGAAGAAGAAAGAATTTCAAAAGTTCGTCAAAGATATGGGCATCAAGAGCATCGAGGAAAAGGAGAGACTCGAGAAGAAAAATTGGAGGATATGCGAGAAACGGGACAATGAAGCGCGCTCAAAGGAGAGCGGCGATGTCGACGACGAACCGTCTTCTTCTTCTCCTCTGATTGTTATTCCGGCGCACGTGCGAGATCTCATCTTGAAAAAAGTAGGCGTGAGGACGGCGGCGGCCGTCGCGTGCACATGTAAGGAGCTGAGAGACGACGTGAAAGAACAAAGGAAGCGGGCGACTGGGAATTTTAAGTTACGATCCTCTGATGTGAGAGGAGAAGAAGATGTGAGGTACATTTTGCTGGCGTATCCAAACGTGACTGGCGTGACTGTCGATAAATTGAATCACCATCGACCACCGCTGGAACGCTTAGATTACACTGAACGTCTGTCTCCTAGAAAGCGCACGCTTAAAATGATGAAAGAAATTCTCGTCTTCACTCATTCACACAAGAATGTCAGTCGATTAGGATTTACGAATAGCGGATTGGACTTTAGCGACTTCTTGCGAATTTTGTGTGAAAGTGCACGGGAGTGTCATTCCTTTGATTTTTCCGGGAACAATACGGGCGAAGAAATCGGCGAAACGACGTCCGGTATCGGTTTTCGCCCCTCAGCCCTTTTGGATTACATGGTTCGTAAGGAAATCTTTCGCAGGGTCGAAGAATCGAGTTTGCAATGCGTACCCCCATCGTTCAATCCATTTGTACAGCTGTTGTGTCAAAAATTCGCTTATGGAAAGTCCATCAAGGATGAGATGAGAAAAATGTGTAAGGAATTCCTTGAAAGACGTGGTATACCGATGCCGATATGGGTACCCAAACCTGTTGTGGAGTTGAACGTTTCAAATTGCGGATTAAAACATTATTTCGATCTGTTCTTTTACATGGCAGCGTTTCGAAGGTTGAAGCGATTGGACGCATCGAGAAACAGCGAGTTAAATATCAATTATCCCGAATCATGGATGTTAGAAGATAACCCTTCTCATTATCACTCGTATGACGACGGAGACGAGTACGGTCATGTGGGTGAAGACTGTTCGGTTGAATATTTGAACTTGTCGGGCAGCGCAACGACGCGTATCCTTTTCTCCCCAAACATGCAGTTTAATCCCTGCGCGAGCTTCAAGAAGTTGAAAGAGTTGAACTTGAGTGCATCGAAGTCGTTGAAATTTGTTAATCTTACGTATTTGCCGAGTTTAGAGGTGCTAAATCTCGTGAATTGCAAAGAGTTACACACTCTCAAGTTATATTACTTGCCATCGTTGCACACGCTGTCTCTCGACATTTGCAAAAAACTGGAGAATATAGTTTATCAATCTTCAGAGATTCACAGCGATGATGTCATATTCGAAGCTTTGAGTTCTATCGAGAGTAAAATTGAAAGTTTACGAAAGCTTTCGATGAACCAATGCGACGCACTTAGTGAGAACGTGCATCGGCAGTTGTTACAATCGGCAGTAAATCTCGAGCACTACCGTTGCGAAGGATTACATAGTGAGAGTATGCGAGAAGTGCGCATACCGAGCACGTCTTTGGTTTCCGTTGAAATGAGCGGATGCAAACAGATCCAGTGCATACTCTTGAACTCGCCAAACTTGAAGTTGCTAAGAGCGAGAAATTGCCGGTATTTAAAAGATATTCGAGTGAATGCAAAGCGACAACACGCCGCTGGCGTGGGAACGATGGTGGAAATTGACGTAAGAAATAGCGCGAAATTGGTGAGCGTCACGGGATTACGCGTCGATCGATCTACGCGCATATTATCAGGCGGTGCGACATCGTTAGAACGCATACAGTCGGTAGATTAGGTTAGTTCAGATTTTTTTAGACTTGAAACTAATTATTCTTGTAGCAATACATTGCATATATCTAACTATAAGTTGTTGCCAACTTCGATGCCAATCATAATCATATTCGACAACGCGTATAACAAAATCAACGTCACGCCGAAAGGCTTCGTCACCCGAAACCGTTTTGCTGGAACATACGTCAAGCTTAAAAGCAAACTCGCGAACAAAAACATGAAGCTAATCGGAATGTTTGCGTGCGTCAGTAGCGTCAACGGCGCCGGTGATAGCTCCATAGCTTGCAACGCAAACGCTAAACCCAAACCGATGCACATGTTGAACATTGGACCTGAATAACACGCCGCAACCGCCATGGTTGGTTGGCCACTTTTTGCTATGACAACGTCGGCGACTAAATCGCCAACAGAGTTCCCCCACGCCAAGACAGTCACCCCTAAAACAGCCGGAGATATCCCGGAAATGTGTCCTAGAACTGTCAAACATTCGAGCAACTCCGTCGCCGCTAAAGAAATCCAAACTATAGACGTTCCAAACGCTAATGCGAGCGCTAACGGCCAATATTCCGGTTGGTACGAGTGATTCGACGCGACGAAAACCGCGCACCCGACCAATGTCGACGGTATCAAAACGCACATCCACAGCGGTAAAAAACCCACGAAATCGTTCCCGATTAACGCCTGCGCGTCCACGACGTCTTTGACCTGATGCAATAATAACAAAGGCCCAAGCGCGACGGAAGATAACGCGTAAAATCGATTCCATCGTTCTGGCTCCGCGGAAGGTATCGTCATTCGTCTGCACACGTCTAACGGCGCGTGCGCGAGCGCTTTAAAGAAACCGTACTTTGTATTTCCGCGCGCTTGACACCATCTGACGATGTTTTCCCCGAGAACTTCGTGCGCCGGCGGTTCGTCCATCCAATCGACGACACCCATCTCTCTGTCTACTGTACCTACTAGTTGTTGTTCCTTGACATCTGCGCCGCTATGATTACCCCCCACCACGTCGCTCATCGATTCTCCTCCTCCGTCCCGCATCAGCCTTTTCCTTCTCTCTCTCACGTCCGAAACAATCACCAAACACACAAACGCTAAATAATACATAATAAACCCAATCGCGTGTCTCGGATACACCTCCCCACTCGTTACCACGTAACATACTAAAACCGCGCCAAAGAAATAAAACCACGCGTCTCTCAAGAACGCGCCTCTCGGTACTTCAAACGGCGCGGCGACCACGGCCACGGCGCCAACCACCCCTCCGCTCACAAACATCCCCGCGCTGACGATAGCACCAATCATCCCAGCCCCAATCTCTCCGCTCCCACCATCTCCGCTAGAAAAAGCCGCTAAAGACGCAAACACATCCGGCGCTCCGTTTCCTAACGCCAACAAAGTCACCCCGGCGGTATTCGGCGACAGCTGCAACACCTTCGCCACTTTGCGAACCACCGGGCAGAAAAATTCCTCCGCCGTGTCCCCTAAAACGTAAAAAGAAAGGATCACGACGCCTATCAGCGTCACCACGGACAACGTCTGGTACTCTTGCATCGTGCAGTGGTGGAAATAGAGGTAATTCGTGATTGCCGATTCCGTGTCCGAGTTGCATTCGTATTTTTGCACGTGCAAGCACTTGTCCACGCTTTGGTTGATGGCATACGGAGTGCAGTAACTCGTCGTCGTCTTCGTTGTCGCGTCTTCTTCTTCGCCGAGCATCGAACGCCTCCAGCTCGCGCGATGCTCGAACGCAATACCATCGTCGTTGTCGCTCTCCGAACGAACGCTCCTATTATCTCTCACGTCGTCGCCGCGTGGAAACCAAAACGCCATCGACACTCCAATCGCCAACAGAAAGAATTTCACCGCGAACCGTTCGGTTCGATGCGCCTTCCGAAACCGTTTTCGATGGTCCCATCGACGCCACATCTCCGCTTCTTCTTCGGAGACGACGTTCGAGGAGGACGGCATCGTGTGCGAGAGAGAGAGATTGCTGTCTTCTCGACGGGCGTCTCTCTTTTCTCTCTGCGCTGCTGCAAGTGTGTCGCGGGGAAAAAGTTTGAAGAGTTGAAAGAGAGGAGAAACTTGCGCTTGTTTCGCCGCCGCGACGGGCACTCGGGATTAATCGAAACGAACGAAAAAAAGAGAAGAAGAACTGGAAGCGCGTGAAATGCGTGTGCGAGTGTATCTTTTGCTGCTAGTATGTTACTTGTATTAAAAACTCACGTGTGATTGATTGTAGGCGACGGACGCGCGAGCGCGTGTTCTCAGCCTCACAAACGTAGAAGAAGCCAAACATGGACATCGGTGGACCCAGAACATATTAATCCAAATCCGCGATGCCCAACACGTTCACCAAAAGCTTAATCTGGTCGATGAAATCAACGCCCGTCGCATATTCCGTCATCATGCCGACTAACAGGCCGAACATGGTCCATCTCCCGTTGTTGATTTCATTCTTCTTCGTAAACCCAAACACCGTCGAGTCTTCCACTAATTGCTGATACTGCTGCTCTTTGAAGTATTTCACCATCTCTTTCGCTTTCACGCGCTGGTATTCGACGGTGGTGTCTTTTTTACTACCGCCGGCGGAGGCGTCCGCGGAGACTCGCACCGTCGTCGTCGTCGGCGTCGTCGCGGCCGAAGCTCGGGAAAAACGCATCGACGAAGATCTCGACGTCGACGCTTTCATGGTCGAAGAGACGGAGTTTAACGGTCTGAACGAGAGCGAGGTTTGCTGTTGTTGCGCGATGGAAAACATGACGCTCGGGAGATTTTCGTTGTTCGTCGGTGCGTTTTTTTGCGCGAGGGCGTGTTTGTCTCTCGCTCGGACGGACGTGCGAGCTTTTAATGCGTGTGGATTAGTGGTGACGTTGGCCTATCCTTTTTGCCACGCTGGAGGTTTAGGGTTTCATTTTTTGAATCAAAACCCTAAATGACAAAGTTCTAAAAATTCAACGCGTTACGGAGAGTGAGAGCTGTTCGTTTTTTCCCCACTACATCGCGCTTTCGTGGGACGCCGCGAGTGCGTGCGTGTGCGTGCACGAGAGAGATTGGAAGAAAGAGAGAAAAAAGCAGAGGGTGGTGATGTCTGTTCCTTTATCTTCTTCTTCTTCTTCTTCTTCTTCTTCGCCGAGAGGTTTCCAAGCCGCTCGCGAGCGGGAACGAGAAGAACAACAACAACAATTTGAGTTTCTGAAACGCAGCACCGACGCCGGTCGGTATTTGTCCTCCTCGCTCACGAGCGCGTGGACGGACGAGAAATGGATGGAGATTTTGAGCGTTATTCTGAGATGTTTGTTCGCGCTGTTCGCGGTGGTCGTCGCGCTGTTCGCTCTGGCCGCGTTCGACCGGATGAAACGAGAAGGAGAAGAAGCAGAGGAGGAGGAGAAGAGGACGGCGTTGGCAGTTAACGAAGAAGAAGAAGAAAGAGAAGAAGAACAGAAAGTGATGACGACGACTCAGACGACGGAGACCACGACTTTAGAAAACATACAGAATATGTCCGAAGAAGAGCTGCGAGTGCTCGAGCTTTCGGTGAAAATGCGAGACGTTTTGAGCAAAGAGAAGAGCAACGCGTTGAGCGAGGCGCGGCTCTCGGTGGAGCGAAAACAGTTGGAAGCGAAATTAGCCGGTTTGGATTTGAAGAAAGAATCGAACGAGACGATGAAAACTTCGAACGATATGAAGAGGGAGAGTTTAGAGCTTAAGATGAAACTGAGCAGGGAGAAAGTTTTTAGGGAGGACGTGGCGGACGCGTTGAGAACGGGATTGATTGTCGTTTGCGGAGCGCTCGTTTATTTCGGGTGGAACGTCATTCGAGACGCGTGGTTGAACGAGAGCGAGATTTGTTTCTCGCCGTCCTCGTCCTCTTCCTCGTCATCTTCCGCCTTCTCCTCGTTCTGGTTTAAACCTTCGAATGTTGGTGTCTTTTTTTCCACGCTTACCACTCGCTTAGAGAAACTGTGGTGCGTCTCCAAAACGTTCGCCAAAGCAGCCTTCACGTCGGTCGCGAGTTTGTACTGTTCCAAAGTAGTCGTCAAATTTGGTCTCCTTTCCGGAACAAACTCCACCGTCTCTCCGCTTTCTTCCATAGCGTTAACTTTAGGCGTTGGCGGAGGCTACCTCGGTCACAAATTCGTCCGATATTTACACGGCGACGAGACTGCTTTTCTCTATTTATGGTCCGCGTACGTCTTCGTCGTGTTTCTCGCGAACGAATCCGCCGAGCACATCGGTCGGGAAGTTTTAAAGTCCACCCTGCGGAGGATACTTTTTAGAGTCGCGTTAGGTTTCGCGGTTCCTTTAGTCGTCGCGAGCGTGCCGTTTAGCCGTTGATTATGTAAAATAGGTAGATAATGCGCATAGAGTAGCACTCCGAGTAATTGGTTTTCTTTCTCTTTTTTCCTTTCTCTTTTCTCTCTTTTTTTTGAATTCTTCCCCACACAACGGAGGACTTTTTCACATTCCGAGGGAAAGGGAGTTCTCGTGCGCGGGGGGCTAGTGCGCGCCTTACGATGGCAACGATGGACGCCACTTTAAGACGCGACGACACCAATGACGTCGATTTCATCGCTCTGACGACGAAAAAACTCAACCACTCGATCCCATCCATTCGCCAACGCGCGTTGGAATCGTTACATTTCAAAATCAAATTCAATTTGCTCCCGACGCTTTCTTCCGTGACATCGAACGAAGAGTTGCTGGAGACGTTGCTGAATGCGTTGGATTTTGAACGCGTCGAAGTCGATGATGGTAGTAATGAACGCACGTCCAGTCCAGTCGTGGCTGTTTTGTTGACGCTCGTTCGAAAATCCACGAAGCAAGAGTTGGTTGCGTTCCAAAGAACCATGAGAAAGATACGAGGCGACGCGGTGCTGCGACGGATCGCGGCGGATTGTAAACTGACCGTCGGGAAAGAGTGGATGAGCGACGAGATTGACACGTACTTTAAAGCGAAGAGAAGAGCGATGGTTATGCAAGTGGGTAATGATTATGTCGCCGAGGAGGAAGGAGAAGCTCCTTTAGCACCAACAGAAAGTTTCAACGCGAAGGAGGAGGAGATTCGGAGGCGGTTGAAGAGATACGAGGACGAAGAATTGAGAACGTCAACGAGGAGCGAGCGGACGGTGACGGTGACTAGGATTCCTGAAGTGCCAAGGATGATGAAGTGCGTGAGCTCAGACGGGTCATTCGGGAAGAAGCTGGTGTCGCGACGACGACGACGACGAGGTATGGACGAGGAAAAGAAGAGCGAATATGACATTTTAAGGAAACATTTGACGCAGTACGAACGGACGTTGAAGACGACCATGAACGTCGATGTTTTACTTGGAGTTTTGCGAGCATTGCGAGAGAACGTTTTGAGCGACTGGGGCGTGCAAGCGTTCGTGCTGGCAAATCCAGAAAGCGGGATTGTGAGAGTTGCCTGCGATATTTTAGTGTCGTCTTCGTATAGCAATAGTAATAGCGGGGACGAAGATGATGGAAGGGAGGAAGATTTCTTACATTTAGACCGCTCGGTAGTTTCGCTAAAGCGAGAAGCTATGATATTCTTAGCAGACGTGGTGTTGGGATTGAAGTCCGAGCTATACGAGAATAGAAGCGGAGGTACTAATACTAGCACCAAGGAGTTAGAAATCTACGACGATGACGATGTGCGTTACGATTACGCCGAGTCCACGCGGCGACGGGAAGTCATCTTCTCTCAGAGAGAAGCGTATCACGCACAAGAAGGTGACGATGGTATACTTGATGAAGATGTCACCAACATGTATTATTATCACTCCGTGCACGCGTTGCCGATTGCGCACGCCATCGCGGAAGCGTTCATCTCGTGCGCGAGATATCCGTCTCTGTGCGGGGAAACGTGTGAACTCTTTGAACGATGTTTTCTCGAATGCGATGTGCTGGAGCTCACTAACATCGACGCGAATACGAATGGAGCGCATCCTTCTTCACTCGTCCGCTTGAAAGGATATTTACGCGCGTGGAACGTATCGGGTGCGAGGTCAGTCGGTGACTTTGGCGCGAATGCTTTGTGTTTCATCACGTCTGAGAAGCTCGCCAGATTCGCCAAAGGCTTGGACGTCGTTGAAAATTCAAAGAAGTTCAACAGCATTGATGACATATACGACGATGCCGACGAGGAGGAAGAAGGTGCAATTTTGCGCGTCGACGATACATTGATTAAGAGCTGCGTGGAAAGACTCGACCAATCGGATTCGCACGAAGAGGCGCACAGTTTGCTGGATGCCATGTTTATCATGCGAGCGCTCGGCGGAGGTGATTGTTTGCTCAAATCGCTATCGAGTTCAACTCAAACCGTATCTGGTATTTGGGAACGGTTTTTACTTGTCAAACCAAAAACGGTGAAAGACACGGCGCTCTGGTCGCACATGTTGAGACTGCTGAGTGGGTGTTTGGGTAGTAGTTCTAATTCGGGAGCAGTAGGCGAGGAGAGAGAGCACGCGGTTCGATTTTTAGCATACGCAATTGCAAAAGTAGGCGCGCACGCGTGTCGTCAAGCACTTCTGGAGACAAAAAATCGTCGCACGTGTGACCGCGATGAGAATATCGATCCAAACGTACAGAGAAAAAACGGCAATATCGAAGATTCGCGTCCAGTCTGGTTGAAGCATCCCATAGCGATCGAACGCGAGCTAGAAAGGAGCGGCGATGCCAGTGGTGTTCGGAGATTGACGTTTCAGGAAGTTTTGAGAGATGTCCGTGACTGTTTAGAAGCGCTTCTGCGCGTTTCATTGAACACGTCTTTAAATGTTGTGAATGTGTTTGCAAAGTCAGTCGAGTTTACGAACTCATTATCGTCCGCCTTGAAAAATCCAAGGAGGAGAGTTGAATACGGCTCGTTGGTTGCGTGCTGCGATTCCATCTATGCGTTGGCAACAATGGCGAAACGAACGAGTAAGCGTAAAATGCTGCACACCGATGCGCTTTGCGAGTCGTGTCTTCCAGAATTACTGTGCGTCGTTGAGCGCACGGCGACGAGCATCGTGATTCATTTCGACAAATTTCGTTCGAGCAATACTTTCGACGATGTGTGCGGTGGAGAAGCGTTGTTGGAATCCGCCCTTCTCGCGATTATCGAAGTGTGCGAAAATACGTCTTCGCCTGTAATATGGACAGAAAAGTTTGGCGCATCATTTGAAAACACTTCAAACATTTTACTTAGTCTCGTCGCGCGAACGAGTTCGGCTGATTCATTAGCGTCCTCGAAATCACCGCGATGCGTGGCTCTGATTTTTGATTTGGTCGCCATGCTATCGGCGGCATTTCTCGATGACGGTCAAAATGCAGTCAAAGACATCGCTTCGTGTCAGCGCGTCCGAGAATTCGTATTCGCATCAACCTGGTTCGATTGCGCAAGTTTGCACGCCATAGATAAGAGTAATGCATCTATATCTCGTTATCGTGCCGCGGTATGCGTAGCGCAGATTCTCTCGAGCATGGCGAAAGATGAAACGTCGCTCTTTGACCACGAGGCGCCTGGTTTAGATCCAGGTTCCAATCACAACGGCGGTCGAGTCTCAATGATTTCATTACTTTCACGACGAAAGCTATGGATAACGTTTGCACGGCTTCTCGAAGAACCCACAGGCACGGATCCTCTCGTCGCAAGAGGCGTTGCAAGCGCCATGGTCGCGTGCGCGCGTGTCGACGTTGTCACTGCAAAGGAAGCCTTTTCGGAATTCAATATGTGTTTAAAGAATTGGCTGCGACCAAGAAAGACAAAGACGGCAGCAGAAGGTGAGATCCACATGCACAGATGTGCAACGTCTGCAAATGTTTCAAAATTACTCGGTTTGTTCATCGTCGGCGAGCGTCTGAACGCGGACGATTACGAGAGCGATTATGCGTTGAAAGCGCGACCAAACAGTCCTGTTTACTATGCGTTGTTCGATGTTCTGAAATCTGCGCAATTGAAGGGCGAGCGCGCTATGCTTTCTTTAGTCGAAATACGAGCAGCGTCATCAGCTGCGTTAGCCATTGCTGCTATGCTCGACGGAGAGTATAGCAATGGTTTGTCATCTGCAGGTGATGGTTTTGCGAAGAGGGATACTCATGGAGACGATAACGCGCGAGGAGATTTGTGCGAGACGACTTGCTCGTTGCTCGAAATGTCGCTCGCGGCTACCTCTACCGTGTCACCGTTGTCGCAAGGTCTTTTTGCATTGATTGCAACGATGTTTAGTTGCGAACGAGCGAGCAGAGATGCCTTGACCTTTGATCCTGAGGAAGACGAAGACGAGGACGAGGACGCTGATGAAGTGCGGCCGAAAACACCGCCGCTTATCGACATTGAAAATGATGGCGATGAAGTGTTTGGAGCAGGAAACGCTACGAAAGAAGACACGTATTTACCTCTTGGTGCGAGACTATCTCGCATTCTCTCGAGAGCGTTCGTACCCCGCATCACTGGTCGAGGTATCGCCATTGATGACGCGAGAGAGGATGATGATTCGTATGGAACCGTCGCGTCTGCATTTCAAAACGTACTCGCCCACTGCGCGAGCGCAAAATTTGAAATGATTCGTTCTGGTTCTCTCGATCTCGTGTTGAAGAGAGTTGTGAGTGAAAATATCGACACGCGCGGCATCTCATTTTGTTTGCGTGTTTTGCAACACGCGAGCTTCTCGACTCCAACGTTTGATGAAGAAAACGACGACGATGACGAAGGAGGAGGAGAAGAGCACGCGTCATCAATGAAACTTCGAGAAGCAGCTTCGTTGGTGAAAAACACAACGTTGATGAACTACAACGGCGTTTTGGTCTTTGAGAAGCTCTTTTCTCTTCTTTTTACTCCTGGTCGAACCACCACCGTCGCATTGACGCCGCTCTCAAAGCGCGTCAGAACGGAACTTCGCGACGCGTACCTCGCCATGGTGACCAATTTTATCCTCGAGTCAGATGAGTTTAAGCGGGGCATTTGCAATGCGACGAAGAATAGCGGCGAAACGTCCTTGTTCAATCGCCTCAGTTCTTTCCTCTTCCGCGAAAAGGAGAAAACAACCCGACTTCGGGATCCTTTGAGCTTTGCCGAGGAAAAGTTCATTCCTTCGACTACAATGGCGCGCGGCGTGAAGCTTCTCTCCTCGCTTTCCACGTTTTCACTGACTCGAGCGCAACTATCTCGCTCCGTGTTCATCGAGAAGTGTTGCGAAATGATTGCTCGTTTCTCCATGTCGGGAGCGGCGAATGCAAAGAACCGTTCACAGTTTGATTTGAAAATCGAGTGCGACGCAGCCATTGATGCGCTGTGCGTCCTTTCCGGATCCGACGAAGACGGCGCGAGACTCTTCTTACGATCGTGCAAAATCAACATAGTGGGCCTCCTCGTGGACTGTTACGAATATGCGGACAACATCTTCGATGAAACCGTGCACGACGAGAATGGACTCGACGACGACAGCGACTACGAAAAAGAAACGCCATCATCCCATTCCTTTCTCCTCACCAAACGTAAACTCCTCCTTCTCCTCCACAACCTCTCCTTCGCCGGCGACGTCGCCAAAGCGCACTTCTGCGCGAAAGCCAGATCAATCGACGTGCTCATCGAAAGCATCGAAAATTGCAGTTACGACCCACACTCCGCGCTGCTCGGTGCCGCCACCCTCCTCTCCCTCGCGAGACGAGGCGCACGAGTCTTAGCCGCGCTTCGTCGAGGCGACCGCGAGGACCGCTTGCGCCGGTGTTCTCGCGTCCTCGGCGAACGCGTTTCCTCAACCGCGGCGCCCGCATCGAACGCGCGAAGCGAGTTGACGACGCTCTCCAAAGCATCGAAACGGTTAGGCGAGATTTTGAAAGCCTTAGCGATCATGGAAATCGAGGAATAGTCGACGCGTTAAGTATGACTTCAAATAAAGCCTTTGAATAGTGTTTATAGTTTTTTAGAAGAATAGATAGAGAGTTTTGAAAGTAGCGCGTAGAAGACGAATTTAATTCATTGAAAGAGACCCGCAGAGAGTTGTTCGTTTCCCGAAAAGTTCTCCTGAACTTCCCGTTATAATAAAGCGCGATTTCCACACACACTCTGCCCTCTCTCACTCTCTCTCTCTGTTTTTTCTCTCGTCGTCCAGAGAGAGAAGAAGAAGAAGCGCGACTGAAGCAGAGCAACGATGACATCGTTCTGAGACCGGAGCGCATCGATAAGAAAGAAGAACAAAAAAGAATCATGCGCGAAAGCGGTGCAAAGGCACGCAAAATTGGAAGACGGAGGAGGAAAATCGAATCGCGTTTGGCGCTCCTTCTCTTCCTTCTCTTCTTCGCGTCGTTCCTTTTCTCCTCCTCGCATTTCTTCCTCGCGAGGACGAGGACGAGTGTCG
>Ga0181606_10002153_pt1 | contig 17030 bp, 13 predicted proteins | sample 041ome_10_FD_132994 | JGI IMG/M metagenome (GOLD analysis project Ga0181606, IMG submission 132994) | Coastal salt marsh microbial communities from the Groves Creek Marsh, Skidaway Island, Georgia - 041412US metaG (megahit assembly) | ecosystem: Environmental > Aquatic > Marine > Intertidal... | reverse complement strand
TTTGAAGACCCTTACGACGCCGCCAACGGTCTTGCCGGTGCTCTGATAAGCGTATTCGTTTCGGGTGATCCGCAGATGGTGTGTCTGCATGCCGGGGCGGCCCGTGTGGGTGACGGTCTTGTTGTCGTGATCGGGGATTCCCTGGCAGGAAAATCGAGTGTGGCGCTTCAGCTCGCCGTGCTTGGGAATCGTTTTTTCGGCGACGACCAGATCGCCGTGACCCTTGAAAACCCCTCTTCCGGAATGTGCCTGGGTCTTATGCCAAAAGTGCGTTTGCCGCTGCCCGAAGATTGCGGTGACGGGTTCCGGGAGTTCGTCGAGGGGTATTCCTCGATGCAGGGCGAGGATATGGCCTATCTCAAGCTCTGGGAGGGCGAAGCCGGCACATTTGGTGAAACAGCGCCGGTCCGCGCACTTGTCTTCCTTGAGCGGGTGGATGCGGGCGAAACCGAGTTACGCCCCGCGTCCCGCCCGGAACTGGTCAAAACGATGGTGAGCACGGCCTTTGCACCGCATATCTCATCGCCCAACCTGTTATTGGGATTGACACGCCTGGCGGCTGCCGCTGATGCTTATCATCTCCGTTTTTCAAGCAGCCGGGATGCTGCCGTGCTGCTTTCAGGGGAATTCCGGAAAGTGAGTGCGGAGGCGGGGCGGTGATGGCAGAGGTTCTCTAAGTCCGTAATCCGGCGGTCGCCGCGATCGAGATCGACGCGGAAACCTCTCTCGTTGAACCGGAAACGGGCGAGGCGTTTTATCTTGATAAAGTGAGCAGCGCGTTATGGCTAACGTTCCCTGAAGATCAAGGGGTTTGAATTTGATCCGCTGCTCATGGCGCCGTGGGGTTTATCTCCGATGCTAGTTTCATGCCGCTGGTTTCGCCGGAAGGCGATTGCAATATCGACATCCATGTCCAGCCCGACTGTTATCCCGCCTATCGTTCTCTGAGGGTCCGTCCGGTAAGTTTGTGTTTTCAAACAAAGCCTTCTCAACATCAAACGAATAGAAGCTAACATCAGAAACGCGCGGGCGGTTCTGGTGCGATTTTCCACATCTTTGGCGAGGCGACGGCATCGACCGAGCCAGGCCAGCGTTCTTTCCACGACCCAACGCCTGGGGATGACCTCAAAGCCGACTGCCGTGTCGGACCGTTTGACTATTTCTATTTCCACATGAGGCAAAACTTTCTTACAGGCTTGTTTGAAAATAGGACCTTGGTATCCGCCATCGGCAGAGAGTTTCTTCAAAAACGGGAATTTACCGAACAAAGTCCCAAGCACCAAAACCCCGCCATCCCGGTCCTGGATATTGGCCGGGTGCACAACAGCATGCAGTAACAAGCCTACTGTATCGACAAGGATGTGGCGCTTCTTGCCCTTGATTTTCTTGCCCGCATCGTAGCCCGACGGATCAATGCAGCGCCCCCTTTTTCCGCGCCCTTTACGCTCTGACTATCAATGACACCCCCCGTTGGACTGGCCTCGCGCCCCATTGCCTCGCGGCATCGGACATACAAGGCGTGATGGATGCACTCCAGCGTCCCGTCATAATCCCAAAGGTCAAAATATTCGAACAACGTGCTACGTGGGGGCAGGTCCTTGGGGATCGATCGCCATTGGCATCCGGTGCTCAGAATGTACATCAAGCCATTCACGACCTCACGTACATCCACGCTCCATCGGCGGCCACCTCGCTTGGCCGGTGGGATCAGCCGCGCAATATGATTCCATTCATCATCCGTCACATCACTCGGGTAATGAAGTTTGTTCCGGTCATACGAACCTCGATTTTCGGCTATCCACACCGATCTTGTCCTCAAATTGGCGACAAGACCTTTGAATCTCATCCGACTCATATGATTCAACAACTTTTCGGACGGACACTGACAGTCGAGGATGTCTTTGCACATTCGGTCGTCCAGTCTATTGCGGGCAGCGAGTATATATTTCCTGTATCGAGCATTCGACGCTTCTGTGCTTGACCAACGCGGCCAAGGACAAGCCCGAGATATTCAGTGTCCGCAAGCTCGTCGATATTGCGATGTTGTTGAACGACTCGCCGCGTCAGGTCGTTTTCTGAAACCGCGCGGGTTGTTTTTGCCATGCTGCGCCGACTGGGCATGCCCTACGGTGCCGTTCCGGAATCGCTTTGCCGGGCACCATCCGGTCTTGCGGAGCGGCCGTTCGAGAGATTGGTTGCGGACTATGGGTCGATATTCGCGACGGAGTCCCCGGCGATGCGCGCCCTCGCGCGGGAATTGACCCTCTGCACAGAGCCGGGCGTGGCGCTGTATAATACAGGCCTCCGTCTAAAAGGTATGATCTGCTGTAAAAACGGTCTGCTCGAAGGGCATCGAAATCCTTGACAGCGCGGTCAGTCAGGGTTCTTTTTCCGGCCTTTGGATGGTAGCTTCACGGCGGCTTTCGTTTGGACGTTTCGCCGGTGAATTTTCCGGAGAGTATATTGTGAGTATGGAGTTCTAATGTCGGTTCCGAAAAAAATTCTGATCACCGGAGGTGCCGGGTTTATCGGCTCTCACCTCTGCGAAAGGCTGCTGAACGAAGGTAATGACGTCCTTTGTGTCGATAACTACTTCACTGGTGTTAAAGACAATATTGCGCATCTGCTCGAAAATCCCCGGTTCGAGATCATGCGTCATGATGTGACGTTTCCGCTCTATGTCGAGGTCGACGAGATTTATAATCTTGCCTGTCCCGCATCGCCGGTTCACTACCAGTACGATCCCGTTCAGACGACCAAGACAAGCGTGCATGGCGCGATAAACATGCTGGGGCTTGCAAAACGGCTGCGCGCGAAGGTTTTCCAGGCCTCGACCAGCGAGGTCTATGGCGACCCCGAGGTCCACCCGCAGCATGAATCATACTGGGGCAACACTAATCCTATCGGATTGCGGTCGTGCTACGACGAAGGCAAGCGCTGTGCAGAAACCCTGTTCTTCGATTATTGGCGCCAGCATCAGCTCCAGATAAAGGTTGCCCGGATTTTCAATACCTACGGTCCGCGCATGCACCCGAATGACGGGCGCGTGGTGTCCAACTTTATTGTCCAGGCCCTGCAGGGTGACGACATCACACTGTATGGCGACGGTTCACAGACCCGGTCGTTCTGTTATGTCGACGATCTGGTCGAAGCGTTCATCCGGATAATGGCGACGGATGATGAATTCGTCGGCCCGGTTAATATCGGTAATCCCGGCGAATTTACCATTCTAGAACTTGCCGAGAAGGTCATCGAATTTATCGGCAGCAAAAGCAAGATCGTGAACAAGCCACTGCCGATGGACGACCCGACGCGTCGGCGCCCTGATATAACCCTGGCACGAGAGAAGCTCGGCTGGGAGCCGAAGGTCGAGCTGGACGAGGGTTTGCGCCGTACTGCCGACTATTTCGACAAGCTTCTTTCGGACTGATCGCGGCCTCATGTCGATCAAAACGTTCTATGACCGCAACGCTGCCTTTGTCCCTAACCTTGCTGACGTCGATGAAGCCCGTATCGAGCTAGAGACCCCTGGCACCCGATATCACTGCGTCAGCGACCAGTGCCGCCCTGCCTTCCGGTAGGAGCAGACGGGCTGCGACGATACCTGTAACGATATTTATCAGCTGACTCATGCCGCCAAACATGCAAGTGGTCAGCAGGTCTTTCATTTTGTCTTGGGTATTCGGTCGCCAAAATGGACGCGCAATGCTTCGTGCAGGCCGGCGATATCGGCGGTGAAATCCCAGTTTTCGATGATCTCGAGACTTTTGTGTCCCATCCGGCTGCACAGATGGCGATCCGAGCACAGGGTCAGAAGGTGATCGGCGAGAGCGTCAATGTCGCCCGGTTCGATGATAAACCCGTTTTCCCCGTCGCGGACGAGGTCCCGCGCGGACCCCACCTCGGTGGTTGCGATAATGGCGCGACCTGCGTTCATCGCTTCGTTGGTCACGAGGCCCCAGGGTTCGGTATTAGAGGGCAGTACAAAGACGTCACAGACATCGTAAAGGGGCGGCAGTTCCGCCTGTGTACGGAAGCCCAGAAAATGAATCGAATTCGCAGGGGCATCCGCCGCTAGGTTTTCCAATTCGTCGCGCAGCTCCCCGTCGCCGGCAATCAGGAGGTAGGGGCGTCCTGCCGCGGGGTCGTCAACAATCTTCTGAAATGCCCTGATCAGATCCTGGGCCCGTTTTCTGGGCTGAAGTTTCGAGGCAAACAGAATAATCGGACGCCCCGGTTCAAGTCCCAGCTCGGCGCGGAATGCTTCGCGTTTTCTCGCCGCATCGGCGATGCGTTCTGCAAACCAGTCGTTGTCCACGGCGTAGGGCATCCGGAACAACTGATCCTGCCGGAAGCCTATCGAGGCGTAGTATTCCCGATTTCTGGTGCCGATTGTCAGAATACCGTTAAGCACAAGTCTCATGGTCTGATGGAAAAACACTTTTATCAGGCGCCGCAGGCCGGTTGAATTCGACGAGATGACGCTTGCCTCGTCGCGCAGGAAAACCTTTTTGCCGAGCAGGCGTCCGGCAATTAGCGCCGTCAGATGCGGCAGCCGGACATAGGAGTGACACCAGACCGCATCGAACCGCCCGCGGATCAGGCGCTGCACGACGCCATAATTGAAGGGCCGAAACAAAGACAGTCTGGAACGATCGCCTATAGCCGGGAGAAACTCGTGCTGGTAACCGCCGAGCAGATCGACATCCCAGGCGATTCGACGGTTGAAACCGGCATCGAAATGTTCACGGAGAGATATGTCACTTGCGAAAAAAACGGTCAGCTCGATCGATGGGTCTGCCGCAATCCGGCGCAGCAGGGGCGCCTGATACTGGATCGGGTGGGAGACAAAATAGGCAAGACGTACAGGTTTCTCGGACAAGGGCTGATCTCTCAGTTTCTACGCAAAAAATTCATGCAGGCGCCAATCACCTGGTCTGTTGGAATCGATGTAATCCCTGTCTCGTTTTCCACGTCGCGCTTTATCAGTGGCTGGCCGCCGGACCACCGCAATCCCGGATAAAAGATACGATGCCGGTCGCCCAGCGGGAACCATATTCCGGGGGGTGCATGGCGGCTGAAAACAGCGATTGCTGGTGTGTCCACCGCGGCGGCCAGATGCATCGGTCCGCTGTCATTTCCCAGAAAAAAGATCGCGTTGCTCATGACAGCTGCGCTCACCCGGGGCGAAATCTCCCCGCAGGTATTGATTTGCGGTCCCTGCCAGCAGCCGAGTAGTGCATCGCTTCGCGTCCGGTCCCCGTCGGCTCCGACAACGACGATGCCGAGTTCCGGGTGGGCTGCCGAAAGTTTTTCCAGAACGGCACTCCAGTTCGTGTCCGTCCAGTCCTTGATTGCCTGCTTTGTCCCGGGGCTGAAACAGATGAATCGCCGGGTGTCTTTCCAGTCGGACAATACCTGCCCTGCTTCAGTCTGCTCGGCTTGTGTGAGACACAGGTCTTTCCCGGCCGGCTGATCGATGTCGATGGGGCCGAGGCCTTCCAGCGCGCGGGCGATGCGCGATGTTTCGCGCTCGAACAGGCCGGTTCCGGAATCATGGACATGGCGCCGCCGCCGGCGCGTCAATGGCAGGCCGATAATGCCACGAGCGCCGCAGAGCCGCAGGAAAAGTCCGTCACGGATCACGGAGATTGTCGGCTTGACGGCATTGGCATACACGGCGATGTCCGGCCCCCATGCGCGTATTTCAGATGCTAGTCGCCACAATGCTACCGGGTTCCGGCTACCGATGGGATAGGCGAAATACCCATCGGCAAAGGCTCCGTCGCCCAGCACTGCCTGCAGCGGTGGGGCGGCAGCGGCCACCGGGAAGTTCGTCAGAACCCGTTTTTCGGCATCCGGAAAGACCTCGTTCAGATGATGGAAAATCGGCATCAGGAACGCGGTGTCCCCCAGACTGCCAAGGCGGTGGATCAGTACTTTTTGGGGGACTGACGACATGGATTAGGCGTAGCAGTCTTCGACGATTTTGCACAACCAGCCGCGATAGCCCTGCTTCAGCGCGGCGGGGTCGTCCTTGAGAAGCCACTCGGGCATCGGGACGGCAAAGCCGGTCTTCGGCCGGTTGAGCACGTCGTCGGGCAGTGGCCTGGACGGGCTTGCGGCCATGTCGCGCTTGCCCGGCGGCGTATCGGAAACCAGCATCGGCGCGATACGACGGAAAAAGACGGTGTCGACCAGCGGCACGCGGATTTCGAGTGAATGAGCCATTCCCGCCCAGTCGGAATCGCGCAGCAACTGATGGCGCATGTACCACGTAGCTTCGAGGGCGGACACCTTGGTGCGCGGTGTCGGCAACCCATCCACCTGGCCTCGGCGGCCCGTGGTTTCTTCGAGTTCGGCCCAGCCGTCGCGAGCCATCGCGCTGTCCATCAGTTTCGGCAGTTCCCACGGCATATACAGGGCACGGCGTAACAGATACGCGTCCGGATAAGTGCTGCCGTATTCGAAGACCCCGGCATATTTCGGCGATTTGACGGCGCTGATCGCGGGTCCCGCAATTTTGCGGAATGCCCGCCCGGCGCAGCGCATACCGGGGATTTTCCCAAGCGTGCCGACCAGCCGTGGGATCTCCTGGAAACTCGGGTAACCGCCGAACAGTTCATCGCCGCCCAGGCCCGACATGGCGACCTTCAGACCCGTCTCTGCTGTCACCTTGCTGACGAAATAGGTGTTTACGCCGTCTATGGATGGCTGGTCCATGGCGGCGCAAAGGCGGTGGTATTCGGCGTGAAAATCGGTGCCTTTGACACGCTGGGTACGGTGCGCGGTGTCGTAATTCGCGGCAATTTTCTCTGCCAGGGCCGCTTCGTCGAATTCGGTGTCGTCGAACTCCTCGAATGCCAGCGTGACTGATCGCAGGGCATCCGGCTGCAATTCCGCCGTGAGCGCCACGATGGTCGCCGAATCCAGACCAGCCGACAGAAATGCCCCGACGGGCACGTCTGCGACCAGATGATGCTTGAGCGTATCCAGCAATGCGGCGCGCAGGGTCTGGGGCGACCATTCTTCGGGCGCTTGGGCGGCGCGCTCCAGTTCCTGGGTGACGTCGAAATACCGCAAGGGCGCATGTGCGCCATTTGCATCGACCCACATTGTGCTGCCGGCAGGCAGGCTGCGGATATTATCGAAAATCGTCCAGGGTTCGGGCACCGAGCCCCAGACGTAGATTCCGGCAAGACCGGCGGCGGACGGTGCGGTGTCAATGCCGCCACCGGCAAGCAGCGCTTTGACCTGGGACGCGAAACGGAAAATTCTGCCGTCATTGGCGTAGTAAAGTGGCTTGATACCGAATCCGTCCCGCGCCAGGAATACGCCCTGTCTGGCACGATCATGGATCGCAAACGCGAACATGCCGCGCAGTTTTTCGACCATGTCGGCGCCATCGCGGTCATACAGATGCAGCAGGACTTCGGTATCTGATCCCGACTGGAACCGCCGGCCCTGCTGTTCAAGCTCGGTGCGCAATTCCCGGAAGTTATAGATTTCGCCGTTATACGTGATGACCAGTCGGCCGCCATAGATCTCCATCGGCTGGGCGCCGCTATCCGACAAATCGATAATCGACAGGCGCCGATGCGCGAATCCGGTGCGGGAATTGTCTGCTACCCAGATTCCTTCACCGTCGGGACCGCGCGCGATCATCGCATCGTTCATTCGGCGCAGGGCGTCCCGGTCAACCGGTGCCGCGCTGCCGTCATAGGCGAAAAGGCCCGCTATGCCGCACATATGCTATGGTCCGCCTGTTGAGTGTGGTGTGGTTCCCGTATTCCGGAAACCGGGAAGATGTTACGCAAGATACCCGTGCCTGTGCCGTGATCTGCCGCGGGAATAGGTTGACGCGGCGTCAGACCGCTACCATACACAATTTATGGGTCAAGCGTCGTCTGCATAACCATGCGAATTATACATGCAATTTCAAACCTTTCGCCACAGGCGGGAGGGCCTCCAAAGGCAGGTATGGGCATGGCGCGGGCCATGGCGCGGCGCGGCCATGAGGTATCGATTTACACAACCAATTTCAACGGCGCCGACGATCTTGATGTCCCGTTGGGGGTGCCGGTGGACTCCGGCGGCGTGATGGTGACGTATTTCCCCGTCCATGCCCCGCGCTTCTGGGAAACCTGCCTGCCGTTGGGGCGGGCGTTACGGGCGGATGCGGGTAAATTCGACCTGATGCACCTGCATTCGCTCTATATGTATCACGACCGTGCAGGGGCCGCAGCGGCGCGCAGGGCGGGGATTCCCTATATTGTGCGGCCGCACGGCACATTGGACCCGTATATTTTCAAGCGCCGGCGGACGCGCAAGGCAATATTCGAATGGTGGTTCCAGAACCGCGTTCTCGAACAGGCGGCGGCCCTGCATTACACGACAGAAGACGAATGGCGGCTTGCAGCGCCCGTGTCGCGCAATCCGCATGGTTTCGTGGTGCCGAACGGTCTGGATACCGATGAATTCGCCGATTTGCCCGAAAAAGGCGCTTTCCGGGCAAAACACCCCGAGATCGGCAATCGCCCGATTGTCCTGTTTCTCGGCCGCCTCAACTTCAAAAAAGGCCTCGATCTGCTGGCCCCGGCATTCGGCCGGGTTCTGGCCGCCGGTCATGATGCCCACCTGGTGATCGCAGGCCCCGATGACGATATGGCGGAAAAAACCCGTGGATGGCTTGCGGCGGCGGATGCGCTGGACCGGACGACCTTTACCGGCATGATTACCGGCGACGACAAGCTGGCGGCGCTGGTCGATGCGTCGATGTTCGTGCTGCCGTCCTATAGCGAAAATTTCGGGATCGCGGTTGCCGAAGCCATGGCCTGCGGCCTGCCCGTGATTATCTCGGATGCCGTCAATATCTGGTCGGAGGTCGAATCCGCCGAGGCGGGTCTGGTCGGACCCTGTGATATCGACATAACGGCCCGGAATATAATGCAAATTCTCGACAACCCCGCTCGCGCGTCTGAAATGGGGGCGAACGGTATTCGACTGGTTCGCGACAGATATTCGTGGGACGGCATCGCGCCCACGCTCGAAAAGGCCTATGAAGATGTCCTTGCCGGACGCCATAGTGAGTTGAAACCGTCCCATGACTGAGTCCATGACCGATAAAATCCCCGTCTCCATCATCACCATCTCTTTGAACGAAGAGGCCAATATCGCCCTGTGCCTTGAATCGCTGAAACGGTTTGACGAGGTGTGGCTGGTCGATTCCAACAGCACCGACCGGACCCGGGAGATTGCCGAGGAAATGGGGGCCAAGGTCGTCACGTTCGACTGGAACCGGAAATACCGGAAGAAAAAACAATGGGCGTTCGAGAACCTGCCTTTCGCGAATAAGTGGGTGATGCTGGTCGATGCCGATGAGCAGGTCCCCGACGACCTTGCGCAGGAAATCGCCGATACGCTCAAGCGTGATGGCGATAAGCATGCCGGGTATTTTCTCGGGTTCAATTATTTCTTTGCCGGGCGGATGCTTCGCCATGGCCAGCGCATATACAAGCTGGCGCTGATGCAGCATGCAAAGACCCGCTGGCAGGAATATGACGACCTGGAAGTCACGGTCCTCGGCGATAACGAAATGCACTATCAGCCGCCGGTGGACGGCACCACGGCGGTGCTCGATTACCGGATGGTCCACGAAGACAAAGAATCGCTCTATCACTTCTTCGACCGCCACAATAAATATTCCGACTGGGAATCGATCGTTCAGTACAACGGCAGTTATTTCCGGAACGAAGATGCCCAGCCGTTTCTCCGACGATACCTGAAGCCGCTATTCGCGCGGCTGCCATTCAAGCCGTTCATTGCGTTTTTCTTCTGCTATGTCGTGAAAATGGGTTTTCTCGACGGGCGCGCCGGCTTTGATTTCGCCGTGTCGCGCGGGGTTCATTTCTGGCAGATACAGATGAAGCACCGGGAACTGGTCCGCGACCGCGGGCCGGCGAAGAAATAGGACCGCCGACATGTGCGGCATAGCGGGATTCGTCGGTTCCTGGTCTCCGGCGCTGGCAGCAGCGATGACGGCGGCAATCGCCCATCGCGGGCCGGATGGCGATGGGCTCTGGTCGGATGAGGGTGTGGCGCTGGGCCATCGGCGCCTGTCGATCATTGATCTGTCGGATGCGGCGGCCCAGCCGATGCGCAGTGCGGATGACCGGTATGTCCTGACCTATAACGGCGAAATTTATAATTTCCGCGACCTGCGGCTCGAACTTGAACAGGCCGGTGCGGTGTTCCGCACCGGGTCGGATACCGAGGTCCTACTCGCCCTTTTCGCTCGTGACGGGCTGGAGTGCGTCAAACGCCTGAATGGTATATTCGCTTTCGCCGTCTGGGACCGGCGCGACCGTGTGCTGTCGATCGCCCGCGACCACCTGGGTGTGAAACCGCTCTATTACGCTGTTCTGCCGCAGGGTTTCATATTCGCGTCCGAGCTTAAATCGCTGACGCTCTGCCCCGATCTGCCGCGCGAGATCGATGCCGCGACCGTTGGCGATCACCTTGGATTTCTGTGGACGGCCGGTGAAAACACCATGCTCCGCGCCGTCAAGAAGCTCCGGCCCGGCTGCGCGCTCACGGTCACGGCGGATGGTGCTGTCACGCCGTCACGTTACTACCAGACACCGCAATTCGACGATGCGGCTCCGGCGAATCCGAATGACGCCATCGCGCTGCGCGACATGATTGATCGCGTTGTCGCCGATCAGATGGTCGCCGATGTCGAGGTCGGCGCGTTGCTGTCGGGCGGCGTCGATTCCAGCGCCATTGTTGCCGCCATGTGCCGCGCGACCGACCCGTCGAAAATCACCACCTTCTGTGCCGCCGTTACCAAGCCCGATTCAGGCACCGATAATTTTGGCGACGACCAGACCCATGCGCGTACCGTCGCGAAGCACCTCGGTGTGAAGCTGATAGAGGTGACGACCGATGCCGACCTGATCGCCGCTTTGCCCGATATGATCTGGCAGCTCGACGAACCCACGGCGGATTTTGCCGCGGTACAGACATTGCTGCTGGCCCGTGCCGCACGCGAAAATGGCATCAAGGTATTGCTGTCGGGTGTCGGTGGCGATGACCTGTTCACAGGCTACGGGCGGCATACGGCAGGTCTTATCTGGGCGAAGGCAAACCGGGTGCCGGGTCTGCGCAGTCTCGGCTCGGCGATGCTCGGAATGTTCCCGCCATCCAGCATCCTGGGCCGCCGTCTGAAGCGCATCGGCTCACTGCTGTCGATGCCCGAGGATGAAATGCTCGCCGACGGGATGAGCTATTCGGCCGTCGGTACGGACCGCCGGCGGACGCTTCTGGCCGCGGTGCTGCGTGATGCAATGCCGGCTGACGGTATAGCCGAGGGTTTGCGGACATCGCTTGATCGCACGCGGGGTCATCATCCCGTCGAGCGTTTCCTCGATCTCGAACTCAACGGTTTCATGCCCGACCATAATCTGAACTACACCGACAAGATGGCCATGCAGGCGGGCGTGGAAGTGCGGGTGCCGCTGATTGATCACCGGCTGGTCGCCCATGCAATGCAATTGCCGCTTTCGGCGAAGATCAGCTTGCGCGAAACCAAACGCATCCTGCGGGCCTCCCAGCGCGACCGTCTGCCTGCTGAAATACTGACCCGCCCCAAGCAGGGATTCGGTGTACCGGTGCGCAGCTGGCTGCAGGGACCGGCCAGGGACATGATGGAAGATCTCACATCGACCGCGGCAGTCTCGTCGCGCGGCCTTTTTGATGCCGATGCCGTCACCGCGCTTAAAGACGATTTTTTTGCCCAGCGCGTCGATGCGGCTTTCACCCTGTTCCCGATGATGGCGATGGAGCTATGGTGCCGGTCACTGGATACTGCGGAGACCGCCGGATCATGAGGGCGAGCGTATGAGTTTCAGGCTGACATCCGATCCGTCGGAACGCATCCGGAAGATCGAGAAAATTCTGTTGATGTTGCGCTTCGTATGGCGTTTCCCCCGGGTCAAAGGCGCATGGCCGAAATATGAATATATCAAGCCGTGGCTCGCCGATCTCGCACCTGTGACCGTCGTGGATATCGGCGTTAATCACGGCCAGTTCCTGCATCTAGCGAGCCGCCTGTGGCCCGGTTCGGACATCCTCGGTATCGAGCCCAATGCGGCGCTCGCGGAAAAGGCCAACCGGTACTATGCCGGTAATCCGCGGGTACGGATCGAGTCCTGCGCCGTTGGTGCGGAAAACGGCACGATCGATCTGTTTGTGACGGCGAATGACCAGAACAGCTCTATTCACCAGCCGACCGAGGCGTTTCACGATGACCGTACGGCCGATGGCGTCGTGCGGACAGAGCCTGTACCGCTCCGCCGGCTCGACGGGCTTCTGGACGGAATAGAGGGCCCGATGCTGGTCAAAATCGATGTTCAGGGCGCGGAACTTGAAGTCCTGCAGGGGGCCGGGGAACGGCTCGACGACGTGTCGGCGATCATCATCGAATCGCCGTTCGAGGTATCCTACGATGGGGCCGCCGGGTTCGATGAAATTTACCGGTTCCTCACGGCGCGGGGTTTCGCCTATGAAGGCGCGTTGGGTCAGCTCAACTCGAAACATACCGGCCGCGTCCGGCAGGAAGATTCGATCTATGTGCGGCGATAGTTGGACCTGCCTGACATGGCGGCATAGATTGCGGGAAATTTTGAAAGATGTGGTTGCGTAAATGAAACAGGTCGTCCAGAGCGCGCGTTCAGGCAAGCTGGCGTTGAAAGAAGTCCCCGATGCGAAGGTCCGATCGGGCCACCTGCTGGTGCGCACGCGCGCTTCGCTGATCTCGGCGGGCACGGAACGCATGGTCGTGAACTTTGCCAAGAAGAGCCTGGCGGCCAAGGCCAAGGCGCGGCCCGACCTGGTGCGCAAGGTGCTCGACAAGGCAAAGCGCGACGGCATCGGCGCCACCATGCGCGCCGTCATGGCGCGGCTGGACGAGCCTTTGCCGCTCGGCTATTCGGCGGTCGGTGAGGTGGTCGAGGTCGGTGCCGGTCTCGAAGGAAAATTCAGGGTTGGCCAGCGGGTCGCGATTGCGGGTGCCGGGCTCGCCAATCATTCGGAAATGAACGCGGTGCCGGAAAATCTCTGTGCGCCGGTCCCCGATGACGTGAACGACGAAGAAGCCTGTTTCGGCACGCTGGGCGCGATTGCCATGAACGGTGTGCGACTTGTGGAACCCCAACTTGGCGACGTCGTCGCCGTTATCGGTGCCGGGCTGGTCGGCCAGCTGGCAGCACAGTTTCTCGACCTGGCGGGCTGCCGCGTCGTCGTGCTCGACTACAATGCCGAACGTCTCAAGCTTGCGACCTATGCCGGTGCGGAACTGGTCTGCGACCTGTCACAGGGCGATCCCACGGCGGCGATCATGGACCTGTCCGGCGGGCGCGGCTGCGATGGCGTCGTGATCGCGGCGGCGACGGATTCGAGTGAGCCGTTCGATACGGCAGCGAATATCGCCCGCGACAAGGCGAAAATCAGCCTGGTCGGGATCACCGGGACCGAGTTCGATTACCGGTTGTTCATGAAAAAGGAACTCTCTGTCGTGGTCTCGCGGTCGTATGGGCCCGGGCGTTACGATCCCGATTACGAGAACCGCCACGTCAAATACCCGGTTGGTTTCGTGCGCTGGACCGAGACGCGCAACCTCGAAGAAACCGTCCGACTGATGTCGCGCCGCCGAGATCATCGTTTGCAGGTTGAACAGATGATCACGCATAAAATTCCGTTTGCGGATGCGGAAAAAGCCTATGACATGGTGTCGAACAATACCGAGCCGCATCTCGGCGTGATTCTCGAATACGACAAGGCACCGAAAGAAAAGTCACCGACACTGCGCACACCGGTATCCGTGTCGACGGGGAAACCCGCGTCCGGCAAATGCGTTCTTGGCGTGATCGGCGCGGGAAATTTTGCGCGCACGGTTCTGCTGCCGCGACTGAAGAAGATCGATTCGGTCGACCTTCACACGCTGGTCACCCAGCGCGGGATTTCCGCCGTCCATTCTGCCGACAGTTTCGGGTTTTCCCATGCCGATACCGACGATTCGGCCATTTTCGATAACCCGGAGATCAACGCCGTCCTGATCACGACCCCGCATTCGACCCATGCATCGCTGACGGCTCGCGCATTGGCGGCGGGCAAGAACGTGATGGTCGAAAAACCGCTGGCGCTTGATCGTGAAGAACTGAATACCGTTATCCGCGCTCGATTGCAGTCGGATGCCTTCCTGCAGGTCGGTTTCAACCGGCGTTTTGCGCCGTTGGCGATACAGGCGCGTGACCGGTTGGCGGCGGCGGGTGGCAGCAAATATGTGCTCCTGCGCGTCAATGCAGGCCAGCTGCCGGATGACAGCTGGCAGAATGCGGCGGAAGAAGGCAACGGGCGCATCCTCGGGGAGGTTTGCCATTTTATTGATCTGGCCCGTTTCCTGGTCGGTGACGACATCAAGACCGTTCAGGCCGCCGCGGCGCAGGTGTCTCAGGGGGCGTGCGATGATCTTACCGTGTCGCTGAATTTTGCCGATGGCAGCCTGGCGACAATTGCCTATACCGCCCTCGGCGATACCGCGTATTCAAAGGAGCTTGTAGAAGCGTTTGCTGGTGGAACGGTCATCAATATCAACGATTTCCGGGGACTGACGGTCACCGCCGGCGGCAAGGAATCCAAGATCGGCCGCTCAATGGAGCAGGATAAGGGCCACACGGCGGAGCTTGAGGCTTTCGCCGCCGCTGTCGCCGCCGGTGAGTCTGCGCCCGCCGACGAGGCCGAACTTGTTCAGTCCAGCTTTGCGACCATCGCCGTGCTTGAATCCCTGCAACAGGGCGGACCGGTCAATCTGTGATGATTGCCCCGGCGAAGGACGCCTGCTGATATGTCCATAGGTCGCCTCTGGCGCACGGTCTGTCACCTGACAGCGGAGCAATGGGTTTTCCGGTTTGTCTGCCGGGGGCAACGCCTGGTGATGCGGCATCATCCCGAATTCAGCCGCCGGCGTATCGATCGCGCCGCCCGTCGCCTGCCGCTGCCCGATCCGTCATCGGATTCCGCGGTCGCAATTGCTGACATTGTCCTGCAGCTGCAGATGGCGGTGCATGGGGACAGTTACGAAGGCGCCCCCGAAGGTAAATTCACCCTGCTGAACCGGGATTACGATTTCGGCGGTGTGGAGCAGGTTTCCTGGCGCGGTGAATTTCATGAAGGCAATAATCCCCTGCGGCGGATGAACCTTGCCTATATGGGCTATGCGGTCCCGTTACTGGCGCGTGGCCGGGCGGCGGACCTTGCCGCGATCTGTGCGCTGGTGAAATCTCTCGACCAGCAGAATGCCTGGTCTGCGCCCGGCGTTTTCAGAGATGTCTGGAATGCCTATACGGCAAGTCACCGGCTGATCAACCTGTTATCGGCGCTGGCGCTCTATCGCCGGGCCGGCGGTCAGCGCGACGCGGCATCCGAGGCAGTATTGCTGGAGCATGCCCGGTTCTGCGCCGCTTTCATTCGCGCCAACCTCGAACGAGACCTCCAGTTCAATCACCTGATGAAGAATTACGTGGCGCTGTCCGCTTATGCCGGGATGTGCGCGGTACCGCCCGCCGCGCTTGGCCTGCTACAGGCCGCCGTGCCGAAATCGATCCGCCAGAATGTGTTGCCCGATGGCGGACAGGCCGAGCGCTGTCCGATGTATCACGTGCTGTCGATGCTGGATGTGCGCGTGCTGGCGGCAAGCGGGCTGTTCCCGGAAACCTGGCAGCCGGCACTGGATGAAACCATGGCGCGGATGGCGGCGGCTCTCCCGGTTATGACCCTGGCGGATGGCGAAGTCGCGCTGATGAATGATTCCTGGATCGGTGAGGCGCCGCGCGCAGACAGCGTGGTCGATACCGGCGATACGCCGCCGGTCACGCGGATTGTCGACACGGGATATGTCCGTCTCGGGCAGGATGGGGATTCGATTGTCTTCGATTGCGGTCCCTGCGGACCCGACGATAACCCCGGTCATGCGCATGCGGATTTCCTGTCTGTCGAGGCGACGGCGGGTGGCAAGCGTTTCCTGGTCGATACCGGTGTGCCGACCTATACAGCCGGCACTGATCGCAATGCGTCGCGGTCTGCTGCAGCCCATAACGGCCCCCGCCTGATTGATGCCGAACCGATTGAATTCTGGAAATCATTCCGCGTCGGTCGTCGTGGGTATGCCGGGGAGCTTGACCTGACGCCCCCGGACGGCGCGCTGATAACGGCGGGCTGGCAGAGCGGCTATGCTCATCTTGGTACGGATGTCCGCCGCGCCGTGTGTCTGTGGCCGGGCAGGGGACTGCTGATTGCCGACCTGTGGCGCGGGGCGGCAATGACTGCCGAGACCAGGCTTCTGATCCCGTCCGAGTGGGCGGTCGCTGCCGGGTCGACTTTCAGCCAGGATGGCACGGACCTGTCGGCACAGGCATTGGCGGGAACTCTTTCCGCCCCCGAGGATGCCGCACATTGGTACAGGTTCGGGGTCGAGCGGAAAGCCCACCGTCTTGTCCTCCAACCTGATCTGGCGAAGGGCGAAGCCCGGGCCGCGGTGTATTTTTCCTGGTCACCTGATGCTGTCATTCCCGACGCCGATGCGCTCGCAGGGCTGTTCGACGGACTCGCCACGGCGATTCCAACGGCGGGTTAATTAGGCTACAACCCGTCCTACAGGAGTATAGAGTATGAAAATTGTTGTTTTCGGGCTGGGCTATGTCGGTGCAACGGCGACCGCCTGTCTATTGCGGGACGGCCATACCGTCATCGGCATCGATGTCAGCACTGACAAGGCGGCCATGATCGAAAGTGGTGTTTCACCGGTTTCAGAACCTGGCCTCGATGAACTTCTCGCTGCCGGGCGCGATGCGGGCGGCGTTAGAGGATTCCGCGCCGCCGCAAAATGCGCTATCCAGTCCGCAGGGAGACTGATCTATGGATCTCGACGCCTATTTCGATACCGAACTTGATGAACACGACACGGTTGTCGCGGC
>Ga0181606_10002151_pt1 | contig 17033 bp, 10 predicted proteins | sample 041ome_10_FD_132994 | JGI IMG/M metagenome (GOLD analysis project Ga0181606, IMG submission 132994) | Coastal salt marsh microbial communities from the Groves Creek Marsh, Skidaway Island, Georgia - 041412US metaG (megahit assembly) | ecosystem: Environmental > Aquatic > Marine > Intertidal... | reverse complement strand
GATATCCCCGAGTTCCGAGTCTTCCACAATCGTTCCGTTGCAGTTGAACTTCTTCTTGCACTCTTTCAAGATGATCTTCTTGTTGATTTTGGGATTAATCCCTTGTAACGTCGTTAAGGATTTTCTCCCATTTCGTTGTTGCGTGCGGATGTGAATGTATTTGTCTTGAACCGAATCCGCGTTGATCTTCTCGGTTTTTTCTTTTTTCTTCTTCTTGAGTTCCGAGTCTTCTTGATCGACTTGATTCAACAAGTCGGCTTGATTCGCGAATGGGTCGATACCTGTTTTATTATGTTTCAAACAAAGGAGAGAATACAACGAGTTAGTACACGAACGCATGCACGAGACGGCGTCTTCTTCTTTTTCCCTCCGATGGGAGAAGAAGAAGAAGAAGAAGAAGAAGAAGAAGAAGAAGAAGAAAAATGAATGCGTACCGAGCTCTTCCATAAAAAAACGGAAAGGTGAAAGTTTTGAAGAGGTGTTGCGGGTGACTGCGGTGCGGGTGTGTGAGTGTTAATGCGCTTGTTTGCGAAGACTTTTAATGTGTTTCTCGCTCTCTCTCTGCGTTTGCGGAAAGAAAGAAGGTGCTCTATAAAAGAAAGTGTTGTTGTGAAGAAATCGAAAGAGAGACGAAAGAAGAGAGAGACCCTCGTTTTGAGCTCAGAGCTCTCTCTCTGTTTTTTTTCCGTTTTCCTTTTTTTTTCTCTCTCGAGTTCTTCTTCGGTTCTCGCTCTCTCTCTCTTTTCTCTTCTCTCCTCTCAAAAAACGAGTCAGACACAAACACACTTACACATTAAAACATGGCCGCGGAAGATGCGTCGGTAAAATCGACGACATCTTGGCACGATCGACCGATTGTTAAATCGAATCCCATCGTATTCTTCGATATCTCCATCGGGGGCACTGAAGTTGGACGAATCAAAATGGAACTGTTTGCAGACGTCGTGCCGAAGACGGCGGAGAACTTTCGACAGTTTTGCACCGGGGAAACCGTAGATTCGAGAACGAAGGAACCGTTGGGGTATAAGAACGTCCCATTTCACAGAATAATCAAAGATTTTATGGTACAAGGAGGTGACTTTGTTAAAGGAGACGGCACAGGATGTAAGTCAATTTACGGCAGTAAATTTAAGGATGAAAACTTCATCGCTAAACATACCGGACCGGGATTGTTGTCGATGGCAAACGCCGGAAAGGACGGAAATGGATGTCAGTTCTTTATCACATGCGCAAAGTGTGAATGGTTAGATGATAAGCACGTAGTTTTTGGAAGAGTTATCGGTGATGGCATGTTAACATTGCGTAAGATGGAAGCGGTTCCAGTCTCAGGTGGCGCAAACACGCCGAAACTAGCGGTTGTAATCTCACAATGCGGAGAAATGTGAGCCATGTAGTCACGGTATTCTCATGTATATATGTATGTGGAGTATTTAGAATAGCTCGATTAAAGTAATAATAATGTAATAATAATAATAATAATAATAATAATAGTAAAGGAATTGATTGAGGATGCACAACACCATTTGTGGTCTTCTTAAAGGAGCTGCCTCGAATATATTTACGCGACGGTAAAACTGTCCACTTTTTCATCTTAGACTTTATTCACAGTAGAAGCAACAACTTCTACTCCAGATGACGACGACAGCGACGACGACGAGATATTCGAAGTTCTAAAAGTCTGGACGTTTGAGTATCTTCTCCAAGAAAGTTGCTCGAGTTTGTATTCGATGAGCGTCCCGTTTCCGTCGTTTTCATAATCTTTTGGTCTCCAACCATACTGAACCTTAACGATTTTAGCACCCGCGCCAACGTGCAAGAATAGACCACGGTCGTTATATCCGCCTTCCTTCGACATTACATGTTGTTCGTACGTGGGAATCCTGAGAGAGGCTTTGAGATATCCCGAGATACTCGCTTGCGTTTGCTCAGATTCCTCCTCAATTTTCTTGATGGCTTTTTGTTGCATTTCGCGGAAGCCTCTCGTTCGAGTTACGGCGCATACTGTTTTCACCATGGGAACTCTTTCTGCAAAGTGAAGTACGAAATCTCTGAGCTGCATGCCAACGTCGCCACCGTTTTCGAGCGAGTAGCGTTGATCGGCAAAAACATCCAAAAGTTGTATCGTCTCGGATGAGAACGGCTCGACTCGAGCAGACTCTTTTGTCGCCCAACAGTTTCTCTTAGACACGTCTTCTGTGCTTTTGACAAACTGCGTATACATCATCCCTTTCAGCGAGGCATTGGCGTTTTCAAAATCTTCATCGTCCATATCAAATATCGCAAAGTTCATCACTCGATTATTCAACACGCGATCGCGAATTGTATCTTCAGATGTGCGCATCTCCGGACACGATACCCAAGCCTCGCGCTCAATCTCAACCAACTTATCGACGTTAGAGAGCGATAAAGTGTTGGTAACTTTGAAGTTTCTCTTTCGAAAGGTCGCAATGAAGAGAACGCTTGCATCAGAAGATGGTGAAAGTGGAGATGATGACACCCATTCGGCTGGTTCATCACAAAAATCGAACAAGGATACGTCGTATGTACCTCGCAAAGGATAAATTCCACACGAAGCGAGCTTGAGCAAAAGCAAGTGCGCAGAATTTTCGTGCTTTGCGATGGCATCGAAAAATACTCCACCACAGTTGACTCCATTTCTCTCGCCTCGAGAAGAAGACGCCAAGAATGTCGTGGTTGCAAATGTCTCCTCATCAGTGAGAGCAGCTTCCTCATTATCCATCTCGCGGCAGATTGCCGTCACCACAGCATCTAGCGAAAGTGAATTCATCGCATCGCTTCCCACTAGAATAACTTTTTGTCTCTTCACTCGAGCGATAATCGAAGTTTGTCGATGAATTTTGTCATCATCCGTTACACCGCGAACAGGCGACGACGGGAAAAAATATCGGGCTTTTGACCACTCGTCCAAGGCTTTCAAAAACGCCTGCCCGAGTCCCGGGGAAACGCCTAAACATGGAGTTATCACACTTGTTTCCGGCAGAACGGTCTTCAAACATATCTTTTTTGACGATGCAATTTCACTTTTTGCATCAAACATAGACGAAGATAATGCCTCGGACACGATATCGTGAACGAAAATATCTTCTTCGATTTTGCTTCTTCTTAGATTGTCATCGCCAGCCGAGGCGAAGAGCGCATCGTATAACGATGTGACGAGAGAAGCATTTGCTCTATCCGCAGAGCATGGTTTGAAACGCGCATATTCACTGGTATTTCTAGAGTTGCTCTTTACACCGTCGGATTCGCTTGAGCGCGTGAAGACTCCCAAATTTGCATTTGATGGTATCTTGAGATGTGGATCACGCTCGAGCATCGCACAGAGAGTGAAGGTTTTCATCGACGATGCGAAGACGTTTTCATCATCTCCGTCTCTCACTACAGTATTACTGCAAGAGATGACGTTCGCGTTCTCTGGAAGCATTTTTGGTACACATTGTAGGGAGAAGCAAACATCATTCCCCTCGTGTGCGTCTTTCTGCGCCGCCGCTCGTTGTAGAACGACCCGATGCACTCCATCAAGAAGAAGTCGAGAGAAGAAAGATATGGCGGCATTCGCTTCTCTGCCCGTGACCAGCAAAGCTTCGTTTGCGATGAAAAAACGATCGCACTTGGCTATACTGTGTACATGCGGATCAGATTCAGCAGCATTGATATCGTGGTCGTCATGAGAGAGGAATTTCACGCGAGCGACGGCAAGAAGATCCTCTGAGACTGGTCCAAAAATCTGTCGGATGAAACTCAGCTCGTCTTCCTCTTCTTTCTTTGCAATGTAAAGATACGCGAACTTTTCTTCCAGCGCATCCTTGCATGCCACTTCACAAACTTCGTCGGCAGTAGTATCATCCTGTTCTTTCTCGGCGACACCACAAGAGAGATATTTTTCTTCCTCTTCTTTTTCTCTTTTTGACAACAGCGGGCGGTGAAGGAGAGGAGGAGGACACACTGTCGCGCGTTTCAACAGGCCCATAGCTGCTGCGCACAATCTCTCGCATTTCCTTATGTCCTCCTCGGAAGTCGCTTCGCAGACTTGGTATAAGATTGGGACATTCTCTTCGTCGTCATTTTCGTCGTCGACTTTCGAAACGAGGACGCTTTTTTTCGCTCGAGGAAGCAGCGTTTCCCCTAAAACAATGCTCTCCTGATTTACCGCCAAAAACGGAATTTTTTCACCTCTGTTGAAAAAATTAACCTTCTGTTCTTCTTCTTCTTCCCCTGATTCAGAGAAAGAAGCTGAAGAAGATATGATGTTGAACGCATCATATGGATCGATCGATCGGTTATATTTTTCAAGTGTCGACCGCGGTGAATTTATGAGAAGATTCGAAGCCACCTTGATCGCTCGGCGCGATCGCTGTTGTTGATGTTGACGTTCTTCTTCGTCTTTTTCTTTGACTCGCATGTCTTTTTTTTCTCTGACGCACGAGCCAATTCCCCTTTTTATAAATCACCTAATAAAAAAAACTTCAACTTTGCAAGAAGACGAGCGCGAGTATTCTCGTGCACAAATAGGAACGAGATCACGCGCAAATGAGTCTAAAGAGCGCGCTTGTTTCTCTTCTACGTTTGCGTAAACAGTCGATAAAATCACAATCTGCGCGCGCGCGAAAGAGAGAGACTGAGATAAAATGAGATAATTGAGGACACTTTTTGAGAAAATATCTTTTGCGCTTTTTTTTGCTTTTCATGAAAACAAGCGTTACCAACTTTTTTATTAAAAACCCTAAATATTCGGGAGAGCTGATGAAGAGACGAAAGCTAAAAGGAGACGCAAACGCAAGGAGAGGCGGAGCGTGCCGAAATCATGGTTGACGCGAAAACGCACCGGCTTTATTTCAAGTCTAAGCTTGAGCTGGTGACCAACTGCGCGTGGACGAAGAGTAGTAATAGTAATAGTAAGACGAACGACGGTGCTGGCGAGAAGGCGTCGTCGATCGTGTTTTTAGATGCGCTGGAAGAGGAGATCGCGAACGAAAAGAAAGAGAGAGGAGGAGGAGAAGAAAGCGACGAGGACGTAAACGAGGAATTCGCGGAGAGAGTGGTGTACTCCCGATTGTCGTTTTCGCCCTCCTCGTCGTCGTCCGGAGGAGGAGGAGGAGGAGGAGGAGGTGAACAAAGGAGAAATGAACAACACCAACTGAATCAACAGTCAAAGTTCAAGTACCTGTTAGAAACGTTTCACAGAGCGGATGACGAGTTGCGAAAATCCACTCTCGCGCAGTTCGCGAACGAAAGCGACGCGAAAGAAAAGTTCGACATGTTGATGCAAGAGGTGAAGAAGTTGTGCGTTTCATACGGTGGATTGGTGTTGAATCCTGATGAGGAAATTCGAGGCACCCGAGAGGAGCCAGGTATGTTCCCGATATCAGAGTGGGAGGAAGAATACGGCGTGAATGAGTTTTCGTATCGATTATATACGGGAGAAATCAGTCAGATGTATTTGGATGCCTTTTGTAAAAAGTTTGGCGAAGAAGATCCCGACTTGCTGGACGCGATATTCTTGCACGAAAAGCAATGGACGTTTAGGAAAGAGAAGTCTCTACCGACGGAACCTTTTCTCTTGCACGGAATGTCCATTCTCGCGGATTTTGATCCATTTTTGAGGGCAATGTTTATGCTCGCTGCGAATCCAATTTCCGCGGCGAGATTGATAAAGCATCCGCTGTGGGTGCCCAAAAGTCGGAGTGCTCAAATCTTTCCTCCTCTACCACCTCACGTCATGATGATACAAAATTTTAACTCAAACGCGCGAACACCCGACGGATACGTGTTGGGCAAAGATTTTGAGGAATGTTCAATATTAGGCCCGCTGTTTGCCCTTTCGCCGATGTTCACGAGGGTTCCAGCGATGAATATGTTGAGCGGAATACGAGAACCAAGCGTATTTCCTGCATTGTTTCCTAGCGTTGATTTAGGATCGAAAGACTTGAAAGTGAGTGTGCGAGAAAGAGACAACGCGCACGCGACGATTTGGATGCACATGGCTCGCGTTTACGAAGGTTTGCACGCAATCTTGAAAACTTTGCTTAAACACGGCGGATCAACTCGGGATGGCGTTTTGAACTGGATCTTTGTGAACTTGCGCGTGAATAAGAAAAGAAGTCAACAAGAGCAACAATTATCTTGGTTTGAGAATTGCTCGGATGGCTACTTCGTAAACTTTTGCGAGACGATGTTACGTCTGAGTTTGCCATTTACGGACGTTCTTAACGGAACTGGAAAACATCTGCCCAAAATTAAAGCAGAATACACCCTTTCTAAATCGTGCGGCATAACGGACTACAAAGATTGCACGAGACTGGGCATGACCGAGAGCGAAGCTGAACAATGCTATAACAGCGGGGAGTTTGAGTTAAAAGAAATCGGCGATACTAGCGCGTCGTCGTGGGGCTTTGTCTGTGAATGTTTTTTCGCGACTCATCGCGCTATGCATCTGGGAATTATTGCGTGCATCAACGCGCAAGAAGAGAGGCAGCGGCACATTATACGTCGTTATGCGGAAAGAGTGAATGAATTGGAGGAGGAGTTACAATCTTTACCCGGGAACGATCCACGCAGACACGAGTTTGCTGTTCAACTCCGACAACTTACCCTGAAAAAAGATGGTTACATTCAACAGACAATGCTTTGTGATGCGACCTTGATGGATCCGAGAGTAGTGTCGGATAGTTTCGCATTCTATCGTCTAACATGCGTGTGGTTATTGAACGCAGCAAGAAATGGTGGAGGGGTTCAGACATCACCGGCAACGCCAGCAACGACGACGCAACTCCCAGACGAAGCCTCGAAAGCTTTCCGAGCGATACCAGAAGAAATTGTCGAGGACACACTAGACTACTTGGAGTACGTCATGTGCACGAAAAGTTCATCGCATTCGTTGATCGAGAACGAAATCTTGACTGAAGTCGTTGACTTTCTCGTCCTCTTCTCCGGCGCGTCAGAGCATATCAAAAATCCATATCTTCGATGTAAGTTTGTCTCAGTTATACACTCATTCTTGCCAGATTATTCTGGCTCAGACAAATTAGGCCGAGTGATGTTCGAAACGAACCCGAGCGCGTTTCAGTTTCTCATCCCGAACTTGCTCAAACTCTTCGCCGATGCCGAGCAAGCCGTTGGTCCTTACGAAAAATTCAACGTCCGTAAAGAAATCGGCGACATTTGCGAGTATCTTTGGGCAATCCCGGAGTACCGGAACGGTTGGAAGATTTTTTCAGAAACCAAGTGGCGCTTTTACGCGAAGTTCGTCGACATGCTCATCAACGATGCCGTGCATTCTCTCGGTGAGGCCATGGAAAAGCTTCCGCAAATTCGAGAAAGAGAAGCGTTGATGGCGGATGAAGCGCAGTGGAATCAGTTGACGGACGAACAACGCGAAGATCACGAGTCGCATTACGAACGCAGTGAACAAGAGCTGAGATCGGATTTGTTTTTCGCGAAGCAAAACATAGAAATGATGGCGTATACGAGTAAAGAGATCGCCGCGCCGTTCTTAAGGCCCGAGATTATCAAAAGAGTCGCGGACATGTTGAACTACTTCCTCAGTCATCTCGCCGGCCCGGAGAGACGAAAGTTGAAAGTGAAAAACCCTGAAAAGTATAAGTTCGATCCGAAAGAGTTACTCACAAAAATTGTCACCGTGTATCTCAACCTTTACAAAAATGAACGCATCATCAATGAAGGCGTGGATAGGATGGAAACAGACTCGGAAAAGACGTTAGCCGAGGCGATTTCGGAAGACGGACGCAGTTACAAAGACGAAGTGTTCACAATGGCCATCGAAGTTCTCTCCAAGCATTTTCTTCTCTCGCCGACGGAAATTGAGATTTTCCAAAAGCTGCAACAAGCCGCAAAGAAAGCTGCAGACGATGCCGTCGATCTCGAAGCCGATTTGGGCGAGATTCCAGACGAATTTCAAGACCCTCTCATGTGCACTTTGATGAAAGATCCAGTCATCGTACCCATCACCAAAAACGTCTGCGACCGGGCCACCATCGAGCGCCACTTACTTTCTAACGAAACGTGTCCTTTTAGTCGTCAGCCTTTAAAAGTAGAGGATTTAAAAAGTGACGTTGAGTTGAAGAGAAGAATCGAGGAGTGGGTCATGGAGCAGAAGAAAAAGGCGAAGAAGTAAAAGTAGTTTATTTTTAAATAGCACCACACCGCACCCGCGCGTCTGCGCCGTGATTCTCGTTGTAAAAATAAAGAAGAGACAAAAAAGCGCTACTCGTACACAACAAAAAAAAACAGCGATACACAAGCGATAACAAAATAAATTTATGTTTCACGCGACCGCATCGACGATGAAGCCGTCGTCTCTGGTGCGCAGCAACATCAGTGCGTTTACGAATGCGAAAAAGAACGAAAGAGGAACATCATCATCCACGACGACGAAACGGAAAACGAAGAGAAGCGCGAAGAAAAGCGAGGACGCGACTACTGATGATTATTCCGCTCACGAAACCGATTTCGATGCGTTCGAGCGCGCGCTTTCTTCGCTCTCTTCCTCTTCATCGTCGAGCAGTGACACGAATTACGATAACTACGACAACAATGGCGTCGATAGTAATTGCATTCAAACGATGAAAACGAAGAAATTCAAAAAAGCAGTTTCCGCGCTGTGTGCTTCATTCGTTCTCTCGACCGAAGTTTTACTCCTTTCCTCCTCTGTTGCGTTTCCTCCGGAAGCGAACGCTTTGTTATCAAACCCAAACTCAGGTTTGCCGAGAACTCCAACCGCGGCGTTAAGACGAGCTACGCCAAGAGTGAACGCGGAGTCTTCAGATGTTCAGGATAATTTGGACGACGCGGCGTATCAGTTTCGCATCCCGCAACGCAAACCGTGGAACTCGATGTTGAACGAAATCAAGAAAGCGAAAGAGATTGCCAAGGAGAAAAGAGGTGAGATTTTCCAACCGATAGTGAAAGAAAATCAAGCCGGCGCGGAAGCTGAGATTGAAAACTTAGTCATCGCCTTGGACAGATTAATCTTAGCGTGCGAAAACCAAGACGTGGAGAATTTCGATAAGTGGATCGCCAAGGCGATAGAAGCGAATGGAAACATCATGATCAGCCAAGTGAACGACTTACCATTTTTGCTACCACAGAGATACCAAGAGTTACCAAGAATGACTGGACGCGCGGAATTAAAGTTTACGATTAAGCACGGCGACGGAAGTTCGTTTGGAAATTTGAGGGGCGAGCCTTTGAAAACTGTGGATCTCGAGATTACCTGCGACGGTTTCAACGCGCCGATAACGGCGGGAAATTTTGTCGACGCGGTTAAAAGAGGCGAATTCGATGGGAGCAAATTAAACTTATCCGAGACGGCTGTTATTTTTGGCAATGGCGATAATACAAGATCTATTCCTCTGGAGGTCAAGGCATCGAATGAGTTCGAGCCGCGATACCGATCGCCTTTAGATGTTGCCAGCGGTATCGATGCGTTACCGTCCATCCCTCTCTCAGTGAATGGGAGCGTCAGCGCCATGCGCTCAGCCACCGACGACGGCGCGTCCTCTTCCTCCCAGTTTTTCCTCTTTAATTTCGATCGCAGACAAGCCGGTTTAGGTGGCGTAGCGTTTGAAGAAGGTGAGTTTTCAACCTTTGGCTACGTCACGAAAGGATTAGACTACGTGAGAGACTTACGCAAGGGCGACGTGATTGTGAAAGCGTCAGTCACGGCGGGAGGCGACCGGTTGGTGAATCCGAGCGTCAGTAAAGCCGATCGAGTCGATGAAATAGAAGCGGCGGAAATAGCTGATAAAGAGTTGTTAAAAGCAGAGAAAGGCGTTTGAAACTTTGGAATGTTCCCGCGATAAAATGAAAAAAATATAAGTTTTGTGTTATAACTCGTACACGTACCCAGTAGTTTTCTTCGCCCTTTTCCCGATTCCCGTCGTCATCGACACTTCACACAAATGAAACAAAACACACAAAGCAACAGACACTGACAGAGAGATTCTCTCGTTTGGGTAAAAAAAACATTCCGCGTCAAGAAAATCGAAAAAAATTTAGAGCACAGATCAGGAAAAACTTACTTCTGTCTTTGCAATGAAACAAGTACACCACAAGTCACAAAAAAACGTCAGCCACGAAAATTCGTTTAATAGAAATAGGGAGAGAAAATGGTGGCGGTGATGATGATGCATGCATCGGCATCGGCATCGATAAAATGCCAAGCGAGGACAACTGCTGTTTATGACCGCGCTGACTTCCGCGTCGCGCGATCAAATCGCACAACCATTCGCGCTTTCGCAAAAGCGCCGGTGGCGTCGTTGAAAATCGTATCTAAAAACGCTACCGAAACGTTGGGAAGAAGAAATCTCCTTCGCACCACTCGTCGGCGGCGCACGAGCAGTACTAGTAGCATCAATAGTAGTAGTGGTAGTAGTAGTAGTCACAGTAATATTGTTTTCGTGTCCTCGTCGCTGGCGAACGAACAACCCCGAGCACACAGTAAAGGTGTGTTGGACACCGAGAAGATGAGTTCTTTTGCAGAAGGAAAAGAGTGGAACACGAACCTTCGAGCGACGTGCGAGGCGATCGTGAAAGTGAACGAAGCGGACGATATCACGCCCGAACTATCGTTGGCGAGTTACATGCGACTGCCGGTTGAGCAGTACGTGGACGTGCCGTTGCCGTTAGGCGCGAAGATGACGAAATATTTCGACGAGACCATTAAAGAAGACGAAGGCTTCTTCGAGCTCACCATCCCGGGGCTGAAGTTCTTCACGTTAGAGGTGAAACCAGTCGTGAGAGTGAAAGTGAGCGTTTTGACGACGGATAAAGAACAAAGGTTGGTGTGGAGTGGCAAGACAAAGGCGAACGATGTGAAAGCAGAGGAAGAAGAGAAGAGAAGAAAGAAAATGAATAAAATGTACCGACCGGAACGCGAAGACGCGGATATGAGAGGTCCGTGCGTTTTGATCGAAGTCGCGAGTTGTCGATTGGAAGGGAAGGAAGTTGAAAGTCTCGGCATAAACGAGATGTTTATCAATCGAGGGAGCACTGCGTTCCGCTGGAAGAGCAGAGGAGATGATTCGTGGGACCGCGGTGATTTGTTGCACTACGGTATTGGCTCGGCGGAACACGCCGATGACGTTTCGAGTAGTAGCAGTAAGAAAAAAGAGGAAGGAGAAGAAGAAGAAAAAGAAGAGGAAAAGAAATACGCGTACATCGAAGGGTGGACTGAAATCGGCGTCGGGGTCGATCCGCCAGGACCGTTTAAAAAGTTTCCGCGAAGCGTGACGCAAAGCGTAGGTGACGCCGTTCTTGGGTTCACGCTGAGGGAAATCGAGAAAGCTTTCTTACGTGGGTTAGCGAGAGACTACGAGCGGTGGTCCTCGGATGCAGAGTATAGACACCAACGAGCGACGGCTTTCGAAAACGTCGGCGCTTGGACGAATAAAGAGGAAGTGATAGATTTAGCGGCAGAGTAAAGTGTATATAAAAATAATGATAAGAATTTCTGTACAGTGGCCGATGAAAAGGAAAGTTTCGCCCAGTTTTATATTTGATGTACATATTTTTAATCAATCCATACTCACTTTCGTCCGGAGCTTACCGACGCCAAACTTGGAGACGCCGCCGCGATAGAACGAAGCGTTCCCTTTCCCACTGATTGAGCTCAATCTCATGAAACTATCATCCAACAAAACTAAACTCGCGAGTCCGCACAATCCAAGCGTTTGTAACGTCACGCATCCAGCGGCGACAAAACGCCTTTGCCACAACTTTTTCATAAACCTCGCCATGAAAACAACAGCCGGGAAGGAAAGCAACCACAACAAGCCAACAACGCGAAAGTTTCGAATGAAATTCTTCGCTCGTCTATCGACATCGACGGCAGCAATAGCCGTTCGACCACCGACGACGAAAACTGCGGCATGGACTAAACGAAGAAAAACGAGGAGAAAACCAGGTAAATGTTCGTGGTCGTGGAACGAGTTGAACATCGACTCGTATCGTCGCCCCCACGCTTCTAAAATAAAATGTAACACTGCGTTCCCTGCAATAATCATCCCACCTGCAGACAAGCGACGAGTGCTTACGCTGATACCGTCGGGTAACTTTTTGAACAAATACCCAGGCGAGCGCAACGCTGCGGTTATGTTGACTAAAATTCGCTTCGTCTCGGGATTTTCCAACGCGTTTTTACCGAGCAATCCTTTCGCGATGGCTGCCGCGCCTTTTGCGATTGTTTTGGGCGTTGGTGGCGCATTCTTCTTCTTCGCGTCGTCGTCGTAATCACCATCGCCACTAAAGTTATTCGAACGTCCTCTTTTTCGCTCTCCGTCGTCTGCGACGCCGTCCGCGCCGGCAACCGCTCCAAAATTCGCCCCCGTTCGTCTTCTCGCCGCCGATCCGCTTTCCAAACTCGAATCCCCACTAAATACTTTGGCCGCAGAACTCTTCAAACTTTCCGCCTCCGCCGTCGTCGTCCATCCACAGACGAGAAATAACAAGGTCATTGTCGTGATAAACTCAGAAGTTCCTTGCGTGACTTCTGCCATAAAATCTGCGGGTAAGTAGGAGTACCGCCAACGCAAACCTTTCCCATCTTTGACGAACCTTCTCAAGTGTAGTAGTTCAAGAAATAAGCTCAACATCTGTAAAAAGTACGCCAACATCACTAAAAGAACGACTAAATGCGTCGTTTTTTCGTTCCTTCTGTGCATGCGAATGGCCATGGAGACGAATACCAATCCTAAGAAGAACATGAATAAGAAATTCGTCACGTACACCCACCCGATGCCGCTCAAATCGGACGGTAAGTGTTGACCGTTATTCTTTATCGTGATATCAAAATGTAAAGGCGGAGGCTTCGCGTCGTAAAATTCTAACGCGCAATCTGCGACAACGATGTACCAAAACGCAGATCTCGACGCGTTATACGTCACGCCTCTTCTTCCTTTCACTTGTCGCATCGCTCGTAAGCTCGATTCGAAATACGTCTCCCGGTGCACAATCTTCTGCGGCGTCAAAGAATCCGTGTTTGCCGCTTTTCCTTTGAGTCCCCAAGCTTTGGAAGACGGTGGCTTCTTCTTCTTATTGTCCGCGGCTTTTCGAATGGCTTCTTCGTCCACCATGTGATTCTCTGGATGCACCCAACTGACGTTCCCGCTGTCCAAATCCACTCGGTAGGAATCTCCCGATTCTGGATCTTCAAAAAACTCGTACCCTTCCGCCTTGTGCGTCGCTTTCGGGTGCGGTAAATCCACATCGTGCTCTAAATTTGCCATGTTACATCGCGTATCGCACAAGCTTCCTTTCTTCACCTGTCGGTCGTATTCTTCGTACGATTTATCTTCAAACAATAAGACTTTCAACTTATGTCTGCCTCGCTCCCAACCGGTTTTCGCGGTTGATAATTTCACGCTTATATCTCCAGTTCTTCTCACCGCAAATTTACCGATCGTTTGCTCCGTGTTCGCGGAATTCAGCTTTAACGTTCCCGTAAATCTCTCCGCGTTTGCTAACGAGAGGGTGAGCGAGAAGAAGAAGAGGAAGAAAAGGACAACCGCGTGGTGGTGGCGGTGGCCGGAGGAGGAGAAGGTCTTCTTCGAATTCATCTTCTTTTTGAATTTTTTTTTGTGCGTGTGCGGCAAACGCACAATAAATACAAACAGAGGAGGGGAACAATTTCTTTTAACGAACAATATATTTAGGGTTTTGTATCAGAACTGAAAAAAAAAAATTCCTCTCTCCCTTCTTCCTCGCCCCCCTCAATTTCTTCTTCGCGCTCTTCTTTTGCCGCTAAAAAACAACGCAACCACAAACACACTTAGACACAAAAACATACTTAAAACGTATATAACCCCCAAAGGGGATGACGGCAGCAGCAGCACTTGAAGTCGCTTTGAGAACGACAACGAGAACAACGAGAATAACGAGAACTATTTTGATGACGACGATATTCGTCGGCGGCGGAGAAAGAGGAGGAATACCGCGGAGCGCGATGTTGTGCGCGAGCGAGGCGTGGCACGGCCGGTGGAGCAGCGCTTTGAGTAGGGGTAGGGGTAGGGGGGTCGTGTTGACGAACAGTTGCAGCGCGATGAGTAGTAGCACGCTAAAGAGCGAAAATGACAGGAATAGAGGTTGTGGTATCCACAGTCTTGGCAGCAGCAGCAGAAGCGAAAGCAGCCGACGAGACCCAATGAACAAGAAAAGGTTTGAATTCTACAACGTTACCACCGTTGCTCCTGCTGCTGCTGTTGCTACCGCTGGACGAGTCGAAGACTATTTCGACGACTACGACGAGTTAGACGAGTTAGACGACCCGTGGAAAGAAAGTTCCGAAGACTTTGACGACGAGGAAGGTGGTATAGTTTTAGGCCCGAAAAAGCCAACGCCAGGGACGAAGAAGAGTAAAAAGAGTCCACCGAAACGAGGCAGTAGCTTGACTTCGCCGAACTCTTCTCCGCCCGACGGGGTTCGCGCGTTTTCTTCCTCCTCTTCGTCATCGTCTATTGGCATTTCGAGAGAAGACGACTTACCGAAACCTGGAGAAGATGAGGATAGTTCGCCGCCTCGACCGCTGGAAAAAAGCGACGTCGAGATATCCTTCTCGCGCTCGGGAGGCGCCGGTGGACAGAACGTGAACAAAGTAAACACGAAAGTGGACATGCGCTTATCTCTCAACGGCGCCGTGGCGTCTGGATTTCTACCCAAATGGGTCGCCGCTCGACTGCGTATATTAGAAAAGAACAGAATCAATAGCGAAGACTGTCTAGTCGTGAACAGTACAAAACATCGAACGCAAAGTAAGAACATAGACGACGCTTTAGAGAAGATGGATGATATCATCCAAAGCGCCTCGGTGTTGAAGGACGTGGAAAACGCTCAAGCCAGAAAAAAGATGGAGAAGAGCGCGAAGCGGGCAAACGCCAAGCGCTTGGAACAGAAGAAAAACGCCAGTCAAAAGAAAAAGTTACGATCGGGTAAAGGTTTCGATTAATCACGTGAATACATTAAAATCGCGTAACATGTGCGCGCGCATCTAAATATACGTTTCTTACCTGCGCGTTTTGTGCCTTCTCTTTTTTTTGGATTTTTGGTTTTTTGCTGTCGTGAAACCCTGCATTGCTGCGCGGTCAGAGAACCGCTTTTTGCCCGGACTTTTGCCGACTGCTTCTTTTGTTGGTTTTAGTAACAACTTCAAAAAAGTAAACATATTGAGAGAGAAAAAGAGAGAGACTTTATCGATAAAAGCAAAAACACCGATAGCACGACGAGCATCAGCATGTCCGTGTTTTCTAATCCGTGGTTGTGGACGCGATCGCCGATGTTGAGGCGTTGGTTTTTACTTTTTCTCAGCGCGATTGAGTGTACGTTTTGCACCGGCGTCATGTTTGGAGCCTCGTCGTTGTTTGTGATGATGAGAAAAGAGGGACAATATTCGGAACTGTGCGCTTCGAATGGAAGTGATGATTACGATAGTAACAACAACGACGATGATGCCACCGCTAGCACAGCAATAGCCACGTGCGCGAGCGCGAACTTGAAATATTCCGCAATATATACCGCCGGAGCGTTCGGGACACCGGTTTCACTGCTAGTTTGGGGCATCCTCATTGATAAATTCGGGGTGTTGCCGATTCGGTTAACGAGTATACTCATATTCGCGGCTGGGTGCTTACTTTTTGCAGAATCAGACTCTGAACATTTTGACGCTTTCATGGCGGCGAGCGCGCTGCTTTCTATCGGTGGTGCGGGTTTTTCTCTCACGCATTATACATTTTGCTCTCATTGGGAGTCTACGCGATATTTTGAGATTTCGCACGCGCTCTTGAATACGGCATACGACGCTTCGACGATTTGTTTTATGATTTTCATGCTATTACATCGATCCGACGCGGAAACTTTTTCTATGCGGCACTTGTTCTATTGGTTGTTTGGTCTCAGCGTTCTTTTCTTGGTTCTATCGCACAAATGGGTTTGGGGTAAATACATGGAAAAACCAGAAGAAGTTATCTCTGAGTCAGGAGCTCGACAGCTTAAGAACATTGGGAGTATGAAACGTCTTGGCTTTAATTCGGTACAATATTTCGAGAATAAAATGGGTGTAAGCGAAGCTACGCATAACGGCAGGATTATAAATCAGATGACCTTTCTGGAGCAATTGAGAACCCCTCATTATCTGTGGCTCTCTTTGTGGACGTTTATTTGCATTTATAGAATCATGTTTTTCCTGGGATCAATTTTCGAACATCTAGTATTTGCCGGCGATGGACGAGATGTCAAAGACGCGAATGCGCTGATCCTACTTTTTAATAGTTTGATTTTGATTTCTATTCCGATATTCGGCGTTACGGGTTTGTTTGTAAATAAGTTTGGGCTTGCGATAAGTATCGCCTTGGTGAACGTGCTTGGAATAATTTCGTTTATCCCAATGCTATTCAACGATTCATACTGGTCCCTTTGGATTGGTTTTATCGCTTTTGGTATATTCAGATCTACTTTCTACACTACGATAACTGTGTATTGTCAGAAGGTGTTCGGTCCCAGTACATTCGGTAAAATGTACGGAACCGGTGTCGGCATTTGGGCTATTCTATCGGCGGTCTTGCAATACCCGACGATGAATTCTGTTTTGGAGAGCGATTCTCCGAAGGAAGCGTTCTTCTATATAGACCTATCCCTCGTCATAAGTGGTGTCATCATATTTGCTATGCCTATGTGGATGCATTTTAGCAAGAAAGCAAGGAAGAAAGAAAAGAAGTTGAGATCCGTGGAGAATGCCAACGCCGGTCAAGAACAACGAGGTAACCAGAAAGAAGCATCATCCAAGGATCACGTCGGCGGCGCCGGCGCCGGCGGCGATGACGACGATGACGACGACGACAACGTTGAGGTATAGTTACAGTGAACTTTAGATGTAAATAAATAGTGATTGTAGAGAGAGAGAATGAGAGCGCGAGCGATGCCTACAAAATATCTTGTGTTTTTTGCTTATTCTTCTTTTTCTTCTTCTTTTTCTTCTTTTTCTTCTTCTTTTTCTTCTTTTTCTTCTT
>Ga0181606_10002146_pt1 | contig 17041 bp, 11 predicted proteins | sample 041ome_10_FD_132994 | JGI IMG/M metagenome (GOLD analysis project Ga0181606, IMG submission 132994) | Coastal salt marsh microbial communities from the Groves Creek Marsh, Skidaway Island, Georgia - 041412US metaG (megahit assembly) | ecosystem: Environmental > Aquatic > Marine > Intertidal... | reverse complement strand
GCAAGTCTTCAAGCTTCACGAGCAGCAGGCGTTTACTGCACCTCCAAGCAGTTTTCTTAAGCGGCCAGAGTGCCCCCACGTGGCAGACCGCATTATTGGTCTGTCAGCGCACGTGGGCCCGCCCTTCGACAGAGAGGGCATGAAGTGGATCGCCAGTTCCCACATCAACCCACAACATGGTCTTCCCCGCGCCAATGCGGTGATTATCCTCAACGACCCGGTCCATCGGTTGCCCATTGCCATCATGGAAGGGGCGTTGATCAGTGCTATGCGCACCGCCGTGGTGCAGGCCTTGGCGGCGCGCTATCTGGCGCGGGCAGACAGCGAGTCGGTGGGGCTGGTTGGCGCCGGACGGATTGGCGCACTGACGCTGTGGGCGATATCCAAGTGGTTCCCGGACATCCAGCGCTATCGCGCTTACGATCAAAGCGCCGAACGTCTAGGTGCCTTTGTCGAGCACATGGCCAAGTTGGGCATGACGGTGGAGGCAGTGTCGTCATTTCAGGACGCGCTGGCAGAGGCGGACATGGGTATCGTCGCGACCACTGAATCGGAGCCTTATGTCACGGCGGCGGAGTTCAAAGCCGGCTCGTTATTTATGAACGTCTCGCTCATGGATCCTACTTTTGAGCTGGTCAGCGCCGCGGACAAGATTGTCGTGGATGACTGGCACCAGAGCGTGCACTCCGACCGGGTGTTGGCCCGAATGCACCGCGAAGGTCTGGTGACGCGCGAGCGCATTCACGGTGAATTTGGCGCAGTGGTATCGGGGCACATACCAGGTCGCGAAGATCCCGACGAGCGTATTTTCTGGAACCCGTTTGGGCTGGCGATTGAAGACATCGCGGTGGCTTCTGCCGTCTATGATCAGGCCCTGTCGAAGGGTTTGGGGAAAACGCTGCAACTGGTCGATCAGGAGTGGGATGTCCTGTTTTGACCGCTGAGGTCGATGAAACAAACCGCATCGCGTTTCTCGATGTGCTCCGCGGCGTGGCGCTGTTCGGGATCTTGCTGGTCAATGTATTCAGTTTTGGTGCGGACTATCGGGCCTGGTCAGGAATGGCCGATGAGATAGCGTGGCAGGTTAAGCATGTCATGTTCGAGACCAAATTCTGGATGCTCTACAGCCTGCTGTTTGGCATCGGCTTCTTCCTGCAAACCCAGTCTGCCGGGTATACCACAGCCCGTTCGCTACGCCGCCTCGGTGTTTTAATGCTACTGGGGTGTTTGCACGGACTCTTGTTTGAGGGCGACATTCTGATGCTCTACGCCGAGCTCGGTGTCTTGCTGCTATTGCTTTGCCGGTTGCCAACACAATGGCTGCTCACCTTGGGGATTTTATTGGCAATCAGTTTTCCACTCGGTCATTTCTTGGGTGGCGATCGGGGCGATGAGTGGCCCGCAGAAAACACCGCGGAAGCCACGTCATGGCTTCAGGAGGACCGAATGGATTCGCCACTCGCCGTCGCAAGTTTCACGGAAGTGCTCGCATACCACGCCGCATTTTTACCCGAGCGTTTCTGGGCCGACTGGCAGTATCCCGACTCGGGATTTTTGGTGCTCGCCTGTTTTCTACTAGGGTTTTGCCTAATGCGCAGCGGTTGGAGTGCGATCGCGCGGCTCGCACCCGCACAATCGATGCGGATTGCGCTGGGGCTGTGGGTTTTGGGGCTGTCTCTCATGGCAATAGAGGGTTATTGGTTAGCCACTGTGGGTTACGTGCCGTTTGAGCGCTCGGGTGCCACGCCAATGCAGGTGCTGGGCGGCGACCTGGTGTATCTGGTCGCTACCCTCAGTTTGACCGGCGCCTGGTTTTTCAGCGTGCGAAGTTGGGCTCAGAGCCGTTGGCTGGTCGCGCTGAGGAGCTTAATCGCCAGCGCCGGGCAGATGAGCTTGACTGGTTATCTCAGCCAGACGGTGATCTTTACAACGGTTTTTTATGGCTACGGATTGGGCGTTGCCTTTGTGTGGGGGCCGACGCAAGTGCTTGCCTTCGCCGTTATTGTCTACGCCCTACAGGTCGTCCTCTGCCACTGGTGGCTACAGCGATTTCGGCGCGGACCAGTGGAATGGCTGTGGCGCTGCTTGACCTACTGGCGCTGGGAGCCGATCAGACGCTGATTGTGTCGCGTTGCCACCGATAGCAGGGGCTAGTGAATTCGTTGAGTGGGGCTACCTGCATGAACGCCACTTTCCAGATTCATTGCTTTGAGCACCAGTGACTGCGGATCGACGGTGACGCCTGGCTCGAGATGCGCGCCGCCCATCAGCATGGTCCCGTGGTTGATGGCGGAGCCGTCTCCAATCGTCGTGCGGGACACTGTTAGCAGGCGATCCTCGAAACTGTGCAGTTGCATTTGTCCGTTAATCACGCAGTCGTTGCCGATATCGACAGCATGCCAGTCAGACATCTGTAAGGGCAACCCGATCAGTGTGCGCCGGCCAATCCGGCAGCCGAAGCGTCGCAGAATTGGGTTCGCGAGCGCCGTGCCTGATACCGTACTCATGAAGCCGGTCATCAGGCGGAAGAAGCAATCCTGCGCTAGAAAGTAGGTGAAGTGGCGCACGGACCAGAACGGCGCGCTGTTATGACGACCCCAGCGATTGCCGACCAAGATCTGCTTAACGAGTAACGCGAGCAGGGGCAGGGCCAGTGGTACGACGATACTGGTGACCAATGCCGCACCCACGTTGCTGAAACCCATCATGTTGAGACTCACCAGTAAGCCGGTGGCCAGAAATACCGTGATCCCTGGAATGATGCCCACCGAGGCCAGATCGTTCAGTAAGAACCGCGCTAAAAAAATGCCGAGCGATGGGACTGGGTGCACAGGCGGGCTATGCGGATCGGGGGTGCCGATCTCCAGCGGTGGGTTACCTGCAAGCACGCGTTTGGTATCGGGGCGGTCGGTGTATTGCGGTCGGTACAAATGGGGTCCAAGCGGCGTCGAGACGCCGAGAAGTAGGTTACCAGGGACGGGGCCCGGTTCCACCATGGCATTGTTACTGCCGAAAAAACCGGCAGGCATTCTGATGGGTTGGGTCAGTAGGAAAGCGCCGTGCTCATCGAGGACGTTGCAGAAACAGCCCTGCGCGATGAACACGTTGGCATCTGCTTGGAGGTGCTCGGGGAGCAGGTTCACTAACTCGTCGCACTCTGAGCCCCCGACCCGCGAGAATTTGACGCCTGCCAGAGCACGCAGGTATTGGCCGGTGAGGCTCCAGCCCCACATCTGTTGAACCTGATTCATCTTAGTCTGCCGATAGCGGGCTAGCGTGCCTCGTAAGCTGGCAGCGCGGATCCAGCCCGGCGGAGTGGGGGTGAGCCGAAGAAACGTGCAGAGAATGAGCGAACTCGTGAGTACCCCCAGCCAGATGCCGATCACGCCCGCGCCACTCATCACTAACAGGTCGGGGGCCGTTAGCCTCTGCGCATCCAGATTCACTTTACTGAGGGCCTCGAATCCAAGAAACCAGGTAGTTAGCAGGGCAATAAAGGCACCGGGCACAATCACCAGCGAGAGTTCCAGCACTAATTGCGTGCTGACATTACGTAGGTCGATCACCGCCTCGGTGAGTGCTGAGGAGGGAGCAAGGTCAGGTGTCTTGGCGGGTTGGTAGTTGCCCACTTTGCTGCCCGGGACCCCGCTGATCTGGCTGTTGGGTTCAGTCACAGTGTTCAAGCTCGATAAAGGCGTGAGCCATGAGTGATGTCCGAGCGACGCCCCTCCAGCCAGCATAGCCCGGCTCCCAACCCGCGCTTTTTCGCCGACGCGAATTGTGTCGAGAATAAATTCGCTCCCTTCCCAGCGAGTACTGCTGATTTGCACGCCTGCTTGTACCACCGCCTCTGGCCCGATTGAGATGAGTGATAGCGGGCCATACCACTCGGTGCTCTGAGCGATAAAGGCTTTGGGGTGAACGTCGGCGCCCAAACGTTTGAGCGCCCAGTTAAATAGCACCGGGCTACGCAATCCTTTTACCAGCGGCTTCAGCACAAAGTCGGTTTGTTGGTCTAACCACCACAGTTGCAAGTGATGACTCGAGAACTTTTGGTAGCGCCCGGGCGCGATGCTGGGTGTGCGCACTGAAATTGCCTGAATAGAGCGCAACAACAGCACCCAACCTAGATTCACGAAGGGTACGAGCATATAGACGCAGTAGGCGATGATGGTCGCCCGCAAAAAGCCCACGATATCCCCCACCAGCAACAATTCCTCTGGGTCGATAATGGCGAGCCCCAATGCGGCCATCAAAAGTACCGGCATCCTCAGTAACACCGCGGCCATGGCCTGTAGTGCTGTGAAATATCGGAATCCATATAAACGACCCGTTTGTCGGGCTGTTTCTGAGTGCGCCTCAGATCCCGCATCCGTTCCGGCGGTCGACTCCATTGACTCCTGCGCATGGTCACGCTGAGTTGGCAGCTTGGCGATGGCGGCCGCGCTGCGCGTCTCGCTTAATAAGCCCCTGACCGACACGGGATAGCCCGCCGCCTGAAGTTGCTGCGTCAATCGCGCAATCGCAATCGAGTGAGCGCCCCAGTCGATAAAGTCATCCTGCCAGTCGAGTGTTGGCCCAAGTTCAGCCCGACACAGGGTCAGCACCTCGGCCGGTAAAGGTGCGCTCCCGTCGTCGGTGGCAGCCATCGGTACAGCGATGTCTGATGCTTCGAACCGGGAGACATCTGCCACCGCGGGTAGGGTGCGGCGATTGATCTTGCCGGAGGCAGGCACCAGCTCAAATTGATTGACGAGAAAAAAGCGACTCGGTACCGCGTAGGGCGGGAATCGCGCTGAGATCAACTGCTGCGCCTCGCTGACCAATGCGTGGTTTAAGGGCTGGATGTTGTCGCCCGCCGTGTCTTCCGACCAGAGAGCCGGGGCTCTCAATAAGGCGACGAGCTCATTATCCTGACAGTCCAATACCGCTGTCTCAATGTCGGCAAATTGATCCTGCAACAGCGACTCGATGGGCTGTGCTTCGACCCGGTAACCCCTGACCTTCAATTGGGAATCAATGCGGCCATGGAAATGCACCCGCAGTGTGGTGGGGTCAACGTGGCACCGGTCTCCCGATCGGTAAATCTGCCCGAGCTCGGGATGTGTCATGAATCGCTCGCTGGTGATCTCGGGCAGATTGCGGTAGCCGCGAGCCAGCTGAATGCCGCCGATGCACAGCTCGCCCTCTTCACCATGGGGCAGCGGCGTCAGCGTGTCTGGGTCAACGATGGTATAGCTCACGCCGGGGAACGGACTGCCGATCGTGACAGGTTCATTGGGCCGCAGAAGTTGCCGGCTGGTATCGGTACTGACCTCTGTCGGGCCGTAGGTGTTGACGATCTGTCGTCGGGCGCGAGACCAGGGCTCGATCAAGGATGCGGGAAAGGTCTCGCCGGCAGGCACGATATAGCGGCAAATGGGGTAGGGCAGGTCGCGCTCGGGGTGTGCGGTCAGCGTTGACAGCAACACGGGCGGGCAAAAGAGCGCGGTCACGTGCGCATCGCGCAAAACAGGCAGCAAGTCAGGACCGGATCTCAGCGCCGATTTGGTCAGCAGCACGACCTCGCAGCCGGCAACCCAGGCGCTGTACATCTCGGAAATACTGCCGTCATATCCTAGCGACGAGGTTAGCGAGCTGGCGTCACTGCCGGGCACGAAATCGTAAAAGGTCGCATAGGACTGGGCGAGGTTGATATAGCCCGCATGGGGGCATTCAACGCCCTTGGGGTGTCCGGTGGTGCCGCTGGTGTAAAACAGTGAAGCCAGTGTGCTCTGCGGGTCATCCAGCCACGGCGCCGAGCGTGCGCGGGAGGATCCCGACTCAGCTTGCCGGAGGAGCACTTCTGGCGATAGAAACTCTCCGCTATAGCCTGTGGGTAACGTGTGACTGATCAGCAGGGCGGGTTGGGCGTCGTCCAGCACACGCAACAACAGTTCATCTGGCGCGTCGGAATCGATAAAGCATTGTGTGGCACCCGCCTTCAGGATGGCCAGATGCAGGGCAACGACGATGGCGGCGTCTTGGGGAAGCCGCACCGCCACGATCTGATCCGCCTCAGAAATCGCGTCGCCGACTACGGCCGCGAGCTGGTTGGCCAGTTGATCAAGCTCCGCGTAGGTCAGTGACTCCCCCGTCTCGGGAACCGATAGCGCGGTCAGCTCGGGGTATTGCGCCGCCGAGCGCTCAAAGATCTCGTGCAACCAGCGCGCACCCTGCTGGTGGCGGTGGGTACCCCAAGGGGTCGATGGATAGGATTGGGTGAGTGTGGGTTCCCGGCCGGGTGAGCAGGCGTTGTCAGCTACCACCTGGCGATAGCGGACCCAGGCCGCAGTCACGGCGGCGGGTAGCAGTGCGATCCACAGTAGCGTCATCGAAGCCTGCCGCAGTTGGTCATGGTAGGTCCGTCAGGAAAAATAGGATTCCATCTTGCCACGGCGCCGGGTATCCAGCGTGACGCAGTGGAAGCCGCCGCCCATCATGCGCGAGTGACGGAGCGTCAGCGGAATCACCTCCAGGCCTTTGGATTCGAGTAGCGCGATCAATCCTGTCTGGTAGCTGTCGACCACCACGGTATCGGGCCCGACACTGAATAGATTCATGTCGATCCATTCACTGCCGATGGCTTGCTGAAGGTATTCTGGACTATGACGCTCCTGGTTCTCCATCGGCGGACTGAAGATGATCTCCCAGTCTTTCAGGAACTCAGGGATGGTATCCATCGACAGACGCTCGGGGTTGGCCAGCACCAGCCCTGGTCGCAAAGCTACCAAGGTGGAGTCGATGTGGCTGCCGAAATACACGTCTTTCATGAAGTGCACACGGAACTCATCGCCGAGTGTGCGCTGCAACCAATGACCGCCTAGTTCGTTGCCCGTGGCGCTGACTAAATAGAGGAGATCACGCCCAAAGCGCAAAATGTTGGCAGCGTCAAAAGCCGGTTCGAAGTTCTGAGGTGTCGGTGCGGCTGGGTCAAAGTCAAACAGGCGATCTTCCAGCAGCGGCTTGGGGGCGCTGAACCATTTGGCACCGCTGTCATAGTATTCCATGAGGAGACGCCGATAGGAGCCGGTCTCCAGCGAGCGGCCGCGAATCACATTGGGCGTCTCGATGATCGTATCGCCGATTACCAGCAGCACGTCCCGGGGGCAGTAGTTGTAGTAACCCTGGGTTTCCCATTGGACCGTGCTGATGGTCCGCTCGTGGGGCCAGGTGTCAGGCCGCCGTACGGTGACACCGCGAGCCTCCAGGGTATCAACAAAGCCCTGCAAGTCTTCCTCGGTCTCTTCAATGATTTTGTCCGGGAAGGCGCCCTGAGGAATGTTCGCGACCTCGCGATCCGGATACTCCGCCAAACGGGTGCTCGGGTCGGCGTGAGGAAAGCGGGCACCGAGGGGGTTGCCCACGATGACTTCTTCGAGCGGATCCCACTCGTTACAACTCCAGACTTGGGACATCTTTTGCTACTCGTCTGTCTAACCCCGGCCCGTCAGCGTCACTTTTGACCGGTACAACGAAAAAGGGCCGCCCGGAGGCGGCCCCTGGTATTTCCTCAAGAGGCGTTTAGCCGGCCTCACTTTCCCATAATGCGCTGCCGTGGCAGGTCATGGTCTCGCGCTCCATTTGCGCGACGTCAGAAGAGGGGTAGGCTTCCCACCATTCGCCGTAATTGCTGAATGATCCCCAGCCTACGACCATCATCACATCGGTGCCATCGCCATCAGCACCTACAGCGACTGGGTACAGAGACCATACATTCATGCCCTCACCACCGGGCAACTCGCTCGCTGCCTTTTTCCATGCAGTCGCTTGTTCCATCACGGCTTCTTCGTTTATGTCGCCGTTGATGTTGCATTTCCACATTTGAACCGGTTGACCCGCCGATGCGAAGGGTGAAACCAGCATCAGGGCGGCAACTGCACTTACAAAACCTTTGATTTTCATGGGATCTCCTTGGTTGACCTCAGATAGAAGCTAACAAGGAGCCATGACGAGTGCAATCGTCGATTCCGGCCTGTCACCTATTGCTAAATCCTGCAGATAGCCTCAGCCCAAGGCTAAGCGCCTCGAACCGCGCTAGTCGCCCTTTGCCAGCCTTGCACCCAGCAGACGTCCAAACGTGATAGCGGGGGTCACCAGCATGCCATTGGTATACGCGGCACCCGAAGTGGCACCCGCGCCGATCACCTCGCCGATGGCGAACAGGTTGGGGATCGGTCGCCGCTCGGGGTCCAGCACTTGGAAATTCGTGTTCACACTGAGCCCGGCAAAGGAAACCAGCGTCCATCCCTGCATGGCAATGGCGTAAAAAGGCGCTTTTTCGATTGTCATAGGTCGATGTGTTCTGCCAAAGCGGTCTGTCTCGCCTTGCCGCAATCTCTGGTTGTAGTCGTCGATATTCAGCTTGAGGGCCGCCGCATTGATGCCCGCTCGAAAAGCGAGCGTCTCAAGACTCATGGCGCGACTGAACATTGGGTGCGATTGATGCTCGGTGGCGAGGCGATCGCGACTCCAGTCCGGAATGATCGGCTCGGACTTTGCCAGCATTTCAGCATCAAAGACCGCCCAGTGCCGGTGGCCTGGCTGTCGATAGATGCCCCGCTCAATTTGATGGACGCTAGGGTGATCCTCCCGCACAAATCGTTCACCGCGGGCATTCACCAAAATCTCCCATGGCTGGCGTACCATCGGATGCAAAGGCGCCCAGGCATGCATTTGGGCGGGGTACTGCCAGGCGTCGGGGACCAGCCCCGGCAAGCTGGCATATTTTTCGCCACCCACGATGGCGCCCCCGGCTGACATCCCCAAAATCAACCCATCACCTTGTGAGGTGGGGTACGCGGTTTTGGCGTAGAGCGGCACGCCATGGAGATCCTCGAAGAGTCTGGGGTTGGCCGCGCACCCACCAGACGCGAGCACCACATGGGACCCCCTGAAATCGTGGGTGCCCGAGGGGCCCGTTGCGGTCGCACCGACGATCTTGCCCGAGCGCTCCTGAATGAGTCCCTCTACTGCAGTGCCGGTCAGCAGGGTGACCTGTTGCTGAGCAATGCTCGCCTCAAGGGAGGGGAGAAAGGCCTCCAATATCGACAGGCCACTTTTGACTCCCTGCTGGTAACGCCGGGTGGTGAAGTGGTCGTGGCCAATGCCCGTGACCGGGTGCCCCGCCATGACCTCAAAGCCATGCTTTGCCAGCCAGTTGATAGTGTCACCCGCATGGTCAACGGTGAGGCGGGTGAGCGCCGCATCGGCCGTGTTTTCATTTATGCGCATACAATCATCAAAATGCGCGTCGGGGCTATCAGTGATACCCAGGCGTTGTTGGAAAACGGTTCCCGCGCCGGCGATTTGGCCGGTAGACCAAAACAGGGTGCCGCCCAAAGCGGGACTCTTTTCTATCAGCAATACCTTTGCACCGCCCTGCGCGGCGAACAACGCGCAGGGAATACCCGCGGTGCCGCCCCCGACCACGATGACATCGTAGTGCCGGGAGGGATCTGCTCGCGTGGTGTCCGTTCGGCTCAGCGATAGGGCGGCTGCACTGGCGAGTAAAGTTCTTCTATTCAGATTCAGCACTCGACATCACCCTCCATGGATTTGACTATTAAGATTGTGGGTGAGCAATTCACTCCGGTCTGGCTTTAATGCGCAGCAAGCGCCGCGTCCAGACGGACTGAAAAATGGGGTCTAGCCAGCGGTACAGACGCCCCGACACGACGACGGGTTTTCCGGCTTCCACGCCCTTGATGGCATCACGCACTACGATATCCGCGTCGTACCACAGCCAGTTGGCCATATTGTTTTTCATCTCCATGAGACCGGCGGTTTCATGAAAATCGGTGTGAGTGAAGCCCGGACAGAGGGCGGAAACATGGACGCCCTGTGTCGCAACAGTGAGGTTCAATTCCTCTGACAATGCCACCAGGTAAGCCTTGGCCGGGCCATAGTTACAGCCACCCGAGCGCGGGACTCGCGCCGCCACCGATGCGACATTCACGACGCGCCCGTAGCCGCGCGCTGCCATCTGCGGTATCAGGCGGTGACACAAATCCGCCACCGAGAGCATCATTAATTGAAAAAACCTGTTTTGCGTTGACCAGTCACGATCTTTCAGTAAGTCAGGGCCCGCCACGCCGGCGTTGTTCACCAGCCAATCGACCTGCCAGCCAGCGTCAAGACAGCGCGTGGCGACTTGCTCGCCTGCTCCGGGGTCAGACAGGTCAGCGACGATGATTTCACAGTCCACGCTATAAATCTGGCGAAGGGATTCAGCGAGCGACTGCAGACGATCTTCGCGTCGCGCCACCAGAATGAGACCATGTTGTTGGGCCGCGAGTTGTCGCGCAAATTCGGCGCCCAGTCCCGCAGAGGCGCCGGTGATCAGTGCATAGCCGCCATGGTTGGCCGTATCTGTCACGGCCGCTAACCGAAAAATACTTTGGGCAAAGACGGCATCTTTGGCGCCAGTCTCACAGCGTCATGGACCAGCTGTGGAGACGAATTTTCCATGTCCCCGAATCATCTTTGGCGACCACATCAATGTAATGGCTAGTGGTGGACTCACCCTCAAGCGCGCCCTCTGGCAAGTCATCCTCCGCTGCGCTGTCAACGATGCGGCGGATTGTGTAGTCGTACTCGACCACCGCTGCATCACCCATCATGGTAATGCTGTGCGGCACGTCGATGGTGATCTCGTAGCGCGCAGTGGCAAAGACCGGGCCAAGAAATTCCCGATAGTTTTCCCGACCGTCAAGGCCGGGCACGCCCGGCGGGCGCAAACTGACATCAGGGTGTAATCCGCCCACGTAGCCGTCGATGTCGCTGGCTTCTACCGCTGTGATCCAGCCCTGGTAGAGCGCGAGGATTTCCGCGTGGTCGTCTGCCGCGTGACCGACCGGTGATAAGGTCAGGGCCAGCGCAGCGGCAAGAGAGAGAAGCAGTGCTTTGATCTGTGACATGGCGGGTCAATTCCTGTTTTGGTTGTTGTCATGATGGAATGCTATTGATTCTGTGCAGATCGCCCGCGAATCGCAAGCCGGTTAGAGTCCACGTCAGCTAATGGATGCTGCGGTTTTGACCGAACCAGCGCGCGCTGATGGTAAAGAGTCAGATTGGGTCGATCTGTGGTGCTAGAACGTTCCCGCCGCGAGACAAAGCCGAAGGCACAGCGACTGTCAGGGTGTCTTGATGGAGTGTCTAACGTTCTCAGCCCCTGAGAAAGTCTGATACCGCAGCAACCCACTCGTTAGGCATTTGATCAGTGATGTCGACGCCCCCGCCTTGCAATTCACAAAATGCAAAGTCGGGCCTCATCTCATGTGCCCTTTTCGCATGCTCATAAATGATGTCGCCGGTGTTGATGAGAATCATCGTACGGTGTTTGATTTTCGGCAGCGTGACATTGTGATCATAGGTAAAGGCCGCGTTGTGTCCGTACCAGAACGGTCCATACCCCTGAAATTGCTCGACCACATACCGAGTGACCAGGGCGGGGTCGGTCCCTTTTTCTGCCCAGTTCCACCGGCGACTGAATACCTCGCTGAGGTGAGAGCCGTCGTGTTTGTGCTCAAAGTTCTTCTCGAAATTTTCAACAAACGCGTTCCATTCAACCAGTTCCTCGGGTGTGAAAGGACAGGGGCCATTGATCACCAGATTGCGGACTCGATCCGGAAATTGAAGCGCGACTTCAGTCGCAATCAGTCCGCCAGTGTGATGCCCAAGGATATCGGTTTGAGTGATCCCAAGATGATCCAGGACCGGCGGTATGGCTGTCGCGTAGTCCTCGACTGACGGGACATGGTTCGGCTCGTCAGACAGTCCAAATCCCGGTGTATCGATGCCAATTGCGCGAATACCCTCGGCGGAGAGAAGCGGGTAGACCGTATCGTATTGGCGCGAAGTCATCGGCGCTTGATGACAGAGCACCAGAGGGAACCCTTCACCGCCAGTGTCCTGATAATGGATTTGCCCAAAAGGACCATCCGTGTAGCCGCGGCGGGGTCGTGTCATCAGGATAGCGCCTCGCTGTCACCCAACATTCTCACCACTATACCTCCCTTGACGGCGCCAGACCGAGCACTTCTAGGTAGGCTGCGGCGCTCGAGGCTTGGTGATATGCGGTGACGGCCTCGACCAGATCATTGCCATCGGGGCGGTGGGCAAGGGTGGACAGTAGCGCCTCAGCGAGCGCTTCGGTGTCGCCCATGGCGACCAGCGGCGCAACGCGACCGCTATCGAGTAACTCCTTTGGGCCACTCGGGCAGTCGGTACTCACCACCGGCACCCCCAGCCCCATGGCCTCGGTCAGCGTGTTGGGCGAACCCTCCCATCGAGACGAGAGCGCAAACACACTGGCCCGTTTCATCCACGCCCACGGATTGTCCTGAAAGCCGGGCAATGCAACATCTTCCGCTACACCAAGCGTCTCGGCATGAGCCAGTAAATCAGACCGCAGCCTACCGTCTCCCAGAATAATCAGTCGCGCCTGTCGCTGCGCGCGAACCAAGGCAAAGGCCGACAGCAGAGTGGGGAAATCTTTTTGCTCGGTCAGGCGTCCCACTCCGAGTATGACGGGAATATCCGACGCAGTTTGCAACCACGGATGGTCGACGGGGTGCTCAGCGGCTTGTAGCAACTCAGGCGTGATAGTGGGATTGCGCACCACCGTAATCTGTGGGGGTTTCATGTCAGTGATAGCCATCACATCGTCGGCGACACCCTGTGAGACGGCGACCAACGTCTCCAGCTGGGGGTAATGGCGCCGCATGGCGCGATACCAGCTTTGTTGACGGCGTCGGGATTTGCTCGCTAAGGCAGCCGATACCGTGGTGCCCAAGCGTCCGGAGATCGGCGTGGTTGTACCCGCCAGCCGCCTCGCTCTGAGCGCTGCCAATATCGCGCGATGCTTGATCGCCAGCAGAGCCGTTGGCCGCTCTGTGCGCAGATATCGAGAGACTTCCCAGACGCTGGTCAGCGAGTGCTTTGCGCGCAGTCGAATGATATTGGCGTTATTGGGTAGCCTGTCGACATACGGCCCCTGAGCTTTGATCAGTAGCACGTCAAGATCGATCGGGGTTTCGACAAAGGCCCGGCACAGATTGGCCACCATGCGCTCCACGCCACCTTGTCCAGAAAAGGAAACCAGAATTGCCAGTTTTGGCCGTGACACTGCATATCGCCTTAAGAGAGCTGTTTCGAGGTTAGCACAGGGCTGACGGCCGTGACTTGGTGAGGCCGAGCCTCGCGCTTACACTCTATCTATTCCGACGCAGTGGAGGCTCGATGCCTGCTCTCTCTCAGTCCGCTTTTTTCACAGCTCGTTGGTGTGAGCTCTAGATGTGTGGTCTGGCGGGCATTGCAGCCCGCGGCGAACTCTCTGCTGACCGGCTGCCCTTTGCGCTCGCGGCGCTACAGCACCGAGGCCCCGATGGGCAGGGCGATTCCATCGAACAGCAGGTGGCGCTGGGGCATACGCGACTTTCGATTATCGATCTCGAGGGGGGGGCGCAACCGCTGCGCTCGCCCTGCGGCCGCTATGTACTGGTGGCCAACGGGGAAATCTATAACCACCTAGAGCTGCGTTCGGAGCTTTTGGCGCTCGGCGCACCGTTTCAAACCGGTTCAGACTGCGAGGTGATCCTTCAGGGCTACCGACTGTGGGGTCGAGACATTCTCGATCGCCTTGAAGGGATGTACGCCTTTGCGTTGCAGGATATCGAGTCAGGCGAGGTATTGCTGGCTCGGGATCCGCTGGGCATGAAGCCGCTTTACTGGTCCGAAAGTCGCGACGGTGTGCACTTTGCCTCTGAGCTTAAGGCGCTATTGGCGCTATTGCCCTCCACACCGGTTCTCAACTCGCTCGCGCTCTTGCAATACATCGAGGCGCAGCATCCGCTCTCTCGCAATACACCGTTTGAGGGGGTGCAGCGATTGTTGGCTGGTGAGGCGCTGTTGATCCGCGATGGCCGTTGCGTCGATCAATGGCGTCACTGGACACTGAATCAGCTTGTCAGCGCGGAGATGGAGGATCCCGTCGCGGCACTCGATGAGCTGATGGAGGTCGTATTTACCCAGCACCAACGATCTGATGTGCCCATTGGTCTGTTTCTGTCAGGCGGGGTCGATTCGACCATTCTGCTCGGCTTGATGCGACGTTACGGTATGGAAAACATCCATACATTCTCGCTGGGATTTCCCGACTCTTCCGTCGGCGACGAGCTGGATGTCGCCACCCGCCTAGCCACACACTTTGGCACCGTCCACCGTGTTATTACGCCCAAGGCAGATGACATGTTGTCGCGACTGCCGCAGGTTGTTTGGGCGGCGGATGATCTCATGCGCGACCCCGCGAGCCTGCCGACATTGCTACTCGCTGAGCAGGCCAGCCACACGATGAAAGTCGTATTTTCGGGGGAAGGTGGTGATGAGAGCTTCGCGGGGTACGGCCGCTATCGCACAGGCGCAGGGGAGCGTTTCTTCAAGAGTTTGTTGTTCCCTGGTACGGGCGGGTTTCGTTCCCGAGGGGATTTACGAGGCGCCGTTGCGCGGCAATTGCTCGGTGACCGACTGATGGCGGTGCGTGGCGAGTGGCGTTCGGAGCTCGTTGATAGCTGGCGGTCGTTTCCTGCGCAATGGACATCGCTGCAGAAGATGCAGGCGCTGGATCTACAGCATGCACTACCTGACAACCTGCTGGTCAAGGCAGATCGTATGCTGATGGCGCATGGCGTGGAGGGGCGGATGCCCTTTGTTGATCGGCGCGTGGTGTCGTGGGGCTTGGGCTTGGCGGATGCGCTGAAATGCGATCAGCGCGAGGGTAAGAAAATCCTCAAGGCTTGGGCACAAACTTTTATGCCAGCGGATCATTTTGCCGCGAAAAAGCGCGGTTTTTATGTGCCTGTCAATGACTGGTGGCAGGGCAATCGACTCGAGGCCTTGGGGCGTGTGCTCACCGGTAATGACGCGATTCGAGAGTGGTTCAAGCCCGCTGGGGTCGACAGCTTACTCAAAGAGCAAGGCCGGTCGCACCGCGTTGGGCGCCAATTGATGACCCTGTTGCAGTTCGCGCTGTGGCATCGGTTCTTTGTCGAGTCATCGACGCCGTCACTGCCAGAGGTGGGTGACCCGCTGGCATTGCTGTCTCAATAGATCGACCATAATGAATCTCAGCGAGAGAACCGTGTGTGCTTGTGAGCGCTGGGCGGTCACTCGCTGCAGCCGTTATACTCATCTGCCCTGCTGATGGCTTGCTGCACGACATACCAGTGAAGCTGTCGGCGCGCTGATTTTCATAAAGCGGAGAACAGAATGTCTGATCGAGTGGCTGTCAACGTATCGGCCCACATTGCCCATGTCACGCTGACCCGCGCGGACAAAATCAACGCGCTGGACCCTGCGATGTTCGAGGCGATTTGTTCCGCCATTGATGAATTAAACAACTTGGACGATTTGCGCGCCGTAGTGGTGTCGGGTGAGGGTCGCGGATTTTGCGCTGGTCTCGATCTGTCCAATTTTTCCAGCGACAGCGAACCGATGGATTTGATGCCTCGCACCCACGGCGCTGCCAATATGCCACAGCAAATTGCCTGGGGTTGGCGAACGCTGCCGGTGCCGGTCATTGCTGCCGCCCACGGCGTGGCGATTGGCGGTGGGCTGAATATTATGTCGGGGGCCGATATCCGGATTATCCACCCCGACACACGCTGTGCCGTGATGGAAATGCGCTGGGGTTTGGTGCCCGATATGGCGGGATATCCCCTTTGGCGAGGTAATGTTCGCGACGACGTGCTGCGCAAGCTTGTTTACACTCACGCTGAGTTCTCGGGTGCCGATGCCTGTGCAATGGGCTTTGCCACAGAAGTCGCCGAGGAGCCGGTGTCACGCGCCATGGCGTTGGCAGATGAGATTGCAGGCAAGAATCCCCACGCCATTCGGGCGGCAAAGCGACTCTCAAATGCGTTGGCAACCAGCACCGACGAGGAACTGCTACTGGCCGAATCAGAGGAGCAGACCCACATTATCGGCAAGCCAAATCAGATCGAGGCGGTGATGTCCCAGATGGAGGGTAGGCCCGCGGCTTATCCAGACAGCGTCTGACGAATTTTTCAACCCAGATCAACAGACAGGGCAAACCCTCGCCAATGCTAGAATAGGATTGGTTGCGCAGGACGACACCGCCCTGTGACCGCGGTCCTTCTGGCACGGCTAAAGTGAGGCAGCGATGAGCGACGGAACCACCCAAACACATCACCGGGTCTGCCATCTGTGCGAGGCCATGTGCGGCTTAGTCATCCGCACGGCGGCTAATCAGGTCGTCGATATTCGCGGTGACGACAATGACCCTTTGAGCCGCGGTCACGTCTGCCCCAAGGCGGTTGCGCTGCAGGATATCCATGAAGATCCAGACCGACTGCGCAGGCCCTTGAAGCGTGTTCGAACGGCGCCGGGTGAGTACCAGCACGTTGAGATTGAGTGGGCCGAAGCGCTTGATCTGGCCGCCGACGCGTTGGCGTCGACGATCGAAACCCACGGCGTGGATGCGGTGGGGGCGTACTTTGGCAACCCCTCGGTTCACAACTACGGGATGCTCACCCATCAGCGCAATCTTTTCCGACATATTCGGACCCGCAATCGTTTCTCTGCTACGTCAGTAGATCAATTACCTCATCACTTGGTGTCCTTGTGGTGCTTCGGGCACATGCTCTTGCACCCCATTCCCGATGTGGACCGTACTCATTATTTTCTGATGCTGGGGGCGAATCCCCTAGCTTCCAATGGCAGCATCTGGACGGTGCCCGATGTCCGTCGGCGTTTGAAAGACCTGAAATCGCGAGGCGGTAAGCTGGTGGTTGTAGACCCGCGTCGCACGGAGACCGCAGAGCTCGCCAGCGAGCACCTTTTTATTAACCCCGGTACCGATGCGGCCTTGTTGTTGGCGATGATTCACGTGCTTTTTCGGGACGGCCTGGTGGCACCGGGGCCGTTGGCAGACTTCACTGATGGCCTCGATGAGGTAGCTGATGCGGTCGGCGAATTGACGCCT
>Ga0181606_10002140_pt1 | contig 17074 bp, 13 predicted proteins | sample 041ome_10_FD_132994 | JGI IMG/M metagenome (GOLD analysis project Ga0181606, IMG submission 132994) | Coastal salt marsh microbial communities from the Groves Creek Marsh, Skidaway Island, Georgia - 041412US metaG (megahit assembly) | ecosystem: Environmental > Aquatic > Marine > Intertidal... | reverse complement strand
GAGTTTATTATTTGCGACGAGTCGGTATCGGCTCGGGATGTAAGTGTACAGGCTCAAGTGCTGAACTTGTTGAACGACCTCAAGGATGAAATGGGTCTCACCTATATTTTTATTGCGCACGACTTGCAAGTAGTGCGGTATATGTGCGACCGCGTTTTAGTAATGGATGAAGGAAAGGTGGTGGAGCAAGGAGAGGCCGATACGTTGTATGAGAATCCTCAATCGGAATACACTAAATCGCTGTTACAGACCATCTAATGCCAACCCCAGACGACAAGGTTAATTTGGATAATGCACCTCCATTTGCATTGGTTTTTTTAAAGGGGGGTGTTTTTGGCGGTATTCAGCGGAAGTGGGCCAATTACATGCAATGGTACAATGGATTTTGGGAAGTGCGCAATGCGGAGCGGACACCACGGGAAAATCCATACGGCGATGGAGAAACGCGGGCGAACCATGTAACTTCCCGAAACAGCCAGCTCCAATGGGCTTGTATTGTGCCGTCCAAAGATGAACAAAACATGAGGGAGTGGTTTCGAGGAATTGAGATATCGTTCGAGTTTGTGGACGTAGGGACGCGCAAGGATCCTTCTCTTTTGCAGTGGCGTGGCCTCATTAGGAAGTATCGACCGGTGAACGTATTGGAGTTTCGTGGACCCAAGGCGTACAGGTTAATGTTAACCGCTTGGTGGTTGGGTGTGCCGAGTAGATGTTTGGCTGTGGTTCAGGAGACGTACAGCTATGGGAAAAAGGTTAATCCATGGTTACGGATAAAATGGCACCGCTGGATTACGCATCGAACCGCCACGAAAATACACACGATATCGCCTACCGCGGGAAAAATGTATTATCCCAAGAGATGGGCAAAAGGAGAAGTGCAAACGCACCGCCAACCGTTTAATATGAGCGCCTTTTCTCCGGTGGAATCGGCACAGCAAAAAAAGCAATTGCGGCTCAAGTGGGGCTTGGACCCTGAGAAAACCTACATTGGTTATACGGGAAGGCGAGTGTCGGTGAAAAATATTTCGCTGATTTTGGAGGCTGTGGGTATGTTGGCCTCGGAAAGATCGAATTTGGGGTTGATGATGGCGGGAAAGAACATAGATAAGCCCGCTTTTCGAAAGCGTATTGAGCAAGAGGAGCCGGGTGTGGATGTGCACCTTGACAATCATGTAGATGATGTAGCGGAATTTTTACGGTGCCTCGATTACTTTATATTTCCGTCATTGCACGAGGGGCAGCCTTTTTCTCTCCTCGAAGCAATGTCATGTGGAATTCCTGTAATTGCCTCCAACATTTCCGCGCACCGCTATATGACCCCTTCAGATTTCCATAACAAGCTGTTCGATCCGCATCAACCCGCGCAGGCAGCAGAAATATTGAGAAATTTAATGGATGGGAAGGTGGATCGCGAGGCGTATATTCATCTAGACTGGATGAATGAACAGTACGACGTCAACACGAATTACCGTCTAATTTCGGCGGTATTTGGGGCCCCTGTACCTTCTTAAAAGGGCCGGGACCAACCCAAAAAACATGGATTTTTCCATAGAAGCCCACAGGTTCATTCATGTAAGGGAGGAGATCTTCGCGGAGCAGGAGGTTTTCGTCGTAAAGGATGAGGTATTGGAGTCCGCGCTCGATGAGGGCATCAATTTGGGACACCCCGTCCATTCCGGTATTGAACCTCGTCCATCCTTTCTGGTCCATGAAATAGAGGGGGATGTTTATGCTGCGGTCGGGCCAAACGAGCACGGGATCGGTGCGGTCAACGCCTTTTGCGCGGAGCCATGGCTCGAAGGTTTCGAAGGATTGGGTCGTACTCAAGTGTTTATTCATCCACCACGTGGTGTAGCGGTGATTCATCATCAAATGCAAATAGACTAGAGAAACACCAGCAAAGGCGATGGCCACAAACGGAATATAAGCCTGCTTTTGAAGCCAGGGCTGCCACAACTGTATAGCCGCTGCCAGCAACAGCGGAAGGACAATCATCATGTCCAGCAAGTAATAGTCGTGTTGCAGAAAAACTTGAAAAAACAGGATGATGAACACGCCCATCCCAATACTAGATAACAGGGTAATATGTCGCAGTACGGCAGGTATCCGCCGCCAGCGAAGCATCACAGGAATAAACAGGGCGAGGGTTAAGAATTGAACAGGAGGGAAGAAATATTGGCCAAACCATATTTTAAGTGCGCCTGTTGCGGTTTCAACGATTTCGGCGGGGGTGTAGTCCCAGATGGGGAGGATGCCAATTAGGAAAAAGCCGTTATTGCCCACTTCCTCGTTGTGCCCTTTGGCCCATACATACCAAAAAGCATTAACTCCCAATGGAAGGAGCAGGAGCAACCAGCTCCATGAAAATTGAATTTTTTTATGGGAAGAAATTTTGCCCAAGCCCAAGTGGTTTTCCACTTGGGCAATAGCCGCTGTTGAGGGAGATATGGGTCCCCGATCCCGGCCTATTTCCCGGCCTCTTTCGTGGCCTGAACTCAGACCAGAACCAAGCATTCCTGGACCTTCCGGACCTTCCGAATCCAGCCTCGATTCCGACGTTACTTCGCTATCCGGAGCATTAATACCAGTCGGTGCTGTCGCGCTGGTCCAAGCATATCCGCCCGTAACCCAACGCAAAAACATCGACCCGAGAAGCGCCCCATAAAGCAGCAATGCAGATACTTTAAATAATCCCCCAAGGGTGAATGCGAGAAGGGCGAGTAGCATCAAACCCCATCGACCCGTACGCTCCCAGCGTAAATGCGCAGCCCCTCCAATAAGCGCTAAAGAGAGCGCGGGAACGTTAGATAAGAAATTATTGCTGTAGTAGGCGTGCATAGGGGACGTGGCAAAGAGCAGTACAATAAAGAGCGCCCACCACCTCGATACAAACTCCCGAAGCAGGTAGAAGAGCCCCATTAAACCACCCGTGGAAAGAAGGAGGACGATTGCCCGATACATCCATTCATGTACGCCGAAAATCCGCCAAATCCTTGATACACAGTAATAAATGAGCGGAAACTCGCTTACTACCTTTCCCGTGCCATTGTTGCCCAGGTTGTGCACTTGTGGCTCCGTGAATGGAATCTCTTCCCGGGTAAAATTAAGGGTGTACGAAAGGCAGTCTGCTTGGCGCCATTGGTGCGGTCCTTGGGGGCGCATACCCAAAGTTTGGGAGTGATGTGCCGAGATCCACAATAAAACCGCACTCGCAAAGACTGCGAGAATAAACCACGTGTTTTCGGAGATCTTCTTCATGGATGTTTTCTGGGCGCAATCCGCCTTGTTAGTTGAGTCCCGTCATTTCGGGAACATCACCTTCAATGATTAGTGTGCCTTCGGTGGCCGCTTCAATTTCCACCACCGATACTCCTGGAGCGCGTTCGCGAAGCACAAATCCACGTTCATCAATATCCATCACGGCTAGGTTGGTAACCACTTTTTTCACGCAATTTACACCCGTGATGGGCAGGGAACAGGACTTTAACAGTTTGCTCTCTCCGGCGCGGTTGGTGTGCATCATGGCTACGATAATGTTTTCCGCTGAGGCAACTAAATCCATGGCACCCCCCATACCTTTCACCATCTTTCCTGGGATTTTCCAGTTGGCAATATCGCCTTTTTCCGATACCTCCATAGCGCCGAGCACGGTGAGCTGCACGTGTTGTCCGCGTATCATGCCGAAACTCTGAGCGGAATCGAAAAACACAGCACCGGGTAGCGCGGTGATGGTTTGTTTTCCAGCATTGATGAGATCTGGATCTTCATCTCCTTCAAATGGAAATGGCCCCATCCCCAAAATGCCGTTTTCTGATTGAAACTCCACAGAGATCCCCTGCGGGATATAGTTTGCTACAAGGGTGGGAATTCCAATACCGAGGTTTACAAAGTATCCGTCTTTGAGCTCTTGCGCAATGCGTTGTGCAATTTGTTCTTTCGTTAACATGCCTTGTTTTTTTAGGGTCTAGGACGTACAGTGCGTTGTTCGATGCGTTTTTCAAAAGTGCCTCGATAAATGTGTTGTACAAAAATTCCGGGAGTGTGAATTTCATTGGGGTGGAGTTCGCCAGCCGGAACCAACTCCTCTACTTCTGCAATAGTGATTTTGCCCGCCATCGCCATGAGGGGATTAAAATTGCGGGCGGTTCCTTTAAAAATGAGGTTTCCGGCCTCGTCGCCTTTCCAAGCCTTTACAAATGCGTAATCGGCGTGAAACGCGTGCTCTAGTAAGTGTGGCTTGCCGTTGAACCACCGCACCTCTTTGCCCTCAGCCACCTCAGTTCCGTATCCTGCCGGGGTGTAAAATGCGGGAATTCCCGCTCCCGCTGCACGGCAACGCTCTGCCAGGGTTCCTTGAGGGATGAGTTCTACTTCCAGCTCGCCCTTGAGCATTTGCTGTTCAAACTCGTCGTTTTCGCCTACATAGCTCGATATCATTTTGGCAATCTGCCGGGTTTCGAGGAGGAGCCCGAGGCCAAACCCATCAACCCCAGCATTATTGCTGATGCAGGTGAGATTCCGCGTGCCTTTTTTTCGAATGGCTGCAATGGCGTTCTCCGGAATACCGGAAAGTCCAAACCCACCAAACATCACGGTCATGCCGTCGGAGAGTCCGCCGATGGCCTCATCTAAATTTTCAATTACTTTTTTAATCATGGTTGAAGGATTAAAAGTGATCTAAATCGAACGGATTTCCCGTTTGATTCTGCCGCTCAAATTTTTCACAATCCAGCTCAATGCTTAGAGGACCACTCGGTTTTTCAAAATCGGTACGGGAAATATCCAATGAGGAATCGGCATAGCAACGCTTCATATAAAGTGCCCAAATAGGCAGAGCCATTGTAGCTCCTTGCCCCCTTCCTAAATCGCGAAAGTGAACGGAGCGATCTTCTGCACCAACCCAAACGCCGGTAACTAAATTGGGAACCATTCCCATGAACCAACCGTCGCTGTGATTTTGGGTAGTCCCTGTTTTACCGGCAATAGGATTTTCAAAGGCGTAAGGATAACCCGTTACCGTATTCCCAATGTAGGCGTAATTTTCTTTGGAACCTCTTGTTCGGAGGCGAACTCCCGTGCCCGAGGCGGTAACCCCCTTGAGCAGATCGCAAATCACATAAGCCGTTTCATCGCTCATGACTTCATGCGTTTCCGGCATAAATTCATCGAGAACTACGCCGTATTTATCCTCAATACGCAGGATGGCGATGGGCTTGGTGTAGATGCCTTTATTCGCAAAGGTGCCGTATGCACCTACCATTTCGTAAAGGCTGAGGTCGGGCGTTCCCAGCGCGATGGCCGGTTGATTTGGAATGTCACTTGTAACCCCCAACGACCGCGCCATTCGAATTACCGATTCTGGACGAACCTGTTTCATGAGGTAAGCGGTAACCGTATTCATGGATCGGGCTAAACCTTCTTTCAGGGATAATTCTCCCCCGTATTTTCCATCGGAATTTTTGGGCTGCCAATCCTCCAGCAGTCCCCATTCCTCTTTTTCGAATCGCACAGGGACGTTGGCCACTTTGTAGCAAGGAGAGTACCCTTTTTGATCGATTGCAGTGGCATATACAAATGGCTTGAACGTACTACCCACTTGCCGTTTTGCGTCGTAAACGTGGTCGTATTTAAAGTATCGATAATCAATTCCCCCTACCCAGGCTCTAATAAACCCTGTTTGAGGCTCCATACTCATCAATCCGGCTTGTAAATAAAACTTCATGTACCTGATGCTGTCAATCGGCGTCATAACCGTGTCGATGGTGCCGTCCCAACTAAATAAATTCATGGGAACCGGGGTGTTGAATGCCCTTTTAATACTGTCTTTGGACACTCCCGCCCTTTTGAGTTGCAGATAGCGGTACGATCGGCGCATGGATTGATCGATAATGGCGTTTACTTCAGCCCGCGATAAATCGCTGTAGGGCGCGTTGTTTCGGCCATTCCAGTGTTTGTGAAATTCACGCTGGAGGTTTTTCATGTGTTCTTGCATAGACTGCTCTGCAGCATCTTGCATCCGACTGTCGATGGTGGTATAAATTCGCAAGCCGTCTCGGTACAGGTCGTAGGGTTCGCCGTTGGGTTTGGTGTGATGCGCAACCCAGTCCTTCATAAATGCCCGCACATGTTCCCGAAAGTAAGTGGCCGTTCCGGCGTTGTGGGAAGCGGGTTGATAGTCGAGCCCCAGTGGGATTAATGCGAGTGAATCGCGTTCTTCTGGAGAGATAAATTGATTTCTTTCCATTTGAGCGAACACCACATTTCGACGCTCCTCTACCATTTCGCGACGTCTTCGAGGATTGTATAACGCGCTGTTTTTAAGCATTCCCACCAAGGTGGCGGACTGCTCAATTGTGAGGTTCCTTGGGGTGGTATTAAAATAGATTTTGGCCGCCGACTCTATTCCCACGGCGAGGTTTAGAAAATCGTATCGGTTCAGGTACAAGGTAATAATTTCCTCCTTGGTGTAGAGCCGCTCCAACTCTACAGCAATCACCCATTCTTGAAACTTTTGGATCACACGCTGAAACTTGGACTGTGCAACGTCTTCCGTGAACAGCATTTTGGCCAGCTGCTGCGTAACCGTACTCGCGCCACCCGCCGAGCCCAAATTTACCACTGCTCGAGCCAGGGATCGAAAGTCGATGCCGCTGTGCTTGTAGAATCGTTCATCTTCCGTGGCTATAAGTGCCTGTACCAGATAGGGTGATAAATCTTCATAAGAAATGGTGGTGCGGTTTTCGATGAAGAATTTGCCAATGACCCCGCCGTCGAACGACAGCACCTCTGAGGCCACTGCGTTTTTTGGATTTTGAAGCTCACCAATTGGGGGCATGGTTCCCAAAACACCCCATTTGGCCAAAAAAATGATGAGCGTGAGCATCACCACAGGGGTTAAGGCCAATCCCCAAAACCATAAAGCTCCGCGTACAAGGGAAGGTTTATTTGTTTTCTTACTCATGGTCTTTTGAATCTATTCGCAATCCGATAGCGTGAATTCCACGCACTTCCGGGTTGCGCATTCCGTGTACCAGCTTAAAGGTGTAAACACCGGCACCGGGGAGGGTTTCTGAGGTTTGAAACGGAATTTGTACCGTTCTAAGGGACCCCATTCCGTTTCCCAGGGGGCGGCCGTCTGGGCGAGAAAGAATGCACTCCAGGGTGTCTCGAGCCACCTGCCCTTCTGGACTTTCAATTTCCACGAACAAGAACAAATTTCTATAGGTGTAGGCATCGTCGCTTTTTATGTAGAAACTCATGTTTACCGCCGAGCTTTCCTTCGGGTGTGGATAGTTTATGGTTAGGGTGTCGTCGTATTTCCAACCCTCTGGATTTATGTTGTTAAACTGCTCAAATTGCGATTCGGACGAACAGCTTACTCCTAATAAAATTCCTATCAAAAAGATGAAGGGAAGCCAAATCCACCGTAGAGTCTTCATCGCGATTGATTGGGTTTGCGCGATTTGTGATTACGACCTTTTCGTTTTCCTCGATTTTGGTTTTTTCGATCGAACCGAGTGATGTCTCCTTCTCCTTCCGAATTTTCAAACCCCACTTCGACCACCTCTTCTTTTTTGCAAAAATCTTCGAGGCACTCAGGGCGTTGTCCCTTTTCGTTTTGTGCTAGAATGGTGTGAACAGCTTCTGCGGTAAGTTGAATGAATGGGCCGTATTCATCAACATACGAATACCACAGCATCCCCCGGAAAAGATCCATTTTTTGGAAAGCGGCATCGCCTTTTTTAGTTTTCAGCCGTTTGTTGGTGTTGGGAAAGTCTTTAAGCGCATCGAGGTAGCTGTCCAACTCAAAGTTTAGACAGCACTTGAGCTTTCCGCACTGCCCCGCCAATTTTTGGGGGTTAAGCGACAATTGCTGATATCGTGCGGCACCGGTATTTACACTTCGAAAATCCGTCATCCACGAAGAGCAACACAGCTCTCTTCCGCAGGAACCAATACCGCCTAAACGTGCAGACTCCTGCCTTGCGCCAATTTGTCTCATTTCTATACGTACCCGAAACACCGAGGCCAATTCGCGAATGAGCTGTCTGAAATCTACCCGATCGTCTGAGGTGTAGTAAAAAGTGGCCTTGGAGTTGTCCCCTTGAAATTCTACGTCGCTGAGTTTCATTTTCAATCCCAATCGCAGCGCGATCTCGCGGCTCTTGTACATGGTGTCGGTCTCTCGATTTTGGGCATCTCGCCACTTTTCGATATCCCGATCGTTGGCTTTTCGGTATACGGCGGGCAGTTCATCTACGGGCTCGTTTACTTTTTTGCGCCGCATCTGCAAACGCACCAATTCTCCCGTGAGAGAAACCACCCCAATATCGTGCCCAGACTGGGCTTCTACAGCCACGCAATCTCCCATTTGCAGCGGAAGTTTCTCCCGATTTGCAAAGTATCCTTTGCGGTCGTTTTTAAAGCGAATCTCTACCCCGAGAAAGGGCTCTTGGTGTTGGGGAAGACTCATGTTTGCCAGCCAGTCGTACACCTCCATTTTATTGCATCCACCCGAAGCACAAGTTCCATTGCTCTTGCACCCCGCAGGAATCCCCGATTTACTGGAACACGATCTACACGCCATCTTTTTTCCCTTTATCACAAATCTAATCAAATTATAGCGTCCTCGAGAAGGGCCTTAATCCCGGGCAGTGTTTTGCCCTCCAGATACTCGAGCATGGCGCCTCCGCCCGTGCTGATATAGCTCACCTTGTCCACCAAACCAAATTGGTGCACAGCGCTCACCGAATCGCCACCACCCACCAGGCTAAAGGCTCCTTTTTCCGTGGCTTGAGCAATGGCTTCCCCCACTTTTTTAGTACCCTCCGCAAATGCGGCAAACTCGAATACTCCCATGGGACCATTCCACAATATAACGGCGGAATTTAGCAGAACGTGTGCATAGTTTTCGGCCGTTTTTGTCCCAATGTCCAGCCCCATCCAACCTTCCGGAATTTCTTGAGCTGGGGTCATGCGTGCGCTTGCTTCGGCACTAAACGAATCTGCATTTACCGAATCCACGGGCAGGTGCAGGATTACCCCGCGTTCTTTGCAGGTGTGAACCAGTTTTCGAGCGAGCTCTAAGAAGCCTTCTTCCACCAGTGAATTTCCAACTTGGCCCCCTTGGGCTTTCAGAAAAGTGTAGGCCATGCCCCCGCCAATCACTAAGTGGTCTACGCGCGGAATGAGGTTCTCTAGGATGGATATTTTACTGCTTACTTTGGCGCCTCCTACGACGGCGGTTACGGGGTGATTCGTACTCTCCAACACGAGGTTTACGTTGGTAATTTCATCCGCCATCAACAGACCAAAACACCGAGCTTCTGGAAAAAATTGCGCCACCACTGCGGTGGATGCATGGGCTCGATGGGCTGTGCCAAAAGCATCATTCACATAAACATCACCGAGTTCCGCTAATTTTCTGGCAAAATCTACGTCTCCCGCGGTTTCTTCGGGGTGGAAACGCACATTTTCCACCAGAAGAACTTCGCCAAAGGGAAGATTTTTTGAAGCATCTAACGCTTTATCGCCAATGACCTCGTCTACATGATGCACGGGTACACCCAGCAAATCCTGCAGATGCGCCACCAACAGCGCAGTGGATAATTTGGGGTCGAATCCATCTTTGGGCCGGCCGAGATGGGAGAGGATGACGGCAGAGCCGCCATCTGCGAGAATTTTCTTTAAAGTGGGGATGGCCGCCGCCATTCGGGCATCATTGGTGATGCGTCCCGACTCGTCCAGAGGCACATTAAAATCTACTCGGACAAGGGCGCGTTTATTAGTGAAAGAAAGGTCGTTGATTGTCTTCATGAGGAGGGGTTCTTGATGCTTCAAAAATAACCAATTTTATGCCGTACTTTTGAACTATGTTGTTTGCAGATGTCATTGGCCAAGCGCCGCTCAAGGCGCGAATGATTCAGTCCATTCGGACCGGGAGGATTGCGCATGCTCAGTTTTTTTCGGGAAAGCTTGGCTACGGCGGACTTCCGCTAGCACTGGCCTACGTGCAATACCTGAGCTGTAAAAATCCCTCTGAATTCGATGCCTGCGGCACCTGTCCGTCCTGCGTGAAGCACGCAAAATTGGAGCATCCCGATTTGCATTTTGCCTTTCCCGTGGTGAAGCCACCGGGAAGTACTTCAAAAGCCATTTCCAGTGCCTACCTCAAAGAGTGGCGCGGCTTTGTACAGGCGCAGCCCTGCGGAACCCTCAATGATTGGTACGACGTTATTCAAGTGGAGAATAAGCAGGGGGCTATTAACGTGGATGAGAGTCGGGAAATCATGCAGGTGCTCTCTTTAAAGACCTTTGAAAGCGAGTTCAAAACGCTCATTTTGTGGGTGCCCGAGCTGCTGAATCCACCCGCGGCGAACAAGCTTCTCAAAATTATTGAAGAGCCCCCTCAAAAGACGCTGTTTTTATTTGTTTCTGAGGCGCCGGATCGCGTGTTAACCACCATCACCTCGAGAACCCAGCAAACGGCGCTCCCCCCGCTAACCGATGCGGATCTTCGCTCCGGGTTGATAGCACGCGGAACTTCCGAATCCAGCGCAGATGCTATTGCTGCTCTTGCAGAAGGGGATTGGAATAAGGCGCTGTTTTCGTTGGAACACGCCGCCGAAGGCGAAGCCAATGCGCAGTTGTTCATTCATTGGGTGCGCCAGGCTTTTACTGCAAACGGGGCAGAACTGGTAAAGGCGAGCGATCAACTTGCCGGTCTTGGTCGGGAGGGATTAAAGCACTTTTTGGAGTACAGCACGGCGGTTTTGCGCGATGCGTTCTTAATCGGCTATAAGTTGCCCGAGCTCACCAGAGTGGGGATTTCCAAAGAGGTGTTCGATTTATCGAAGTTTGCCACATTTATCCACGGCGAAAACATTTACGATCTCATGCAATTGTTCGCTACGGCTCAACGCGATATTTCCCGAAACGGCAATGCTAAAATCGTAATGATGGATTTATCCATTCAAATCACCCGCGCCCTGCATCGCAAACGCACAGCATTTAAGGAATTAGAATCTTAAGCGAGGAACTCTGCCCGTTTTTGAGGGCTACCACCGCAGGATAAACCCCAGAAGCATAATCCCCAGCGGAAATTTCCAAAACCGATTGTTTGCCATCGTTTACGCGAATCAACACCTGACCCGCCGTATTTAACACAACGACCGATTATATAGGCGATCCCGCTTCAAAAACGATTTTTCCATCGTTGAAGAGACCTCGAACGGCAACATCCTCATTCGCGCTTTCATCCACACCAACTGCCGAACCGTGCAAATTCAAATAGAATCGCTCGCGGTAGTTGTCCGAGGTGGAAATCGTCACTTGGGCGTCCCCATTGCGCAAGCCGGTTTGATAACCTGTTAATGCACCCTCGAATATCACCGGATAGCTGAGGTCCCATTGATCCGTAGAGTCGATGTGGAAGGTATAAGTTCCTGGCATAATTACATCCAATCCCAACTCGATGCGTTCCACGGCCTCATCTCTAGGCAAAATTTGAATGGCCAATTCGTCGCTTCCCGCAACAGAATAGAAGGCCATTTGAGGATTCGCTTTGAAGATTTTTCCATCCATCATTTGGTCGTAGCCACCGGTGGCATCGTTGTGCATTCCTGCCAAAATTTGATTGTATCCCAATGAATCATTGGACGCTGATACCCAAATGCGTTCCAAGATTCCCTGCTTAAAGAAGTTGTTGTTTTCCGTACCGGTATTGCTTCCATACAACATGTCGGGGCTGAACGTAACGGTTGCACTCGCCACAAAGGCTTGCACAAAGAATCCCTGCATGGCATTAATTTTATCGGGAATCCTTCCGCTGGGGTGTGCGGCGGTATATCCAGCTTGAGTTTTTGCCGCATATCCGCGGTTGCTGTAAGCCTCATAGTCGTCCCAGAAATACAGGGCGCCATACAAATCGGCGGAGTTAGCAGCCAGGAAGTCGTTTACATCCAGTGGTGCCAGATAGGGATTTCCTACTAAAATGTGATCGTTTGCGTTATTTATGTAGTTAGTGGATATGGTTCCTGTATTAAAGGCAGTGCCAGAGAATTCTCGGGTTTCATTAATGGGGTTTCCGGCCCAAGGGTTTTGGAAGGTTGGCGTGGCGATGTATCCCACTCCAGCGGGCATTATTTCATTAGGATCTGAAATTTGCGCCCAGTCTTGGGTGCTCACATCAAACTTGTACCAATCTTGGGAATTGGTAACCCCATTGTTGTGAAAAAACACATCGGCCATACTTTCGCCTACCGCCGGCGAAGACCAGTAATTAAATCGGTTGTGATCCCACGCAGTGAAGGAGCGTTTTGCAGTCCAAGTACCACTCCCCGAGTTGTCGTCCCAACCACCAGTTTGAATAAGCCCACCGCCGTTTTCCACGAAAATGGTTCCTTCGTTTTTAATGAAACCCGTAAAGATAACCGTAGCCGTTGAACAGATGGTTACGGTAACTCCCGTAGCTACGCTCATTCCCGCGTAAGTAGCATCGTCACAAAGGGTGATGTCGCTGTTTACGGTTAAGAAGTCTCCATCACTAACGCTTCCATAGCTCCATGCAGTGCCGTCCCAAGTGTTGGGTAGGGAGTAATAAATTTTATGGTAAGGATAGTCGTGTTCTAGAGAGGCGGTTTTTTCATTGAAACTGGGAACGCCGCCGCTTACGTCCTGATTCAAAGCAAGAAAAGCCGCACGATATGTGGTTTGGCCAAATGAGGCGTACATACATCTAAACCCCATAGATAAACCGCTTAAATAATAATTATTGTCCAAGTCTGTATCTAGTATGGATAGGACAAGATTGTCCTGTCCATTCCAAAAAAACGGACTAGAGAAATTTTTAAAGGAAAATCCTTCATAAAAATCGAGTGTATCACTCGAACCGCCCGAATTGTAATTAAAATTTCCGTCATGGATTAATACGGAAGAGGATCTGTAAACAATATCATTTGAAGATGAGTAGGAGCTGAGATTTGTGTGTGCCAAGTAGGCTTTTATTGTATTGTAATTATCGGAAACGCTTGGATTGGGACCTTCAGTGTTCATAAAATGAAACCCTACAATTCTTGACCCAACAGGAATTGCAGTTCCACTGCTCATGTTTGACGCAAGAATGATGGTTTGAGTGAAGGAAAATGGCTTGTTTTGAGCCGCAACAATTAGATTCGTGTTTTTTCCGCCATTTCCTGAATAAAGCGTTTTACTAGAAAAACTCTACCCAAACCCCATCGTCGAGAAGGCTAAAAAAAGCAAGATAAATAGACGCATGTGGCCACTGAATTGGTTTCAGCGGCAAATTAGCGAAAATAGGCGAAAAATAAGCTTAGCGAAATTTAACGCAGAACCCGACGAAGGATTCAAGTTTAGTCGCCTGCTAATGAGGCTTTTAGGTATTCTGAATTCATCAACGCGATATTTTCCAGTGAAATCCCTTTTGGGCACTCCACCTCACATGCGCCGGTATTCGTACAGTTTCCGAAGCCCTCTAAGTCCATTTGCTTCACCATGTTGAGTACGCGGTCAGCCGCCTCCACCTTTCCTTGAGGCAGGTGGGCGAACTGCGCTACTTTAGCACTGGTAAAGAGCATGGCGGAACCGTTTTTACAGGTGGCTACGCAGGCGCCGCACCCGATGCATGTGGCCGCATCGAAAGCCGCATCGGCATGATCTTTTTCAATGGGGATTGCGTTTGCATCGATGGTATTACCTGAAGTGTTTACCGAAACAAATCCACCAGCTTGAATTATGCGGTCGAAAGCACTGCGGTCAACCATCAAATCTTTTATAACTGGGAATGCAGCGGATCGCCAAGGCTCAATATAGATGGTATCTCCATCGTTGAAGGAGCGCATGTGGAGCTGGCACGTAGTAATACCGCGACCAGGCCCATGAGCTTCCCCGTTAATAAACATGCTACAACTTCCGCAAATTCCTTCGCGGCAGTCGTGATCGAAGGTTACGGGGTCCTTACCGGAGCGAATGAGTTGGTCGTTTAGCACGTCCATCATCTCCAAAAAGGACATGTCTTCAGAGATTTCTGAAACTTGATAAGATTCCATGCGGCCGGTGTCTTGAGGGCCGTTCTGACGCCAAACTTGGAGTGTAAGATTCATATCGTTATCCTTTTGTTATTTGTAACTTCTGGTTTTCAATTCCACATTTTCGAAAGCGAGATCTTCGCGGTGGTGTAATGGTTCTGATGGATTTCCAGTAAACTCCCATGCCGACACGAAAGCAAAAGTTTCATCCATACGAAGCGCTTCTCCTTCGGGCGTTTGATGCTCTTCGCGGAAATGACCACCACAAGACTCTTCGCGGTTCAGTGCATCAAGGCACATCAACTCACCCAATTCAATAAAATCGGCTACGCGACCTGCTTTCTCCAACTCCATGTTTACGCCTTCGGCAGAACCGGGCACTAAAACATCGCGGTAAAACTCCTCTCGAAGCGCCTGAATTTCACTAATGGCTTCTCTCAAGCCCTCGGCGCTGCGCGCCATACCACACTTATTCCACATGATGAGACCCAACCGGCGGTGGAAATCATCTACGGGGGTTTTCCCTTTGTTATTTACCAAGCTATTTAAGCGATCGGCAACCTCTTTCTCTGCCGCATCGAACTCGGGGGAGTCCGTGGGGATGCGACCTGTACGGATGTCATCGGCCAAGAATTCTCCGATGGTGTAAGGGAGCACAAAGTAACCATCGGCAAGACCTTGCATGAGAGCGCTCGCTCCTAAGCGGTTGGCGCCGTGGTCCGAGAAGTTGGCTTCGCCTGCTGCAAATAAGCCGGGAACCGTAGTCATTAAATTGTAATCTACCCATAAACCACCCATGGTGTAATGCACCGCGGGATAAATTTTCATGGGCGTTTCGTACGGGTTATCATCTGTGATTTTTTCGTACATCTGGAAGAGGTTTCCGTATTTGGCGGCAACGACTTCTTTACCTAAGGCGCGCACTTCCGCATCGCTCGGATTTTTGATACCGCGCACATTTGCTTCGGTTTTTCCGTAGCGCTCAATGGCGGATGCAAAATCGAGAAATACAGCTTCTCCCGTTTTATTTACTCCAAAACCGGCATCACACCGCTCCTTCGCGGCACGAGAAGCCACATCGCGCGGCACCAGATTTCCAAAAGCGGGATACCTCCTCTCCAAATAATAGTCGCGGTCTTGTTCGGGAATATCAACTGGCTTTAACCGTCCTTCACGCACGGCAATAGCGCTCTCTTTCTTAGCGGGAACCCAAATTCGTCCGTCGTTTCGCAGCGATTCGGACATCAAGGTGAGCTTCGACTGATAACTTCCCGAAACAGGGATGCACGTAGGGTGAATTTGCGTAAAACTGGGGTTACCGAAAAAGGCTCCTTTGCGGTGTGCTCTCCACGCAGCGGTTACGTTAGACCCCATGGCATTGGTGGAGAGGTAGAATACATTTCCGTATCCACCCGTGGCCAAAACCACCGCGTGCGCACTGTGGCGCTCAATTTCTCCAGTTGTAAGGTTGCGGGCAATGATGCCTCGAGCTTTGCCATCGACCACAACTACTTCCAACATCTCATGGCGCGCATACATCTGCACGTTGCCTTTCGCCACCTGGCGAGAGAGCGCAGAATACGCTCCGAGCAACAATTGCTGTCCGGTTTGCCCCTTGGCATAGAACGTACGGGAAACCTGAACCCCTCCGAAAGAGCGGTTATCTAGCAAACCTCCATATTCGCGGGCAAAAGGAACCCCTTGCGCTACGCATTGATCAATAATATTTGCAGAAACCTCCGCTAAGCGATACACATTTGCCTCGCGCGAGCGATAATCCCCACCTTTGATGGTATCGTAAAACAAGCGATGCACCGAATCCCCATCGTTTTGGTAATTTTTAGCGGCGTTAATCCCCCCTTGCGCAGCAATAGAGTGGGCGCGACGTGCCGAATCTTGAAAGCAAAAAGCTTTAACATTATATCCCATTTCTGCAAGGGATGCAGCGGCTGAACTTCCGGCGAGACCGGTGCCCACTACAATAACATCGATTAACCGCTTATTTGCCGGGCTAACCAAGCGAATATTTCCTTTGTGCTTGCTCCACTTTTCTTCGAGCGGCCCTTCGGGAATTTTTGCATCTAATTTCATAATCGAATATCCTTTTTACTCAACAGGTTGAGTGGGTTTAGAGTTCAGTGAATAAAAACACATATACCGGAATTGCGGCAAATAAGCCTGCGACAACCCACGCATAAAATAGACCCACTTTTTTAATGATGGGCGTGTATTTGGGATGGTTTAGCCCAAGTGTTTGAAATGCGCTCTGGAATCCATGTGACAGGTGAAAGCCGAGAAAAATCATACAAATCACGTAAAACGCGGTGTACCACCATTGTTTAAAAGCGGAGACTGTAATGGTCCACATGTCTTTTAGGCCTGTTTCCGGGTCGATGGGTAGACCGCCAGATTTCATCTCGAACCAAAATGAACGCATGTGTACAATGAGGAATAACAATGTAATAATTCCCAAAAGAGCCATGCTGCGCGATGCCCAGCTGCTGTTTGCCTTGCCGTTTTCTTTCACGTATTTCGTGGGACGTGCTTTGCGGTTTTCCCGAGCCAACAAGATTCCATCAACCACATGCACGACAATCCCCAAGTAGAGTACGTACGACGTGATTTTGATTAGCGGGAACGTGGTCATAAACTCTGTATACAAGTTAAAATCCTCCTTTGTGCCCATGATGAGCTGAAGGTTCCCTGCGAGGTGAACCAAGAGGAACAAAATGAGAAACAATCCCGTTAAGGCCATCCAGACCTTTTTGACGATTGAAGACTTGAAAAGAATGCTTGAGCTCATGAAAACAAGTTGAATTTCAGACGAGTTAAACGAAGTTGCAAAAATAGGTTTCCGATAGGTCAAAAACCAATATTTTTCTAATTAAGAGCCATTCTAAATGATTGTAAATGGGATTAACCAAGAATGGATATCACTCGCAATTGCAGAAAGCTGGAAAAGGGTGGCATTCTGCTAATATCCCGCGAGGTTTGTTTATCGCAAAGAGCCATAGCAGTACAGAGCCAAT
>Ga0181606_10002131_pt1 | contig 17096 bp, 15 predicted proteins | sample 041ome_10_FD_132994 | JGI IMG/M metagenome (GOLD analysis project Ga0181606, IMG submission 132994) | Coastal salt marsh microbial communities from the Groves Creek Marsh, Skidaway Island, Georgia - 041412US metaG (megahit assembly) | ecosystem: Environmental > Aquatic > Marine > Intertidal... | reverse complement strand
GTCACTTTCCTGCGGTTGAACGGGTGGCATTTCTTGACTGAGCCTGCTGAAGGTGTCGCATACATGGAAGATCTCGCATCGGGTGCAGTTTCCGAAGAAAGATTCAGAAATTGGCTCGAGCAGCGTTCAACTGTAATCAAATAATATCAGGTATTTGAGGGTTCCGATAAGCCTAAGATCAGGCCAGTTTCGAACTACTTTCGGATCGCCAAAATACATCGATTTTTCATTGATTAATCTGCACAGCGATCTTATGACTTATTTTGTGACATTGAGAAGTCATTGCATTGCAGTAAACATTGTTGAAGAAAGCCAGATTATTCAATTTTCGTGGCGGAAATTTTCCAATGATGTTGTTATTTCAGTATTAGGGTTATAATTTAGTTTTTGTACTGAAAAGTAGTCTTAATTTGAGATTTTAGCCATGTCTAAGAGCAGATTCGACGGAAAAGGCACCTGAATGGATTTTGATAATTCAAATATATTAGTCACCGGCGGCACTGGCTCGTTTGGCAACATGTTCATCCCAATGACGCTTGAAAAATATAATCCGAGGAAAATCATTGTTTTTTCGAGAGATGAAATGAAACAGTGGGAGATGGCACAGCGCTTCAAAAACGATGGCCGAATTAGGTTTTTCATTGGTGACGTGCGCGACCGCGAAAGGCTCTACCGAGCGATGGACGGGGTTGACTATGTTGTGCATGCCGCCGCCACAAAAATTGTACCAACTGCAGAATATAATCCGTTTGAATGTGTAAAAACAAACGTCATAGGTGCAATGAACGTAATCGATGCATGCATTGACAAGAAAATTAAACGAGCTGTTGCTCTTTCCACAGATAAAGCGTCAAGTCCAATAAACCTTTATGGTGCGACAAAACTAACGTCAGATAAGTTATTTGTCGCGGGTAATGCATATTCTGGTGAACATGGCACGCAGTTCAGTGTCGTGCGCTATGGAAATGTGATGGGATCCCGTGGATCTGTAATACCTTTTTTCGCATCTCTTATAGAAAAAGGGGTGATTACACTACCCATAACTGACGAACGCATGACCCGTTTTATGATCACTTTGGAGGAAGGTGTCGATCTTGTTTGGCATGCTTTCAGAGATATGGAGGGCGGAGAAATATACGTGCGGAAAATTCCATCAATGAATATTTTAGAAATTGCGAAAGCAATGGGATCTGGGCTAGAGACCGAAGTAATTGGTATTCGCCCTGGTGAGAAATTACACGAGCAAATGATTGGCTTAGAAGATGCGCCGTGCACATTTGAGTACGATAAATACTTTAAAATTTTACCGATGATCAATGATTGGAATTTAAGTGCAAATCGCATAAAAGATGGCAAAAAAGTTCCTGCAGATTTTACGTATGATAGCGAGACAAATAAACAATGGATGTCGAGTGCCGAGCTTAAGGATTGGATTGCGAACAATCTTTCTAAGATGAGAATTCACCCATGATACCTTACGGTCGTCAAGATATCACCCAGGACGATGTGGATGCGGTTGTAGATATATTAACTTCGGATTTTTTGACTCAAGGCCCGGCAGTCCCTGCTTTTGAAGAGCAACTTTGTGATGTTACTGGTGCCAATTATGCAACGGCGGTTAACAGCGCCACTTCGGCGTTACACATTTCATGCCTGGCTTTAGGAGTAGATAAAGGTGATATAGTTTGGACAGTTCCTAATACATTTGTTGCTTCGGCTAATTGTGCGTTGTATTGCGGTGCAACTGTTGATTTTGTCGATATAGATCTTGAGACTTACAATATTTCGATTGCGCAGCTGAATGAAAAGCTTGAAAATGCTTCTAGAGCGGGCAATCTCCCCAAGGTTGTTATTCCGGTGCATTTTTCTGGCGAGCCTTGCGACATGCAAGCAATAAAACAGTTGTCAGACATATATGGGTTTAAAATAATTGAGGATGCATCGCATGCCATAGGAGCCCGTTATAGAAATAGTATGATTGGCTCATGCGAATATTCAGACATAACTGTATTTAGTTTTCATCCTGTCAAAATTATTACCTCTGGTGAAGGCGGAGCGGCATTAACAATGGATGCTGAGATTGATAAGCGATTAAAACTTTTGCGCTCGCATGGAATAACTCGCGACACTAATTTGATGCGCAATGTTAAGACTGATCCATGGTATTATGAGCAATTGGAATTGGGTTATAATTATAGGCTAACTGACATCGCTGCTGCACTAGGCTTGTCTCAATTAGATAAAATAAGAAAATTTTTAGAAAGGAGACACCGAATAGCAGTGAGGTATGATGAAGCTTTTTCAAATACCGACATTATCAGCCCTTTTCGAAGCCATCATAGTTATTCTTCCTTGCATCTATATGTCATACAAACTCATGAGAAAAAAAGAGATTTCCTTATGCGAAAATTGAGGGAGAGAGGTATACTGGTGAATCTGCACTATTTACCAGTACATATGCAACCTTACTTTCAGCAACTGGGTTTTAAACAGGGAAATTTCCCTAATGCTGAATATTTTGCGCAGTGTTCCCTTAGCCTGCCGATTTATCCAAAACTTGAATCAAGTGATCAGGATTTTGTGATAAAAAATATTTTAGAGATCAATTCGTAATGCTGCGCAGCAAAATTGTTGTTGGCACAGCCAATTTTGGTTTGGATTATGGGATCCGTAATTCAGCAGGAAAGTTAACGGATCCATCAATTGCAGATATTTGCGAGGTAGCTGAAAGAAACGGCATAACTACATTTGATACGGCGCAAGGATATGGCGATGCCGAGACAAGGCTTAGAAACAAAGCACCAAATAAGGCTGATATAATAACAAAAATAAGTATCGATCAACAAATGAAGTATAAGCCTGGAGATATAACAAAAAAAATTGATAGGTCATTATCAGAAGCAAAGCAAAAACAATATTACGGGGTGCTTATACATCAACCTGAACTGTTTTATCGTTCAGATGTAACTAAAATTATCAGTGAGTTAAACGCTTTAAAAAGAGAAAAGTTAATCAAAAAAATAGGTGTCTCTATTTATTCACCGAGTGTTTTAGAGCTGGTGATGAAAAATTTTAAACCAGATATTGTTCAGGTGCCTTTCAATATCTTTGACCAACGGATATCGCAATCTGGCTGGGCGAAAATATTGTTTAGCATGGGCGTTGAGTTACACGCCCGATCTGCATTTTTGCAGGGGTTATTACTAGAACCGCAAACTGCCCTACCTACATTTGCCAAAGAAAGATATAGTGAGATATTTTCAACCTGGTTTGACTACCAACGACACGTAGGCTTGCCAGCAGATTACCTAGCACTCAAATTTGTACTGCAGCAACATTGGCTATCAAAAGTAGTAGTTGGCATTGACAGCGCTAAACAATTACAGAGACTGATCGAAATCGAGTTGAGCGAAGATAGCATTGAAATTAACGGATTTAATTTCCAAGATGAAGGTTTGTTAAACCCATTTAACTGGAAATAGACAGAGAAGCTGTAGGTTGACGTTGATATAGAAGTATAGGAAACCTATACATTCAAATTATGATCTGTTTAAGATAGGTGTAATCAATGCATTTGGGACATGTAGTCTGTATCGTACAGGCGAGAATGGGATCTCAGAGATTACCTGGAAAAATATTGATCGAGTTAGATAAATATGAAGTTTATCAGTGGGTTTACCATCGCTTGAAGTCTTCTCGCCTAATTAATAAAATTGTATTCGCAACGACAACAAATAGTCTGGATGACGAGTTCGTAGTAAAGTTAAAAAATGAAAGTATTAATTACTATCGTGGCGATGAGCAGGATGTTTTAAGTCGTTACTATACTGTCGCGTCTTTAGAAAAAGCAGATACGATCGTGAGAGTGACGTGTGATTGTCCGCTTATTGATTCGACTTTAATCGACAAGGGTCTTTTGGTTCACAAAGAAAATAGCATGCATTATACGAGCAATGTAATTCCTCCTACCTTTCCTGATGGCTTTGATTTTGAAATATTTTCTTTCGAAATATTGGAGTCTGCACACAAGAAGGCGAAAGAAAGTCAAGAAAGAGAGCACGTTACGACGTGGATTATAAAGAAAACTGAAAATCGCAAGAACTCAATTCAAAGTCAGGAAAATTATGGAAATTTTCGGGTAACGCTTGATACACCAGAAGACCTTGTACTTCTACGCAAGCTTATTTGCGATGGAAAAATCACTAAATCTACATCTTATGAAGAAATTTTGGCATTTCTAATATCGAGGCCTGATTTAACAAACATAAACAAACATTGGAATGTTAGGAGTTAACTTTATGGTTAATATCGAGCAAAGTGCTGAGCTTCTGTGGAATAAAGCTAATTATCTGATACCAAATGGAAATAGCTTACTTTCTAAACAAAAATCGTTGTTTTTACCATCAGGATGGCCAGCTTACTTTACTAAGACAAATGGCATCTTCGTCTGGGATTTGGATGAAAACGTTTATAAAGATTTTTTATTTGCAGTTGGGACAAATTCTTTAGGTTATAATAATCCAGCGGTGAATTCACAAGTATTGAAAACCGTCTCGGACGGTGTGATGAGTACTCTAAATTGCCCTGAAGAAGTCGAATTAGCCGAACGTTTGATTGCTTTACACCCATGGTCTGCGATGGCTAAGTTCGCGCGAACGGGCGGTGAAGCGAATGCTATTGCTGTTCGTATCGCACGCGCTGCGACAGGACGCGATAAAATCGCTATTTGTGGATATCATGGATGGCATGATTGGTATCTTGCAGCGAATTTAAAGTCCGACAACTTAGATGAGCATTTGATACCGGGCTTGAAGGCGGTGGGTGTAAATAGCTCGCTCGCTGAAACGACATATAGCTTCTATTACAATCAATATGAACAACTTGAACAATTGGTAAATAAACACAGTTTGGCGGCTGTCATAATGGAGGTAGAGCGCAGTATACCGCCAGAGGACTGTTTCCTTCAGAAAGTTCGCGATTTATGCAATAAGCATTCTATTGTTCTTATATTTGATGAATGCACATCTGGATTCAGAGAAACTTTTGGTGGTCTTCATTTAAAATATGGAATTAACCCTGACTTGGCAATGTTCGGAAAAGCTCTTGGAAATGGCTATGCAATAAACGCTGTGTTAGGTAAGCGTGAGATAATGGAGCATGCAAAAGATTGTTTTATCTCCAGCACAAATTGGACAGAACGGATTGGTCCAGTCGCCGCACTTGCGACCTTAAATGAGATGGATCGTATTAAATCATGGAATATTCTAAAAGATCAAGGAAACTATTTTCGTCATAAATTGACTGCGCTTATGACGAAACATGAAATTAGTGTATCGTTTACAGGATTGCCAGCGCTTACAGTTACACAGTATTCGTCGTCTAAATTTCCAGCGAGTGAACAAAACATATTTAGAACGCTGTTGACAGAAAAATTGTTGAAAAAAGGCTTCTTAAGTTGTCATTTGTTTTACGTCAGTGTCAAACATACTACCGATGAAATAGATGTATATTTGAATGTTATGGAAGCGTTAGTCGACGAAATTCTCCATAACTTACAACAAGGTCAATCTCTAAGATCGCAACTAAGATCTACAGAGGCACACCTAACTTTCGGTCGTCTTGCATGATTAACGTATCCTTTGTTGTGGATCTATCTTCGCAAAGTGGGGCTGGTCACACTGTTAGATCTTCAATACTTTGCGATGCCTTCAACAAAGCAGGTTGTAACGTAAGTTTAGTAACCTTTGGACAGAGCGTTTCAACGCAATTTCTGTATTTATATAAAAATATAGATTTTTGTGAAAGTCTCTCATTTAAAAAACCAGATTTACTAGTCATCGATAATTACAACTTTACAAATGCAGATTATCGGAAATTCAAAAAATATGCAGGAAAGGTTTTAGTGCTAGATGATCTGTGCAACAGGCAAATTGACTGCGATTTTTTGTGGGATCCGAGTTTAATTCGAGAGGGTAAACACTATGATAATATAATTTTAGACACATGCGCTTTACTGTTGGGGGGCGAATATCACATCTTTTCAGATCAACATATAGAGAGTGCGCTAAATTTTAGAAATTATACACCAGAAATTTTACAAAAGATTCATTTGTATGGCGGGCACTCTAAGGTTTCAGGTCTAGATGAGATATTTTTAGGGTTAAATAATTGTGGTCATGAAATACAATACCTTACAAGGTACGGTGACTATGGCTTAGATATAGGTATAAAAAGTCAAATCATAAATTTTAGCCGAAACCCTATTGCAACTTATCAGTATTGTAGGATCGGTGTTGGCTCACCGGGTAATATGCTTTGGGAAAGAGGATCAGTAGGACTGCCCTCGTATATTTTGATTAATAATTCAAATCAATTGAAAATCTGTCAAACACTACATGAAAATGATTATCTTTTCTTAGGAAGTGAAAACTGGCCAGCAGATATAAAAGGTGAAATTGGAAATATTAACAGCTTCTTTTTTAATACTGACCGATTAGAAAAAATGAGTAAGAAGCTAAAAGAAAAAATTTCATTGAATGGAAAGCACAAGATTGTTCAGCATGTATTGGAACATTTATGATAAGTATAAATTTGCATAATTTTCGCGATTATCAAAAGACAGTTAACTGGTTTAAGAGTGAAGCTTTGAAGGAAGCTTATGGTATTAGCTTCCAAATAAATGCAATAAAACATCAAAAATGGCTGAAAAGACAAAAATTAGTGAAAGTATTCAGCATTTTTTATAATCGACGGTATGTAGGAAATATTACATTAATAGTGCGCTCAAAAAGGCTAATAGAATTACAGATTTTTATTGGTGATGAAAAATTGCATAAAAAAGGAATAGGCAAGTTAGCTATTAGATCGATTTTATTATCTACGCCAAAAACGGTCACCATTTACGTTCGCTGTAAGGCTAACTTAAGGAGATTTTACCAACGATCTGGTTTTGTTGAAAGTGCAAGTTTTCTAAAATTACATCGTAGGTCGAGTGACGATTATTTATATTTATTTAATAAGGGTAGACGTAATGGTTAAGGCATGTATTTTACAGCCGAATTTCATTCCGTGGATGGGGTATTTTGAAATTATAAAGGCATGTAGAACGTGCGTGATTTACGATAATGCCAGCTATTCTAAAAATACTTTTCACAACCGTAATTATATTTTATTGAATAATAAAAGTTTATTCAATTGGTCTTTGCCGTTAAAAAGTTATGAGTTAGGTGCATCATTCAACGACATTAAAGTGAACTATTCTGACCGGGAATTGAAGAAATTACATAGAACATTTGATCAAAATTTCAATAAATCGGAATACTATCCTGCTTTGCAGCAACTTCTTGATTGCATAACAAAAAAAGATGCGGTCCTAAGCAAGGTAAATATTCGTAGTATAGAATTAATCATGAATGCGCTGGAGATAGATACACAGATAATACGTGCGTCTGACTTAAGTTTAAGTAGTAATGGGAGATCTGAAAAACTAGCCGAAATTCTTGAAAAAGTGGGTGCAACCGTATATGTCAGTAGCGCTGGTGCCCAAGGATATCTTGAGGAGGATAGCTTCTCACAAAAATTCAAAGGAAAGGTTGAGTTCATGGAGTTCACATGTGAGCGGTCAAAACGCCTCATGGGCGATAATGGTGTCAATTTGTCAGCCTTATCCTTACTACTGGAAGGATTATTATGAAGTACAAAATCCATGAAAACGCTAAATATGGCTACAAAGAGATCTTTCCAAAACCCACAACAGAAGAGATTGATCGGTTTTATCGCGAAGATTTTTATGCCCAAGATTATAAGTATTTTAATGACTCATCTATTGAAGTGCAGCTTCAGGACTTGTGGTATTTAAAGAAGTGGTGGTCATTAGAATTAGAAATTTTGCGTAAGCAATTAAACGATAGAGGCAAGCCCTTAAGCTTACTCGATATTGGTTGCGGGTGGTGTCAATTTTTAAAGCATGCCCAGGACGCGAATTGGAAGGTAAAAGGTTTAGATCCTTCACCGGAAGCGGCGGTCTATGGGAAAGCTCAGGGTCTTGATGTGCATGTAGGTGGTTTTGAGGATTTTTCGAAAATTTCCGAGCCATTCTCATGTGTTGTGTTGAAGAACGTTTTGGAACATATTGTTGATCCAGTGGATTTTTTACAAAATATCTCCAATAGTTTTTTACAAAAGAATAGCCTTATTCACATCGAGGTCCCAAATGAATTTTCGCTTTTACAGGAAGTAGCTGTAGATAATGGCGTTAAGGAGAAGTGGTGGATAGCGCCACCCGCTCATTTGAATTACTTCAATTTGAGTTCGCTTAAAGCACTGTTGCGGGATCTTGGATTTGAAGTTGTTGATGCTCATTCCTCATTTCCGATGGAGCTTTTTATTTTGTTGGGACGCGACTATGTATCGAAGCCCGAGCTTGGTGGCCAAGCTCACGCGGATAGAATTGCATTTGAAAATTGCTTTTTTGAAACTGACAGAGCGGATGACCTTCTGAACATGTACCGCTCATTTGCAAGTTTGGGTATTGGCAGACAAATAAGCATCCTTGGAAGGAAATTGAAATGAACAAAGACGAAATAATTAAAAATTTATCGGAAAATGGATTCGTAATATTGCGTAGTGTTCTACCGCAGTCTGAGTGTTCAAACTATGTAAGTACGTTAGAGAAAATTTATGAAAATGAACATCACATGTATGCTAACGCTAATACGGAAAGTGTGTTAGCCAACAAGAGTAATGAAAAAGTTGTTTATAACCTACACAACAAAGAAGGTGATTGGATGCGTATACTCGATCACAGTATTGTGCACGAAATCATTGGACCTCTATTGAGGCAAGGCTCTTACAGAGATAGTGAACCATTTTATCTTTACAACTCGTCAGCTCGTACTCCACTTTTGGGCAATCCGGGTCAACAGATTCACGTAGATAGTAATCTTCCTGGAATAAATTACCCGATGATGATAAATGCCCTGTGGTACTTTGAAGATGCAGATGCGCTCAATGGTGGCACAGTGGTCATTCCTAATACAATACACGTGACTGAATTCGCAGAAGATGGAAAATCAGACTACGAATCCAAAATAGTAATAGAGGCGAAAGCCGGAGACGTATTATTATTTAATGGCAATTTATGGCACGGGGGCGGCCCTAATATTGACGGGCGCAGCAGATGGGCAGCAGTTCTTGGTTACGCGCGTTGGTTCATTAAACCGAGCTTTGATACCATAAGAAATACTAGCAGAGACACATATGATAAAATGACAGAACGTCAGAGAAAACTTTTGGGTTTTGACTTAAATCCCCCAAAGAACGAATATGAGCGAATTAATCGTCGCAGTAATCATCCGGAGCTACCCAGGGTATGAAAAATATTCCAGTCGTGATTGCGGAACTCTCCGGAAATCATAATGGCTCAAAGGAACGTGCTATTAATTTGGTTCACGCTGCGCACCAAGCTGGAGCTTCAATGGTAAAGGTTCAATGCTTTAAGCCAGAGTTTTTAACTGTGAAAAGTGATGACGCAGCATACAGAGTGAACCATGGAGCTTGGGCAGGAAAATCGTTGTTCGAACTCTATGAATCAACTTATCTCCCATGGGAATGGTATGATGATTTAATCTCGCTATCCACAGATTTAGGCTTAGAGTTTTTTGCATCGGTATTTGATGAATCGTCTGTAGATTTCCTCGTCTCTAAGGAATGCAGGACGGTGAAAATCGCGTCTGCTGAAATCATTGACACAGAATTAATCGAATATTGCTCAACAAGATTTCATACGATCATGATTTCCACTGGAATGGCCTCAAAACAAGAAATCATCGATGCATCTTCACTTGCCAAAGCTGGAGGAGCAAAGGTGGTGTTATTCCAATGCGTCTCTGAATATCCTGCTCAGGTTAAAGATTATAATTTGGGTGGATTAGACTTTTTAAAAAAATATTCTGATTACATCGGCATTAGCGATCACTCGATGGACAATACCGCAATAATAGGTTCTATAGCGAAAGGGGCTAGTTTTGTAGAAAAACACATCACGCTGCGCCGCTCAGATGGCGGCATCGACTCTCACTTTTCATTGGAGCCAAATGAATTTAAACAGATGGTGTCTGTGAGCTCACAAATATACGAAGCTTGCATTGAAAGCGATTATTGCGAAAAGAATGTTGATGGCCAATCGCGTAAATATCGTAGGTCGCTATATTTGAAGCCCCCAATAAAATCTGGTAGCATAATTACTGAAGAAAATATCATTTCTTTGCGTCCTGCTTACGGAGCGCCAGTTAGAGACAAACATCAGTTTATAGGCAAAAAGATAGATATTGACATCGAAGTGTGCACACCACTTACTAGCGATGTATTTGGTAAAAGAACGTAAAATTAAATCATAAAAATACATCACTAACACCTCATTATATTGTTAACAACACTGGCGCTATTAAGTATGAGTCAATTTACAAAAAATTAAACAGGCTGTTTTCAACTCATCGAAGGACAAATGCATGACTATAAGAGTACTTGCTGAAGCTCGTGGTGCCTACAGAAAAGCATTTTTAGAACAAATGGTATTACAGTCGAATGGTGAAATAGAAATAGGCCTACACTTTGGTGATCAGAATTCCGATTTTGATGTACCTAGTTTGTTACGGCAAGAAGTGAAATTTGCTAGATCGGGTAGAATTCCAGAAAAAGTCAAATATTCTGGCGCTAACTTACAACTGATTGCCTCTGAGTCTTTCCATTCCTCTGTGGAAACTTTTTGTGATCAGTTGCACAGATCGTCTTCAAGATATCAACGACGATCTCATAACATGTTAAATTTAAACGAATACATTGATTATTTCCATATCCTCAGTGACGCTATTGCGCAGAAAATAATTGAAAGTGAAGTGACACATGCCATCTTTTTTGATATTCCACACTTGGCGATTGACACACTGATTTACGATTTATGTATATCTATGGATATTAAAGTTATAATTCTGACTCAATTTTTTCCAAATCAGATTTTCTCAATGCTGCGTATCGAAGATTTTGGGAAATGTAATTTGAGGATTGATAATGCGCCAACTTATTCGATAAGCACCTCGGGCCAATCACAATTACACTATATGGAAAAAAGATGGCAAAAAAAAGGACCAAGAGGAAGATTGAAGTTGGTTCATGCGTTTAACGTACTTGCTCACATAGCAATAAGATCTCCTAAGTCGTTTTTAGACCCAAATTATGCTGTGCAAATACTTAAAAGAGTAAAGAGAGTAGTTGAGATTTTACCAGAGTGGCGGGACCCTTTTGCTAAATTTTTTGATCACAACTACATAGATTACTTGGATTATTTGGAGAATTTGGTTGGTTATGAAAATTATGTGATCGACCACTCTTGTCCGTATATTTATGTGCCGCTTCATCTACAACCAGAGATGACAACGTCCGCTTTGGGCGGTATGTACCGCGACCAACTATTAATGATTGAACATCTACAAAGGTTGCTACCAAACGGTTGGAAGATTCTAGTAAAGGAGAATCCAAAACAAGGACCTTTTGCACGTGGGGCAATGTTCTTTCATCGGCTAAATCGACTAGAACGCGTTTCAATGGTGCCGTCAGATGCCGATACAAAAGAATTGATAAAAAATAGTAAATTAGTTGCGACGGTAACCGGCACCGCAGCATGGGAAGCCATTCAAATGGGTGTACCTGCCATAACTTTCGGTAATGCGTGGTTCAACAGCCTGCCTGGTGTCACGGGATTTAACTTTGAAGTGAATTTGGAAGAAATATCTCAACAAGAAATCAACATTGAAAACCTTTCGCGCGCTGCGGGAGCGCTATTCGAAAGGTGTCATAAAGGCAATATCGATAAAGGCTACTTTAAACTAGTGAAAGATTTTGATAATAAGGTTAACGAGAGAGAAGTAGGGAAATTATTGATTGATTTGTTGATGGAGAAAACGCACTTAAGTTTTTCGAGCTCAACAAATGTCACGTGAAATCTATATTTCGACATTTGCTAATTTTGGAATCCAGGTCCGCTTTCGGGATGTGGCGCATGATGACTGGGATTATGTCCGTCGCCATTTAGCTTCTCAGAGTGTTATGGAATCAGATTTTAATATTAGTTATCAGAAGTCTTATTACGCAAATTTTTCCCAAGACGATCTAAGTATAGTTTTTTACAAAAAAAATGGCGAACCTTGTGGGATTACGCCTGTATTATTGCGCGAGGTAGAAAACCAACGATTTCTTGGTTTGCCGTCTACGGCAGGCTTTTCACTAGAGCCAATACAGTTTGTTAAAAATCTCTCTAGTACAGAATGTAAACGCATTTCAAAGTCATTTTTGAAATCTTTGAAAAGTTATACATCATTACAGAATATTGATGAGTTTAAATGTCATGCATACAGTGAAAAAATGACAGATTCCATTAATGGGTGGCACTCAAGTTGTGCTGAGTTAGCTGATTCAATGAGCGTCAATTATGAAGCTTATGTTAACTTGACGCATGATTTAGACTCTATCAGAGTTGGTTTTAGAAAAAGTTATAAACCGCTTATTAACAGAGCAAATAGGATTTGGTCTTCAAGGATTTTAGGATCGGATGAAATATGTGAAAGCGATTGGGACGAATTTAAGTTGCTCCACTTTAAAGCTGCAGGCAATCAAAAAACCCGATCAGATGATAGCTGGAATTTGCAATTCTTGCAGATAATGAAGAAGAATGCGTTTTTCATCGCACTCTACGATGATGATGGAAAAATGGTTGGAGGGGGCTTATTCTCACACACGCGAGACCAGGGTGTATATTCCGTGGGAGCATATGATCGGTCGCAATTTGATAAACCCTTGGGCCATTTAGTTCAGTGGTTAGCAATCAAAGAGCTGAAGCGTTTAGGTGTCAAATCGTATCTAATTGGCGATAGGCGTTATCTTAGCGAAATACCTAAGCCCACGGAAAAGGAGTTCAACATTGGCCTTTTCAAAGAGGGATTTTGTACAGCAATTCGGCCCAGGTTCGTTTTCCACTTTTCAACAATTTGATTAAGGTGACTGGAAGCAATGGTACAACTAAATAATATTCTTCTATCCGGCTTTGCTGATGAGGAGTGCGAAGAATTCATAAATCAGGGCTTTGATTTGTCAGTGTGGATAAGAGCACCGTTCAACAAGGATAGTGTACCATTTAGTGCTGGCATCGAAACATATATGCATTCTGACGTGCGAGCATTTGAATTTTCTCCAATTAAAGGCGTCCAGCTTTCCGGTAACTTAAAGAAGCAACTCAGAGAGACTACCTTCGACATATTCCGTAGGCATTTTTTTCGTAATAATTTTTTACAATATTCTAATTTGCGAAGTTGGAATACGCTAGATAACTATTTCTATATGGCTGCCAACTTTTTTTACGATCTTCTATCGCGCAATAAAATTGAGTTAGTCATCTTCTCGAATGTTCCACATGAAGGTGCATTTGTAATTTTATATGGAGTGGCGAAACTACTCGATATTCCAACACTGGTATTATGCCAGAGTAATAATTTCCCAAATCGAATTTGGGCAATGACTGATATAGAAGACTTTGGAGAGTTCAATACTTTCAGTGGTCATAATCTTCCGCTTCCGCTGCCAGATGTTCCTGAACAGCCCTTCTACATGCTTTTTGAAATTGAGAAAGTTTATGCAAAAAAATATTGGAAAGCAGTCATTCTACAGACATTAAAAGTTATTCTCATGTCTGTATCCACACTGGCCTTTTTTTATCATAAACGCTTTTTCAGAAACATTTTTCGTTTGCATGGCATGAAAGATAGATACCGCTTAATTTCTCATGGCAATTCACATCATCAGACAGTCGATCTAAGTTTGCCATACATTTATTTCCCTCTTGGACTACAACCGGAAATGACGACAGATACGATTGGTTTGGCTTTTGGAGACCAGCTTTTAGCTATCGAAGAAATCAGTGCTATAATCCCAGATCACATGGTAATATATGTGAAGGAAAACCCAAAGCAAACATATCACATGCGTAGTGAAAGCTTTCATCGCCGATTGAGTGCGATGACTAATGTGCGCTATATCACACATGATTTTTCTTCTTTACAGCTCATTAAAGACGCCAAATGCGTTGCTCTCGTGACTGGTACCGCTGGATACGAGGCAGCTCTGCTGGGAGTGCCCGCGATAACCTTTGGTGTTACATGGTATAATAGCTTGCATGGTGTGTTTCCCTGGAAAGGAGATGAAACATTGGAGCAAGTGCTCGAATTTGTACCCGATCAAACTAAGTTGCAGTCTTCGTTTGATAAGTTGACACGAAAATCTTACCTCGGTCTGGTCGATCACGCGTGTGGAACAATGATGCCTGTTTATGATAAGGATCAATCAATTAAGCAAACGGTTTCATCGGTACGTGACATGATAGATGAATATTCGCAGATACTTTGAGAAACATATGTTCAATTACTGTGAATAAAGTTTTATTTTTCTCCGCAAAATATGTAATCAGATGTTTTTGGGATTTATAAGTTTTTTGTTACATTCTTGTAGTCTGCTATAAAATGTGAAGATTCATGATAAAACCGTTTTTGGTAATTAGCAGTACGATTTTTTTGCTTAGGTGCTAGCGTTGAATTAAGTTAATTTTTCATTCCTTTTGATAAGTACTTAGTTTGGCAGTGCTAATAAATTACCACAACATAGAATAATATAAACCTCTAGACACGCTCTAAAAACGAACGTGTCTTGTTAAGGCGAAGTGTGTAAGGCCATCATTGATTGAGGTTGTTGGAGGACACTTTTCAAATCAAAACAAGATCAGAGCATCTTTTTGGTTGCCGCATAAGATTTAGCACAATTTGACAAACCCTGGGGGCTTCTTATTCAGTAGTTGGCGATTAAAAAGTTTAGGCGTCTAGGCATGAAATGATATAATTTCGACGAAAAGTTCTGTCCTTGAGATACACCCATGCCAACCGATACAGGAATTAACATTGGCTTCTTTAATGAAGGTTTGCGTATTGCTATTCGAGCGAGTTTTTTACTCATTTCTTTCCATCTTAATTAAGGTGCAAGAAATCAATGGCTCGGTGGAAAACCATTCTGTTATCTGAGTTTTAGGCGAAGAATGTGCATGGTAATTATGGCTGAAAATGCTAACATCCAGCGGGTTTGTGACAATTGCTCGAGATATGTTTATTCTTGATACTAAATGGCTGGAATACAATCTCCATTTGAGAATCAATAGAAGATGACCTTAAACGCACGATGGACTGTGGTCCTTAAGGCAAACCAAAAAAATTGGATCTAGGTACGCCAAAAGGAGAAGTTTTGTTTATTGATCTGTAATACTAATTCGAGATCGCCATAGGCTCGGGAGTGCGGCGCGGCGCAGAGTGCCGAGTGACTGAGCAGACCCAGATATCAAAGAGTTTTCACTCTCAAGTTTAACATTTGTATTATTGGAGAATTCAAATTTCATGCCCAAAAAGGCTTGGGCTTTTTTAGAATTCAACTGCGTTAAAATGCCTACGTAAGCTGTCGTAGCATTGAAACTACGCTCAAGTTGAAAGCCAAATAAGGGGTCTTTGTTATTGAGACCAAACTCCACCAAAATGTCCTCTTCTTTAATAAAATTAAACCAGCGAAGTCCATAGGCGAAGCGTGATTGATTTGCGTTCAATGAAATCGCCCAAATTTTTTCAAGATTTTCACGCTCATTGAGTTTGGTATGTGAGATGAAACCGCCAACTTTTGAATTTGATAAATTAACAGAACTATGCAGCAAAGCGCTAGCGCTTGTGATGGAGCGAAATTCACCACCGACTAAAGGGAAAATGTCATCCTGTTCCAGTTTGGCGCCAATATTTAATGACCATGACTGCGAGAGCGGATGACGATAGTGAACGCGAGATAGCTTGGGAGTAAGGCGAAAGTCGAAGAATCCATCTGCATATTTTTTGAGAGATAGACCGTCATCATTTACGCGAGACAAGTAAAAAAGTGACGCTGTGTCACGATATTGAATGGCTTTCTCGATACCTTGCTTCGGCAATGTGAGAGTATACTTTGTCAGCCCGTTTGACACGGGCTTCCAGACAATAGGGTCTCTGAGCTCTTGGCTGTACCGCTTTCCTCCTACATCCAATGCAAGCCTCGATTGAGCTTCCTCGGCAGAAGCTGTGCCGAATACAAGGAGTAAAGTGAATCCGGCAATAAATTTATTGAACATTATTAATTGCAAGGACGGATGTTGCGATGTTTCCAAGTACCCTTGAAACCAGATCAGTTAAGCCTAAAACGCTAAGACGATCGGTCTTGGGGGGCACTACAATTACAGCGCCAGGTGGAATGATGGTGTCATCGCGGGCGGGTGTACTTTCACCATTGGGGAGCAAAATATACGTGCGTTTTAAATCTGCGATCCGATTTGCCCCACCGGCAGCTGTCAGATATGAACTCAAGCGCTTTCCAGCTGAATAGCTTGCGACTGTGTCTTTCTGCACGCTTCCAATAACCGACACGTGCGCAGGGCGTTTAGGAATTATCAGTTCGTCACCCGCCTGCAGATATACTGGGGCGGAGACGTCGCTCAATATAACATTAACAGAAAGCCGGCCGGTTACGTCTTGTAGCCTTAACCGTTGTGCATAACCTAGCACTGCCTTTACCTGCTCTCCCACACCATCCATGTCCGATTGCGCAACTTGAAGTACTGCCTGCTCCAACTGATCCGCTAGGAGGGCATTGCTCTCGCGTTGGCTCTCCCGCAGGCTTTCTCGGGTGAAGACAGCACCAAGCGGATAGGCGACTTCAGTCAATCCACCCGCTCGCTCAATCACGTCATGCAGGGTTTCATTGCGCGCAAATAAGTAATCACCGGGTCGCTGAACTTCACCCTTGAGCGTAATGAGACCCGTCGCCACTTCGTTGATGAGGTTTGGTATATTTATACTATACCGGTCACTCAACCGCACGTCGCTCGCATCCGATTTTGTGAGGTCAACGCGCATAATTTTGTCAGCCACAATTTTCCCGTCGGTGGCCTTTTGCTTGATCACTTCAATGTTTGAAATATCCGCATTCTCTGTGAT
>Ga0181606_10002119_pt1 | contig 17146 bp, 9 predicted proteins | sample 041ome_10_FD_132994 | JGI IMG/M metagenome (GOLD analysis project Ga0181606, IMG submission 132994) | Coastal salt marsh microbial communities from the Groves Creek Marsh, Skidaway Island, Georgia - 041412US metaG (megahit assembly) | ecosystem: Environmental > Aquatic > Marine > Intertidal zone... | reverse complement strand
CGACGGCGTCTCCCGCTTCGACTCTTCGTTCATGACGACATCGATGCCTTTCCGTCGCGCCAACGCGACCACGTTTGATTTCGATCCGAAATCAATCCCCGCCACAGACATGATTTTTTTATTTTTATTTTTCTCTCTCGCTTTTTTTTTGCGTTTTTTTTCTGGCGTTTTCGCTTCGTTTCCTTTCTTTCCTCTTGTGTGGACCGAGAGTATAGTGAGTGTGCCTCGCTCAAAGCGTGATACAAAACCACAAAAAACCACGACTGGAAGAGAGAGAGAGAGAGAGCAGAGAGAGAGAGACAGACGTCTTTGGGAACATCACTTTATGTATAAAGGAGAAAAGAGAGAGGAAGAGAGAAAAAGTGCTCTTAATAAGAGACTCTCCTCTCTGTGTGCCGCCAAAAAAGAGAGAGAGAGAAAGCAGCGCGTGAGACTTCTTCTTCTGCTGCTGCAATTACCATCCGGGTTTATAACGCTCAATGAAACTGCTATTTTAAGGTAGGTGCGCGCGCGCGCGGTTTTCTCAGTCTCTCGTCGCTTTTCTCCTTTTATCTCTTCTCTTTCGCGCGCGCGGATGGATGGAGGAGCTCTTCTCTCTTCGTTTCAAGAAAGGAAGAGGAAACAAAAAATTCGCGCACGCATCCATATCTACTACGCATTATCCAATGAGGAACGCTATTAATGTACTGAAAGCCATTGAAAGAATGCGCAAAAAGCGCATTCTTCGTGAAACTTGAAAATAGTTTGTGCTATCTGAGGATAAAAAACGCGCAGTCGCGCGAAGAGTTTTCTTTTTCTCTCTCTCTCTCTTCTCGTTTGTGTGTTCAACTAACTTTTTTTCCTCGTGCGTTACTGCTTATATATAACACAGAAGAGCACGAAGATAGAAGAGGATGGCAATAACAACTTTGAAGGCGTCGGCGGCAGAAAATGTTCGGTATTTCTGGTGTGCGTTCATCGCGGCGTCTGTGTTGGGACAAATGAACGTTCCGTTCGTTTCAAAGTTTGTGCGAGATACGGCGAAGCGAGGCAAGACGAGAGACGGAGACGCGTCAAAAACGAAAAGACGACGAAATTTATACGAGTTACTAAACGTCCCGCACGCGTGGTTTACGCATTTTTATGTCGTTGGTACCGTGTGGAACGCGCACGTTTTGCTGGAGCGCGTTCAATCGAAAAGAGATATCGTTGATGTGTCTTCGTTCGCGACGGCGGTTCTGGGAGACTCGAGCGGCGAGCTTCTCGCGAGCGTCTTGTTTCAGTTGCACGTCACGCGACGGTTGATGGAATCGTTATTCGTTAAAGTGAACAAGAAAAAAGCGAAAATGCACGCGATTGGGTATGTTCTCGGTTTACTGTATTACGTGTGCGCTACTTTGAGCTTAAAAAATAGTCGCGCGGGAAGAACGACCGCGGGAGAAAGAAAAGTCGAGTTTCTCTTCGCCTCTCTCCTCTTCTTCTGCGCCAACTGGAAACAATACGAGTGCCACGTGTTACTCCGCAACGCTCGATTACAAACCGACATGAAAGACCAATACGCGCAAATCGATTCCGGTTTGTTCTCCTTAGTCGCTTGCCCGCACTACTTTTTCGAGTGCGTTTTGTATTTCAGCCTGTGCGTCGCGCTTCGGTTTTCGCCGTCGAGCGTTTTGATGTTCCTCGCGGTATGCGGAAACTTGAGCGTAGAGGCCAAGAACCATTTGATTTGGTATCGAAACCGAATCAAAGGGTTTCCTAGACGGCGGAAAGCTATGGTGCCGTACGTGTTTTAGTTTATTAAAGTTTAGTAAATAATATGTACCAGTACGCGTGTGTAGTCGGTTGCGTTTTTCTTATCAGAGAGTTTCTCGTAGTAGAATTTGTGCTGTGGGAAACTCTCCTCTGATCGTCTCTCTCTCTCTCTCTCTCTCTCGAGCCGCCGCCGCGACTTCATCTTTTTTTCGCATCTCTCTTTGCGTGTGACTTTTTCTCTCGTGCGTGTCTCTTTTTTTTTCGCCTTTTCCCCTATACTCTTACTTTTATCTCTTTTTGTCCCTGCTGTATACTAAAGCGTCACAAAAAGAATCTTGATCGCACGCATTCGACATCGTCATCATCATGTTAGCTTCAACCGGTGCTGGTGCGTTCCCTTTCTTTTTGTACTCGACGCGCGATCGGCATCTTTTTCTCTCTCTGTGTGTATACTAGTTTATCCCACAAAATCGGCAACGTGTCATCGAGACGCACACGCAGCCCTCAATCCAATCCAATCCCTCTCTCTCTCTCTCTCTCTCTCTCTCTCTCTCTCTCTCTTTCCCTTTTTCTTTCGCCGGTGTGATGACGTCGAAGAGTGAGAGAGAGAGAGAGGGCGTTTTCCTCGCTCTCTGTTTGCGTTTTATACTGACTGTTTTATCGTTAAATCACAAACAACAGCAGCGACTGCGACGACGAGTCTGTTGTCCTTCAGAAGAAGTCACGCCGGTAACAACAATGCGTCGTCGTCGTCGTCGCATTCCGTTCACAAAGTAAACGCCAAGGCGATCGCTCGAACTTCAAAAAATAATAACAAGCAAAGAAGAACGCTGACCATCGTCAACGTGGCCACTCCGTCGAAGAAGTCCTCGGAACCGCCGAAAGAACCGAAAAGATCCGCGGTGGAAATTATCAAAGAAAACTCGGACTTTTTACGTCACCCTCTGATCGAGCAGTTGGCGACGCCGGAGACGTTCATCTCGGAAGATGCCGCGCAACTGTACAAGTTCCACGGCGGGTACCAGCAAGACGACCGAGAGAAGAGATCGTTCGGACAAGGGAAGTTTTACCAGTTCATGATGCGAACGAAACAACCGGCTGGATTAGTCACGAATAAGTTGTATTTGACCATGGACGACTTGGCGAATACGCACGGGAACGGGACTTTGAGATTGACGACGAGACAAACCTACCAGCTGCACGGCATTTTGAAACAAGATTTGAAGCAAACGTTTAGAACGGTGATTCAAAACATGGGGTCGACGTTAGGTGCGTGTGGGGATATCAACCGTAACGTGACCGCGGCGCCGTGCCCGGACAAGAAGAACCCGAGTTACGAAATCGCGCAAACGTTGGCGCAAGATATCGCGGAATTGTTAGCGCCGCAATCGGGGGCGTATTACGACGTTTGGCTCGATGGCGAACAAGTCATGACGGTGGAAAAGCCGGAAATTACGAAAGCAAGAATGGACAATTCCAACGGGACGAACTTTGAAGGAAGCCAAGAACCGATTTACGGCTCTCTCTTTTTGCCGAGAAAGTTCAAGATTGGCGTCACCGTTCCTGGCGACAATCACATCGATTTCTTGAGTAATGATATCGGTATTTGCGTCGTGAACGATGCGAGCGGAAAACACATCGGGTACAACGTCTACGCCGGTGGCGGTATGGGTCGTTCGCACAGAAACAACGAAACGTTTCCGAGAATCGCCTCGCCGATTGGATACGTCGATAAAGACGATATTTTGTACGCCGTCAAAGCTATCGTTTGTACGCAAAGAGATTACGGCAGACGGGACGACAGAAAGCAGTCCAGGTTAAAATACCTCGTCCACAGCTGGGGCGTCGAGAAGTTCACCACGGTGACGGAACAATATTTTGGCAAGAAGTTTCAACCGATTGCTCCGTTGCCGGAGTTTGAGTTCAAATCGTACCTCGGATGGAACGACCAAGGCGACGGGAAGTTATGGTACGGCGTCCACGTTCAAAACGGTCGATTGAGAGGCGAATTAAAGAAAGCGTTGAGATTAGTCATCGAAAGGTACGAGTTACCGGTGCGTTTGACCGCGCAACAAGATTTACTCTTGTGCGACGTCGACCCGAAGTGGAAGGATGACATTCACCAAACTTTGAAAAATGCCGGTTTGAAAGATTTGGAAGACATCGAACCGAACGACCAATTATCCATGGCTTGCCCAGCGTTGCCTTTGTGTGGCTTGGCTATCACCGAAGCCGAAAGAGGTTTACCGGACATCAACAAGAGACTTCGTCAGGTTATGGAAACCGTCGGCTTGACGAAAGCGGACGATATCATGATTCGTATGACTGGTTGCCCGAACGGGTGCGCGAGACCGTACATGGCTGAACTTGGTTTCGTTGGCGACGGTCCGAACACGTACCAAATTTGGTTGGGCGGCACCAGAAACTTAACCGGCATTTCCCGCGCCTACGAAGACAAGGTGAAAGTGGACGATTTGGAGACATTTTTCGAACCGATCTTCGCGTATTGGAAGCAAAACCGCAACAGCGGCGAGGAGTTTGGCCAGTTCGTCAACCGCGTCCCTTTTGAAGAAATCAAGGCGTTCTCGGAATCGTACGTCCCGGGACAGCTCGTCTCTACCGAACGATTACCGAGGGTCATGGTTGAAAGAGCGGCGTTGGATAAGTTGATCAAATACGCGGAAGAGAACAACACGACGTTGACGGCGGCGGCGACGAAAGCCATCATGGACTTGTAATTTCAAATAAAAGTAAAAAATCATCATATACCATAAATACATGCGAGTAAAAGTCATCTTTCGAACTGCTGCGCATCATCTTTTGCTCTCATCAAATCTATATATATTATTACAAAATTTCATTTTTCTACGTATTTTAATGCCCTCGCGTGCTCTATTCTTCTAACTCTGGTCGAGTTAATAAATACAACGACGGGCCCAGCACGGGCAACAGATAAAACAACGGGTTTACGTCAGATGACGATGACGACGACGATCTTCTCTGCAAATCCTCCTGGATGGCCGTTTTCATCACCAACGATAAGACGATCAAATCGCAAGTGCTCACGCACGCCAAAGTGGATTGTTTCGTCAACAGCGTGACAAACTCGGAAACTACCCCGGCATCTAATACGTGCGAGAACGCCCAAAAATACAAAAAAGCGCTGAACGCCGTCAAAAACAACGCGTTCACTTTTGATTCTAGGATGTTCTTGGTGACAAACCCCAAATCAGATTTCTTCACGCCGTTAACCACCGGCGTCCTGGCGATTAAATACGGTCCCAACGCGAAGAAACCGAGCGCGAAGGACGCGCCGACGAAAAACTTTGGTTGCAACTTTGGCTGTTTCTCGCCACCGCCTGGGAGCAACAAAGACGCGTACACCGCTGGCACAACCCCCAAGCTATTAAAAAGTGCCTCAAAAAGTGGATTCACCTGCCCTTGAAACGGAGAGGAGACGAGTTTGGTGATTAAATCTGTATCGAACGAACCGACCGTTTTGGGCGCAACGAACGTCGCCACCGCCAACAAAGAAAACCACAAACCGAGAATCGTCAATCGCTCCGAATCTTCCCAAAACTTGTACAACCCTTCTTCCTTTTTGCTGTCGTCATCGGCAGCGGAAGTTTTCCCAGGCGGAGAAGAAGAAGAAGAAGCGGACGCGGTGATTTTGTTTTTGGATAATTTTACATTGCATGCACTCTTCTTCTTCACGACTAATCTTCTTCTTTCCTCTTTCCTCGTCGATGCCATCGTAACGACACCACCACCACCACTCGTCGTCGTCGTAGTCGTCGTCGTCCCAGAGAGTGCGTTTCTTCTCGAAGAAGAAGAAGAGCGGCGGAGGACGACGAAGCGTGGTTTCTTCGTCGTCGCGTTTGCCGTTGATGATGTTGTTGTTGTTGTTGTTATCCTACATGATGTCGTCATCGTGGTCATCGTCTTTTCAAAAAAAAATGTGAAGAAGACACACAACACAAATTTTTTTTTTTAAAAAAAAAGAGAAGCAAAACAGAGCAGCAAAATCCCCTAATAAAATAAATCGAAACTCTCTCTCTCTCTCCCTCCTCCTTCTCCTCCTTCTCCTCCTATCGCGCGAAGAGTCAACGGTCGCCGCTCCGACGTCGACGCGCGTCTTTTAGAGAGAGAGATTCTTTTTTGCAAACAAAAAAAAGCTTCTCCGCTTGTGTGCTAATTTTTTTTGTTTACAAAATGCGTGACGACGAAGTGATTGAGATTGTTTCTTCTTCATCAGAAGAAGAAAGAGATGATAACGATGAAGAGCAAAACGCGGTAAACGGGACGATGATGACGGAAAGTCCTTCGCGTGAGGGAGAGGAGTTTTCTCCGTCTCCGGCGAAAGTAGTAGTAGTAGTAGCAGAAGAAGAAGAAGCGGCGGCAGAACCGGGACGAGTCGAAAGCGAAGAGAGAGAAGAAGAAGAAGAAGAAGAAGAGGTGATTTTGATTGATTCGGGAGATGAGGGAACAGAAGAAGAAGAAGAAGAAGAAGAAGAGACGCGTTTCAACATCGGCACGGAGGTTTTAATCCACGACATCTTAACGAAACCGGAACTGAATGGACGGAAAGGAGAGATCATGGAATTTATCGGTGGGTTGGATCGTAGGTATTCGGTGAAAGTAGGCCGCAGTAATAGTGCTCGCGGTAATAAGGACGTTCTCGTCGTGGCGCTGAAAGAGGTGAATTTGATTGATTTCAACAAAGACGGAGAGAAAGCGATGGAAGTTATGTTACGAATGCGAAGCGAGAAAGAACGAGAAGACGATGGCAATAATACTAGGAATAATAGTAAAAAACGGAAAGAAATGATGGGCGAAGGCGAAGAAGAAGACATCGCGTGGGGACCGGCGCACAGAAACGACGTCTACGAGGATGAGGACGAGGACGACGGTTTGTACAGAAGAATGGCGTCATCACCACCGCTAACGGAGTCGCCTCCCGCGAGAAGGATGATGCCGCCGCCGTCTCCGTCCATACAATTCACGCCGACGAGGAGCAAATACGCGCGAGCGGTACCGTACGCGCATCCCGTGTACCAAAGTGGGAAAAGCAAGATGTTTGGTAAAATTACGTGCGTGTTAGACCACGATATCGCGATGAAAAATGTTGGTAAAGCCGTTATTCAAGGTTTGGATGCTCCGAACGGGATTTCTGGTTTATCGAAAGACTACAAAAACCGATTGCGATGTACGTCGAGAACTTTATTGCCCATCCCTTCGAGCATCACGTGGATTCGGCATCCGGAGAAGGAGTTGAGAACGAACGAAGAGTGTAGATTTATGTTGCAAGATTTAACCCAAATGCAAGTCGAGGACGATCCGAGATTACACTGGTCGATGCGCACGACGTTGATTTTAAACGGCGAAGAGTTTGTGAAACTCCTCGAAAAAGAAGAAGAGACAGAACGTTTGCAGCACATACAGGACGGTTCCTTATCGGATATTTTATTGAAAGCGAAAAGACGTTCGGATTCGGTAGGTATTCTCACGCTTTTGGTGTACGGATTAGATGATTACGTCTTGAAGCGAACGAGGAAAGAAATGGCCCGCTTGGGCGCCAAAGACGCGTTCAACGATAAGTTTGTTTCCGCGCTGAAAACAAAATTAATCGTTCGATCGGGCGGGTTTGGAAATCTAGGAAAGATTCAAGTCAAAGTCGTCGAGTGTTTGAATGAACAGGCAGTCGTGGATAACATCGTCGGCACGCACAGATGGTTGGCAGATCTTCCGTTTAAGAAGAACCACAACGCGATATCGGTAGGGGTCGTCGCCACCGTGGACGAGAAGAAAATTAGGAAATTGGACCATTTGAACCTCTCGTGGGTGAAAGCGCTGGCTGCGATATCAGGATTAGCCGAAGAACACGCGCACGTGGTCGCGTGCCGCTTTCCGAGCGCAAAAAAGTTGATTGAGCACTTTGATCGGTTTAAAGACGATCAAAACGGTGGCGAACGCGTCATTGCCGATTTGGATAAATTTTCGAACAGGCACCGAGACGGAAGGCAAAAGATTGGAATCGGAGTCGCGCACAGATTACGCGTCATGTTCAGTCGGAACGCGAAAGCTGGCGATATATTGTAGAAAACTGAAGAATAGAGTAGACGCTAGCATAAAGTGCTTTCGTGTAATAGCGCATGCTTTTGTAAAAAATGTATTTGTAGTTCTTTTTTTACTTAGAAAATTAGGTATCTACTCGTACAACACGCACGTGAATCGTTGTCATCTCAAGAAATCAAACGATTTTATGGACCGGTCCAAAATCGTCGTCGTCGTCATCGGACCAATCTTCCGACCAGTCAATCGGAGGTCCCTTGTTTGGTGTCGTGGTCTGCGAAGAGAACGCGCTCCTATTCCCACCGCCGACGCGAGGTGCCGGACCTCGCATCCATCGCTCGTACTTGAACTTCGCGTAAGCGCCCAGAAGCAAAATTCCAAAAACAGCCACGAGGAACAAGAACATTTGAACATTGTACATCCCACTTTGAACGTTTGACATCATGTTTTGAAAGTCTGGTAACCCAACCGGCTTGCGATAGGAATCATCGCTATAATCATCAGACGATGAAGCGTAATCGCTCGTGTCCGATGCTGGTTCTAAATCAGCCTCGATTTCCTCTTCGTCCTCGAATCTACTCGCACGTTCTCTTCGAGAAGAAGAAGAAGTTGATGAGCTAGATGCATCTTCTTCTTGTTGTTCTTCTTCTTGTTCTAACTCTTGCTCTAACTCTCGCTCTTCTTCAATTCTTTCCTCTTCTCGTTCTTCTTCTTCTTCTCGAAGTTCTCCACGAATGGCCTCTTCCTCATTCTTTTCTTCCTCTTCTTCCTCTTTCTTTTCTTTCTCTTTTTGTATGCTACCGCTGCTTTTGGAAGAAAAGTCCGAGTCAAATGAATCGTTGGTTTCTTTGAACGTATCTACCATCATCTCATCTGACTCTTCCTTCTCTCTCTCGGTTATTTTCTCTTCCTCTTTTTCTTCCTCTCCTTCTTCGCTCTTCATGTGTTTTTCGTCATCAAAAATTTCCTCCTCGCGAACAGCTTCTTCTTCCTTTTCCTCCCCGTTCTCCTCCTCTTTAGGTGTTGTTTCATCGCCATCGCCAAGGGCAGCGACTGCGGACAAATCCTCTTTTTCTTCTTCTTCAATCGATCGTTCTTGCTTTTGTTCTTCTCCTTCTTCTCCCACAGAACTATCGTCGATATCTGAAATGTCTTTACTTTTCTTACTGTTCCTGTAACGATGGGTCGTGGAAGATCTTCTCGAATGCGTTGTGTTGCGATGGCGGTGTCTTCGCTTCCCCGAAGACGCAGCGCTCTCATCGTTAACGCTGTAATCAGTATCCGCAGTGCTTTCGGCAGCACTTCCGACAGATCCTTCTTCGTCTTCTTTTTCTTCTCCTACAGATCTTTTTTCTCGCTCACTCGAGGCGTCTCTCTCCTCAGTCTTCTTTGATTCTTCTTCTTCCTCAGTCTTTTCTAACTCCTTCGCATCTTCTTCGACGACGTCTTTTTCTTTCTTCACTAATTCTTCCTCTTTTTCGAACGATTCTGACGCAAACTCATTCTTTTCTTTTGAGTTCTTCACTTCCTCATCTAGAGCTTCGTCATTATCGTTCAAAGACGTCGGCTTTTTCACGTCGCTCACAGCATCGTACAGATCTTTCATATCGACGTATTTTTCAGCCTCTTCAAGTGTCTTTTTTGCACCCTCATCATCCTCAATTGTCGTCGTCGTCATTACTTCTTTCATGTCGTCGCTCTTTTCCTTTTCTTCTTCTACAGCACTCTCGCTTTTTTCATTATCTTCGACGGCGACGTCTTCCGCCTTTGTGGTTTCTTCGTACGACCCTTTTTCGTCGTTGCTGACGGATTGCGGCGAAGAAGTCGTTGACTCTTCCGTCTCCTTCTTCAATGCCTCTTCCTCAAAGGAATCCTCGGAGGATGTTTCTCGAGTAAACGACGACGACGACGATGATGATGATGATTCTTCGCGTTTTTTTTCCGCCTCCATCATTTTCTCCTCTTCGACGGCTTCGTCTGCTTTGTCCTCCTCTTCTTTCTCCATCGCGTCTTCAACAGCCGCCGGCGAAGACATCTCTTTTCCTCCTTCTTCTGTTTCGTTCGAAGAACTGTCCGGAAGGTCAGCTTCGGGAGCATCGCCTCCCATCATCTTCTCGTACTCATCCCCAACCGAGGAGGAGGAGGAGGAGGAGGAGGAAGAAGAAGAAGATGAAGATGAGGAGGAAGAAGAAGTATTATCGTCCTTTTCCAATGACGGTTCTTCTTCTTTTTCTTTTCCTTCTTCTTTTCTTTCTTCTTCTTCTTCTTCTTTTTCCACCGATCGAGGAAGATAATCTTTCTCAACACCTCCACTGCTCTGTGCTTCTTCCGCCACCGCTTCTTCGCCAGCGGGGAGCGCGATCCACTCTTCGTCGGTCTTCTCCGATACGGGTTTCGGCGTCTCTTCTGTGGTTAATAAAGTTCCTTTATCGTCGTCGTCATCGTCTGTCGCGACGCTTTCAACGTTTTCCTCTGTTTTTGCGCTTCTCTCTCTCCTTTTTCTCCTCGAAGAAGATGAAAACGACAACGCGTCGTCGTCGCTTTCGTTGTCGTCCGTCCTCGTCGTCGTCGAATACTCGTCCACTTCTTCTTGCGCGGAGACGAGCGTTGTCGTCGCTAGAGCGACGAGGATTACGATAAACAAGAAGAAGAAGAACGAGCGGCGAGTAGTACTACTGCTACGACGAAGCATTTCGCTCTTCTCTCTATTTTTTTTATGCGCGCGCGTGTGTTGTTAACTTTTTTTTGTGAGGTGCAAAACTAAATTCGACTACTATTATTACTAAACACGCGCGCACTAATTTAATCTCTGTGTCGACTATTAGTATTGTCGTTCAAATTCTCCAGACTCTCGCCGCGCTGTTCTCGCAACTTTCGGACGACTTCGGAACTCATCGAGGCTGGCGGATGTCTGGACATGGCCGACGCCGTCGCGGAGGAGAAGGCGAAAGATTTCGTTCCGCCGTTTCGCGTCGACGCCATCGACGACGGTTTTGTGTTGCTATTACTATTAGAACTATTTCTCGCGTACGCGTTTCTGAACTGATTGTGCATCCGCCCGAACCATACTTTTATGGTTCTCCATAATTCTCTAAGTTTGTTGGGAATGGCGTCGAGGAAGGCGGCGAGCTTCGGCGAGACGCGACGCAGTCTCATGGAAACGATGATTTTGTATTTTTGCACGAACGGAATGAGCTTGCTGAAGATGAGCGTAGAAACGAGCGATTTGATCGCATCGATGATTTTCACCGCATACGATTTCATCGTTTCGATCGTTTTCTGAATCACGGGATACTTTTGGTACCAGAGTTTCAACTTCGGCCAAATCGCGTTCACGGCGCGAACGACGACTCTTCGATAGAGCACGTCGAAGATTGGATAGAAGTAATCGCGCAAGGGTTTTGTTTTGACGTAAAACCAAGCGGCAAACCTGTTGTACCCGGACTTTTCGCACGACCACTCGACGAGTCTGTTCAAAATCGCGGACTTTTTACACAAGTATTTCAATCCAATGTACCAAACGACTTGGAAAAGCAAATAGTAAAACACTTGCATGAAGAGCGATAGAGAGACCCACCATCGAATGAAACGTTTACCCATGCTCGTATTTTTCGCGCGCATTTTAGCCTCTTCGTATTTATCCATCATCGATCCAAACGTACCAGCCATGGAGCCGTGATGGGTGTAAAAGGAGTCGTGGGACATGGCTAAAGTGTTCGTCTCGACGCCTTCGGCCCACACCGCGGAAGCGCTGTGCGACTCGCCCGTTCTCGCTTCGTGGACTATTTTTGGATGCAAAGAATCTTTGTTGCTCGCCGCGTTCGATATGCCGCCTCTGTGGCGAACGTCGTAGATACCCGTTAAGTGCTTCGTCATTTCGTGGTCGTCGGTATCGTCTACTAAACTGTCGCCGTTCTCATTTTGCGTGTGATCAAATTCGACGTTCAACGCGCCCGCAACCGTTCGAGCGAGTTTTCTCTCCACGTCTAATAATTTAATCGACGACGGGTTCCCTCTGTCCGTCACGTAAACGCGTTGCGAGTCCGGGCACACGGAAATGCCAAAAGGAACATCGAATGATGATTTTGTCGCCGATCGACGACCGAAACGGTCTCGAATGCGATTGGATTTATCCACGACAGTCACGTCGACAACTTTCCCTGTTTTTTCCCAGTTTGGTTCGTACGACGCGTCGTCTTTGGACCCGTCCGGATACGCCGAAGAGATGTCGTCGAAAACGGGGACTTTTCGCACCGCGCCATTTCCAGAGTCTACGACTAAAACGTATACTTTTTCTTTCTCCTTCTTCTTTGATTGAAACAACGAGGAGGAAGACATCGTCGCCGATAACGAGGACGGCATGAACGATACAGCCGTCGGTTTCGCAAAAAGCGTATCAATACCGAGCGCGTTACCTTTATACCCTCTGCTTTTACCACCGGCTAAAGTAGTCACCGCTCCAGTTTCCGTATTTACTAATCGCACCGCGTGATTCCCGGCATCCGCCACGGCTAGAAACGCGCACTTGTTGCCCGATTTACCGCCACCATCCAACGCTGTGTTTGTACTACACGACATACCCATAGGTTGCAAAAATCTCGCTTTTGATTTTACACCGTCTACCATTCCCGGAATTTTATCTCCCGTCAACGTCGTCACCTCTCCGCTTTGCACGTCTACTTTCCGTATGCAATTATTCATCGCGTCCGAGACAAACAACGTGTGGCCGTCCGGGTGCATGACCACATCCATCGGTTGATTAAATCTCGCTTTCGTCCCGACTACATCGTCGTGGTACCCAGTTAAACCCGACCCGGCTACGGTTCTCACTACTCCGCTCCCTAAAATGATCACCCTAATCTTATGGTTCTTCGTATCTGCGACGTAAACGAACCCGCCGTCTGGCGATACCGCCACGCCGGATGGAAACGTAAACGTCGCGTCGCCCCTCTTCGCTAAACCGTCCGAGCTCCCACTCGCTCCAGTCCCCGCTAACGTCGTTACCGTCCCGAACTCCACGTCTATCCGTCGTATTCTGTGATTAAACGTATCCGCTATGAATATATCTCTCCCGTCCGGAGAGGCGACGACGCCGAACGGCTTGTTAAATCTCGCCTCTAAACTCGGCCCGTCGTGGAATAACATGGACGGATGTAAAGCTCTGGACGGGTCGTACGACGACGATCCTCGCGTGTCTTGTCGCGCGAATCTTCTCGCGGAATACGTTCCTCCAAAATTACCGTTGTTGTCATCTTCGCCACTGCCACCATTATCGTTCGTTCCTCTTCTTCCCTGTTGTTGTTGATAGGCTGCGCTGTTCCCGTCCCGTCTCGAGGAGTGCACCAATCTGTCCTGTTGCGCGAATGCTTTTTCGGGACCCGAGACGACGACGACGAACAATAGCGATACCAATAATAACAGAAACAACGACATCATCGACGGAGTCGTCGCGAAGAAGAACGAACGGTTCGTCGCGATGACCATCTTTAATATTCGTATTATTATTATTAGTAGTAGTAGTAGTACCACGGACGGGTATATAAAATTGTGGATTTTTATGATTATATATCAAAAGTGTGCGTGTGTTGTCTCTGAGTGATGAGAGAAGAAGAAGAAGCACAAAAAAAGTTTTTCACATTTTTTTCACCTCTCTCTGTTCTCTCTCTCGTTCTCTCTCTCTCTCGTTCTCTCTCTCTGCAAAAGAAAACGCGCACCCACGCTTATAAATAAAGAAGCACAACACACGAAGAAGCACGAGGGCGCATCGATCGCTTTCAAAAGTAAAAAACAAGAAGAAGAAGAACAGAAAAGACAGGAAATATACACACGTAAGCGCTCGGCGGAAGGACAGAAGCAGCAGCACTAAAAAGAAAAATGGGAAGGAAAATGAAAACGCCGAAGAAAGAGACGCACTCGCTCCCCATCGACCGACAGATTGAACAAGACAACGTGGCGCGAGAGCGGAACCCGAAGAAAGAGAACAAAGAAAAGAAACGCTCGAGACAACCAGAGGAAGATTTTATTCACGATAATCTGTCGAATAAGATCATGGCCGAAGCGAGGAAGCAGTTGGAAGATATCGAACGAGAAGAGAGGGAAGAGGAAGAAGCCGGCGGCGGCTCGACCGGAAAAAAGGCACCAAAAAGGAGACCGTCCCAGGGAAGACAGATTTTATTAGAAGGAAAGAGCTCGATGTTAGATCACGACGACGATTCTGGCGATGATGAAGAAGATGACGACAACAACAACGACGACGACGACGGGAAGAAGACCAGAAAGAACGCGTTCGATGAAGACCACGTAAAACACGACGGAGAAGACGACGACGAACTAGAATACGACTCGGAGGACGAGAAGAAAAGCGAGTTCGCGTACAACCTAGATAAAGAATACGAACACGAAGAATACTCGGACGTCGAGTTAGACGAAGCGGACGAGCAAGCTTTGAACGCGTTTATGAATCCGTTTGGAGGACAACAACGTTCTTTGGCAGATATGATTTTGGAAAAGATTCACGATAAGGAGGCGGAAGAGCAAGGCGCGGCGTTGGAGATGTTGGAAGAAGACGCCGATGAACGACAAAAGAAAGCGGCGGCAATGTTGGAGGAGTTCGCACCGGAAGGCATCGACGAGAAAGTTTTGCAAGTGTATAGAAAAGTGGGGGATTTGCTGAAACGATACACGACGGGGAAGTTCCCGAAGGCGTTTAAAATTATACCGGCGTTGTCTAATTGGGAGGAAGTGTTGTGGTTGACGAGGCCGGACACGTGGTCACCACACGCGATGTTTCAAGCGACGAGATTGTTTGCTTCAAACTTGAACGAACACATGGCGCAAAGATTTTACGTTTTAGTTTTGTTACCAAGAGTGCGCGACGATATTCAAGAGCACAAAAGGTTACACCACGCGTTGTATCAAGCTTTGCGAAAAGCAACGTTTAAGCCGGGCGCGTGGTTTAAGGGCATTTTGTTGCCGTTGTGTGAAAGTAAAACGTGCACTTTACGAGAGGCTGTCGTGTTATCTTCGGTGTTAGCAAAAACTTCCGTGCCTGCGTTGCACTCCGCGGCGGTGTTGATGAAACTTTCCGAGTTGGAGTACGCTGGGACGACGTCGTTTTTCATTCGCGTCTTGTTAGACAAGAAATACGCGTTGCCGTACAGAGTCGTGGATGCGTTGGTCGACAACTTTCTCAAATTTGCCAACGAAGAGAGAACGTTACCGGTGGTTTGGCACCAATCTTTCTTGTGTTTTGTGCAAAGATATAAACACGAGCTCTCGAAAGAGCAAAAGAAACGTTTGAGCAAATTGGCCTCGGCGCATCAAAACCATTACTTGATTTCGCCAGAAATCGTTCGCGAACTCGCCAACTCGGATACGACCAGAGGTGATAAACGCATGGACGTGCACATGAAAGGCATACACGAGACGAAACCAAAACAAGCCGTGGCCAGAGAGTTCACCTTGAAGACGAAAGGTGGCGCAACACTTCAAGTGGAAGATTTTAGAAACATGCCGCCTATAGTTTTACAGCCCGATATGGAATACTGAAAAAAAATATGTTTCGTTCGATGGTGATGGTATTTGTTGTTATATTGCGATTGATTTATTAAAACCCAGCTGCTGTAAATGTCACTTCCTCTGCTTTCAAAGTCTTCAAATTTAACAAGACGACGCTCCCGGTTTCGCTAAAGCTCGGTACGGAAACCAGCACGGATTTTTGTGACGCTACTACTATTTCTCTCGAACCAAACGCGCTTTGACAACCCGCAAAGAACACGTCCGGAATTTTCGTTAAAACGAAAGGATCCATATCTTTAAAGGGATAGCACGCCAACGTATCCGGCGCGGATGGGGCGATGTGTCCCCAACTCAAAAACCTCTCCATGACATCTAACGCCGCTTTCGCTTTTTCCTCCGACGTTTTTTCCTTCAAGCCGATACCGCTCGAGGTGATTTGTAAGCAATCGCGAACGTTTTGCCCGGACGTCCCCAGGAAAGTTCTCGATGATGTGGAGGCAGCGCTTGAAGATGATGGTGAGATTTGAAACTCGTGTGGGTTGGTCGCTTTCTTCAACGTCGATCCTTCGAATCGAGCGGCGTTTGGTAAGAAGCAACTGTGAATGGGTTGTTGCGGTAACGCCGAGTTCGTCGGGTCGGAGCTTCCAGGCATGAGGTCAACGGGAACCATTTCGCAAACTTTCGAAAGGAACGCGTCTGCTTTTTGAATCGAGGATAAGGTCGCTTTCTTTTTCGTTTCGGCGTGGGTCCCGCCCTCGCCGTTTGTCGTCGGCTTTGCGCCTTTCTCGCCGTGGACTTCTTCCCTCGTTTTCGAGGAAACCAAATCGCCACACACGAGAACTTGACTAATCCCACCCGCTCTCTTTTCATCGCCTAAACTGCCTTCGATGTATTCACTTAACATGGACGCGCGCACGTCGTTCAAGGGAGACGCGCCGAAATTCAATCCAGAAATTAAGCAAGCGTACGTCGGTTCCTCATCGTCGTCTTCTACCTTCGTCGTTGATTTCGTCGCCGACGACGATGGCGTTGCAAACACCATAGAGTCAACGATGAAGTCTCCTTTTTCGTCCACGCGCCCTTTACACACCGCCGAGACTCCAGTCACTAACTCTCCCACGTTCACTCCCGGCCCTTGTAACTTCACTCTCGCGCTTTCGTCCTCTAAAATACAAAAATCCTTCTCTTCGTCGACGAAGTTCTCCTCCATGTTCATTAATCCGTGTTCGACTTGCTCTTTTTTCGTGACTCCGGCTTTCGTCTTGATGTATTCGTCTAAAATAATTGGTTTCTTGGCCATCTCTTTGTAAATGGTGCCTATGATGACGACTTCCTCGCCGAGCGCAGCTGCCGGTTTGTTTTCTTCTTGGAGCGTCTCGTCGTCAACGTCCATCATTGCGCTGGACTCTCTCTTCTCTCCGTCGGCTTTTCCATCCTCGTCGTTACTCGCCGCGGCGCCTAATTGAATGACACGTTTCAAAGGAACGGACGTTCCAAAGTTCTCTTTCGCGCTTTGCTTTAATCCTGGGAGTAAAACCATCAACCGCTGGTAATACAACGACGAATACTGTTTGCCCATGTGTTCTTTTTCGAAACGGAATTTATTCTCAGTGGCAGCGTCGTCGTTCGATGGTCGAGACGACAGTTTTCTCTTCATCGCAGTGCTCATGTTCTTCAACTCGTTCTCGTCGAGAGAGACGAGATGAGAGGTCGTCGCGGTCATTTCTTTCGCTCGCAACGTTTATTACTTTAGAAAGAGAGTTTAGAGACAGAGAGAGAGTTTCAAAAATCTGTGGACTTTTTTTGAATTTTTGTTGCCTGTTTT
>Ga0181606_10002118_pt1 | contig 17151 bp, 14 predicted proteins | sample 041ome_10_FD_132994 | JGI IMG/M metagenome (GOLD analysis project Ga0181606, IMG submission 132994) | Coastal salt marsh microbial communities from the Groves Creek Marsh, Skidaway Island, Georgia - 041412US metaG (megahit assembly) | ecosystem: Environmental > Aquatic > Marine > Intertidal... | reverse complement strand
TCGTCGGGGTCTCGGGATCGGGCAAGTCTACCCTGTTAGGCTTGCTCGCAGGCCTCGATCAGGCAAGTGGCGGCGACGTCATTATCGATGGTGTCTCACTGGCAGGTCTTGATGAGGACAGCAGGGCAGCGCTGAGGGCCGAGAAGGTGGGTTTTGTGTTTCAGAGCTTTCAGCTGTTACCGGCGCTCACAGCACTGGAAAATGTCATGCTGCCCTTGGAGTTGTCAGGCGCCCATGCAGCGGAACAGCAGGCGACAGCGTTTCTTAATAAGGTCGGCCTGGGCGAGAGGCTGGCGCATTATCCCGCGACCCTGTCGGGGGGTGAGCAACAGCGGGTGGCGATAGCTCGCGCGTTTGCGGCTGAGCCGGCACTGCTGTTTGCCGACGAGCCCACGGGGAACCTCGATGGGGAAACCGCAGAGAAAATCATCGATCTGTTGTTTAGCCTAAATGCCTCCGCTGGAACCACGCTCATTCTCGTGACCCACGATCAGCGGCTTGCCGCGCGGTGTCAGCGTCGTTTCGCCATGGAGAGTGGTCGACTCAGTGAAATCTCCTAAGGCGACGCGCCGGACCTCAGGCACCATGAATTCCTGGTTACTCCTGCGGCGGGACTGGCGGGGTGGTGAGTTAGGAATTCTGCTTCTTGCGGCCACTTTGGCGGTGACGGTCGTTGTGGGGATGAGCGCGTTTGTCGCTAGCCTACAGGCGACCCTGACCGATGAGAGTAAACGCTTTCTGGCGGCAGACAGGGTGGTGGTGTCCGGCGTTCCGCTAAGCACCGCATGGCGTGATAGGGCCCGGGATGACGCACTAGCGACGACGGTCACGCTGGCGTTTCCCTCTATGGCAGTGACCGCCGAGGATGATTTTCATCTGGTGTCCGTGAAAGCGGTTGAGTCGGGATACCCCCTTCGAGGTGACCTTCTAATCAGTGATGCACCCTACGGGCCGATTAGCCAGGCTGACCGAGTGCCATCTCCCGGAGAGATTTGGCTGGCCCCTAGGCTCTACGCTCTCTTGGGGGTGTCCAACGGCGATCCCCTGTGGATAGGCGACGCCAAACTAACGGTCGCTGGTGTCGTTCGGCGTGAGCCCGATGCGACCAGCGGCACCTATGGTTACGGGCCGAGGGTGTTGATGAATCTGGCCGATATCGATGCCACGGGGGTTGTGCAGCCCGGCAGTCGGGTGAGTTGGCGTCTGTTGTTATCCGGTAGCATCGATTCGCTCGATCGCTTCAGCGAGTGGGTGATGCCGCGACTCGAGCAAGGCCAGCGGCTCTTGGGTACCGACGATGATCAGCCGCGCCTGGGTCGCACCTTGGAGCGCGCCGAAGGGTTCTTGCTTATTGCCGGAAGCCTAGGCGTCGTGTTGGCGGCGGCAGCGATCGCGCTGTCTGCTCGGCGTTTCGCCACGCGGCATATCGACCCGGTTGCGATCATGAAAAGCCTGGGAGCCACCCGGTCCCGTATTTCGAGGCTTTACGGTGGCAGTCTCATGCTGGTGGGTACCTTCGGCAGCGCGCTTGGCTGTGTCTTGGGTTGGCTGGTGGGCTATTTCTTCCTTACCCTGTTTGCCGAGGAGTTGGGTGTCACCAGCCCGGCGGTCTCGGTCGAGCCGTTTCTGATCGGCGGGGTAACTGCGCTGGTTTGTTTGGGCTTCTTTGCATGGCCACCCCTGACCCGACTCAGCGCGATTCCCCCGCTTCGTGTGCTGCGCAGCGACATCTCCCTCGATGGTGGTCATAGCAGTATGGACTACCTGATGGGCGGGTGCGCTGTGACGGTTCTGATGTGGTGGTATTCCGGTGATCTCAGGCTGACCTTTGCGGTCGTGATGGGCTTGCTGGTGGTCGTGCTGGCCGGGGGCGGATTTGCCCTGCTGTTGTTGAGTGGTGGTCGCAGAATTGGTAGCGCAGCGGGCAGCGTTTGGCGTTTTTCGCTTGCGGGCTTACAGCGTCGGCGCCGATCCAGCGCCCTGCAAATGGTGATTTTCGCCATCGCCATTATGCTCATGCTGTTGCTGATCATGATTCGCGGTGCGCTGGTAGAGCAGTGGCAAGCACAGCTCCCCCCGGGAACGCCAAATCACTACGTCTTGAATATTGCGCCAGAGGAGCAAGCCGAGCTGACCGCGTTTTTCGATAGGTATCAAATCACTCGCCAACCTCAGTTTCCGATGACCCGAGGTCGGGTGGTGACGGTCGACGATGCCGCGCTCGCCGAGTACGGCACCGAGTCGGAGGGTCCAAGGCAGCGCGAGGCGAACCTGACCTATGCCGACCATTTGCCCGAGGACAACGTGGTGACTGATGGCGAATGGTGGGATGCCGGAAGTCAACATTTTGAAGTATCCCTCGAGGAAGAGTTCGCTGAGCGCTTGGGGGCGACCATCGGTAGCCGGCTCGGACTTCGCATTGGTGCAGAGGCGATCGAGGTTGTCGTGACCAGTATTCGCGAGGTCGACTGGCAGAGTTTGAAACCCAACTTTTTCGTCATTCTGCCACCCGCCGTATTGGCACCGTTCCCTAAAACCTACTTCACCAGTTTTTTTCTACCAGAGGCTGAGAAAGGTCGGCTAAACGACCTGGTGAAGACCTTCCCAACAATGACAGTTATTGAGCTCGATATCGTCGTCACTGAAATCCGTCAAATCATCAACCGGGTGGGGCAGGCCATTGAGGTCGTGTTGGGGGTCATCCTGCTGGCGGGGGCTTTGGTGCTGATCGCTGGCGTGCGGGCTAGTATCGACGCCCGGGTTAGCGAAAGTGCCCTGTTGCGGGCGATGGGTGCGCGCAAGCAGCTGATACTGGGAGCTATTACGCTTGAGTTCTCGGTGTTGGGGGCATTGGCGGGAACAATGGCCGTGGCGGGGGCCGAGCTGGCAGCTTGGGGATTGCAAACACAAGTGTTGGATTTGAGCTACCAACCTACATTCTGGCTCTGGCCACTGGGCGTTATTGCGGGGGTGTTGCTGATTGCTTCCCTCGGTTTGTGGAGTTGCCGACACGTGGTCTCAACACCCCCTTTGGTGGTATTGCGCGAACTATAGGGGGTGTTGGCGAAGGATTGCCTATCTATCCCAAGAGATGGGCCACGGCGTCGCGTTCTTCCGACAGCTCGGCGGCGGTTGCATCCATTTTGCTGCGGCTGAAGTCATTGACGTCAACGCCCTGGACGATCGTCCAATCGCCACCATTGCAGGTGCAAGGGAAAGAATAAATCAGTCCCTCAGGAATGCCGTAGGATCCATCGGAATAGACCCCCATTGAGACCCAGTCACCCGCGGGAGTGCCTAATGCCCAGCTCCGCATGTGGTCGATTGCGGCGTTAGCCGCGGAGGCCGCCGAGGATGCTCCCCGCGCCTTGATGATCGCGGCACCGCGTTGCTGGACGGTGGGAATGAAATGTTCTTCAAGCCAGGCCTGATCCGTCAGCTCCATCGCGGCAGTCTGGTTTACCCGCGCATTGTAAAGGTCGGGATATTGCGTGGCGGAATGGTTGCCCCAGATAGTCATGTGGCTTATGTCGTTGACCGTCGTGCCGGTTTTCTGGGCCAGCTGGGTCATGGCACGATTGTGATCAAGCCGGGTCATAGCAGTGAAGTTGCGTGGATCGAGATCGGGCGCGTTTCGCTGGGTAATGAGGGCATTGGTGTTGGCCGGATTGCCCACCACCAGCACTTTAACGTCTCGGGAGGCGTGATCATTGAGCGCTTTTCCCTGTACCGAGAAAATAGCCGCATTGGCCTCCAGCAGGTCTTTGCGTTCCATGCCGGGTCCGCGAGGGCGGGCGCCGACCAGCAATGCATAGTCAGACCCCGCAAAGGCTACATTGGGATCATCAGTGCAGGTGATGCCCGCGAGTAGCGGGAACGCACAGTCGTCGAGCTCCATGCGAACGCCTTCCAAGGCGTCCATGGCAGGGGTGATATCGAGCAATTGCAGAATGACGGGTTGGTCGTCGCCCAGCATGGCGCCCGAGGCAATGCGGAATAAAAGTGCGTACCCAATCTGACCGGCTGCCCCGGTAACGGTAACGCGAACAGGTGATTTCATGAGGTTCCCCCAACAGTTTTGGCGATGAACGGGCCTGAGGCCTAATGTGCGCCGCGAATTCTCTTCGCTACGCCGAGAAAACTCAAGTCACGAGGTCAAATAAGAGGTATTGCGCCATGAAATAAAGCGGCACTGGGTTTTTGCGCTGTCGGGGTGACTTTCTATATCATGCCGCCTCAATCCCTACTGTTAGCGCGCAACATGGCTGTTACCCCCTCATCTAGCGGGACCAAGGATACTCGCAAGCGGCAGCTTGAGTTCAACAAGCTGCGCAAGCGTTTACGCCGACAGGTGGGCCATGCGATCGTCGATTTCAATATGGTTGAGGCAGGGGATCGGATTATGGTCTGCCTCTCCGGCGGCAAAGACTCCTATGCCATGTTGGATATCTTGCTGCACTTACAAAGTAGTGCACCCATCGCTTTTGAAATTATCGCGGTAAATTTGGATCAAAAGCAGCCGGGTTTTCCCGAAGAGGTGTTGCCGAATTACCTCGAGGAGCTTGGCGTGCCTTACTACATTCTCGAGCGCGATACCTACAGCGTAGTCCGATCGGTGATTCCAGAAGGTAAGACAACCTGCGGGCTCTGTTCGCGATTACGGCGAGGCACCCTTTACGGGTTCGCCCAGCAAATTGGCGCGACCAAGATAGCGCTTGGCCATCATCGAGACGATATTGTAGAGACGCTGTTTCTCAATTTGTTTTTTGGCGGCAAGTTAAAAGCAATGCCACCCAAGTTGCTCAGTGACGACAAGCAGAACGTTGTCATTAGGCCTATGGCTTATTGCAAAGAGCAGGACCTCGCTGCGTACGCCGAAGCAAAGCAGTTTCCCATTATTCCGTGCAATCTCTGTGGCTCACAGGACAACCTGCAGCGTCAGGAGATCAAAGGCATGCTGCAAGCGTGGGAGCGCCAGTACCCGGGGCGTATTGAGACGATCTTTCGGGCCCTGAGCCAGGTGTCTCCCTCCCAGCTTTGTGATAGAGACTTGTTTAATTTCAATGATTTATCAATAGAAATTGATAGAGAAGTTCATTTGCCCGAGCTGCGGGTTGTCCAGCTTTGACCGGAGTGGAGACGCCGTTACTCAGCCTTCGGGAGGTGGCCGTGACCCGGGGTTACCGAGCCCTGCTTGCGGGTATCAATCTTGACATAAAGCCTGGTGAGCTCTGGCAACTGACAGGCCCAAATGGTTCCGGAAAAACAAGTCTACTGCGCGCTATCGCCGGGCTGATTCGCGTGGGCGTAAGTGGCACTATTGATCGACCGGAAACACTCCTATTTCAGGGTCACGCCCCGGGTCTTAAGGGCCTGCTAACACCGGTGGAGAATTTGCAGAGCCATCCGGGCGGACTGATTGATGCTGAATCCGACCGGGTGCGTGAGGCCTTGGCTGCTGTGGGGCTGTTGACGTCTCTGAATACGCCGGTCATGCAATTGTCGGCGGGTCAGCAGCGGCGGGTCGGTCTGGCAAGGCTATGGTTGAGCAAAAGCTCACTATGGCTCCTCGACGAGCCTTTCACCGCCATTGATCGACAGGGAACTACGCTTCTTGAGGACAAGCTTCGTAGTCACTGTGAGCGCGGCGGTGCGGTGGTTTTCACCAGTCATCAGGACGGCAAGTTTGGCGCTAACTTAAACCAACTGGAACTGGCGGATTATGCGGCCCGATAGCCTGGGATTTTGTCGGCAGCTTTTTGTTCGCCATCTGCGCTGTGGCGTTCGCCGTGTCGAAGATGTCCTCAATTCCCTTGTTTTTTTCCTGATGGTGGTGACTCTCTTTCCCCTGGGTATTGGTCCCGACAGCAACACGCTGCGAGAGTTGTCGCCCGGCATTTTCTGGGTGGTAGCTTTACTTTCCGCCCTCAGCGTCAGCGGCCGTCTTTTCAGCGCCGATTTTGAGGATGGTAGCCTCGAGCAGCTAGCCGTGTCTGGCCATCCGCTTGGACTTTGTGCCATGGCCGAGGTTTTAGCTCACTGGGTTCTGAGCGGCTTGACCTTGGTTGTTGCCGCCCCTGTTTTTGCGCTCATGCTCAATATGGTGCCGGCGGCGATCCCCACGCTAATGCTTTCATTAGTGCTCGGGACGCTATGCCTGTCGCTACTCGGGGGCATTGGGGCAGCGCTGACAGTGGGGGTCCGACGGGGCGCCCTGTTGCTGTCCTTGGTGATGATTCCGTTAACTGTCCCGGTGCTGATTTTTGGAACGAGTGCGGTTGGCGAGGCTGCGATTGGTTATGATCCCAGCCGCTGGATTGCGCTGATGGGCGCGTTTGCCGCCATGGGGTTGTTGCTCGCGCCGCTGGCTATTGGGGCGGGTCTTAGAATCTCCCTAGAGCAATAGCCAGCATTTTTTCTTACGCGACACCGGATATACTGCGCGCTATGTGGAAAATCATACATAAGTTTGGATCGCCACCGTGGTTCTTTCGTTTCGCCACCAAGGCGGTTCAATGGCTGCTGCCCCTGATGCTGATCGCGCTCGTGGTGGGCTGCGTGTGGGGGCTACTTTACGCACCCCCTGACTTCCGGCAGGGAAATAGCTATCGGATTATTTTTATTCACGTGCCTGCTGCGGTCGTCGCTCTCGCGGGTTACTACGTGATGGCCTTTGCGGGATTGGTGTCGCTGGTCTGGAAAATCAAAATGGCGGACGTTGCCATGCGAGCGGTGGCCCCTGTGGGTGCCGCGCTGACCTTTGTGGCGCTGGTGACCGGCGCGATTTGGGGCAAGCCCACCTGGGGCGCCTGGTGGGTGTGGGACGCGCGCATCACATCTATGTTGATTTTGCTTTTCCTTTACTTGGGCGTAGTGGCTTTATTTGAGGCTTATGAGAACCCCGAGGTGGCCGCCAAGGCCTGCGCGGTGCTGTCGCTGGTGGGCACAGTGAATATACCCATCATCTACAAATCGGTGGATTGGTGGTACAGCCTACATCAGCCTGCTTCGATCAAGTTCACCGGTGAGAGTGCCATTGATGCTTCTATGCTCTATCCCTTGCTGGTGAATATCGGCGCGTTTTACCTGCTGTTTGCTGTCGTGGTCATGATGAATATGCGGGCGACGTTGCTTGAAACCCACACTAACGCCGCTTGGCTTAGGGAGGCTGTTGACTGATGTACTTTGACTCTCTCAATGCCGCATGGGATATGGCCGGACACGGGCCCTACGTCTGGAGTGCCTATGCGATAACGATGGCAGTCGTTGCGTCGCTTATTATCCTGCCTCACCGGCGTGCCCGTCGGGCGCAGCAGCTTCTCGTGCAGGTATCATCAGGCGGGACTGGTGATGCTGATCAGGACCCAACAACAGGGGGCGGTAATGCATCCCAAGCGTAAACAGCGGCTGACCCTTGCCCTGACAATTGTGGTGCTGTCGAGTACTGCCATTGGGCTCGTGGCCTATGCACTTCGTGGCAACATCAATCTGTTCTATCCGCCGGCGGATGTAGTCGCAGGCTTGGCGCCAGTCGACCGCGCAATCCGCGTTGGTGGGATGGTAGTGGAAGGCAGCATCCAACGTTCCTCCACCGATTTAACAACGACTTTTCAGGTCACGGATTACAGCGGCGTGGTCACGGTGAGGTATACGGGAATCCTGCCGGATTTATTCGCCGAAGGGGAGGGTGTCGTTGCCTCGGGGACGTTGCAGTCGGATGGGAGCCTGCTCGCCTCAGAGATATTGGCCAAACACGACGAAAACTACATGCCCCCTGAGGTGGCGGAGGCCCTCGAAGCCCAGCGGACTTCAGGCTACGACACCTCAACCATACGGGAGGATGCTGGTGCTAGCTGAAGTCGGTCACTTTTCTCTCATTATCGCTTTTGCTCTGGCGCTGTTGCTGGCGGTCGTACCGCTGTGGGGTGCCTGGCGCAATCAAGCGTCGGTGATGCTGCTGGCCCCGTCTCTCGCGGTAGGGGTCTTTGTTTTCCTCCTCGTTGCCTTTGGTCTGTTAGCAGTCTCGTTCCTGCAGGACGATTTTTCGCTCAAGGTTGTCGCCTCAAACTCCAACAGCTTGCTGCCCTCTATTTACAAGTTCTCCGCCGTCTGGGGTAACCATGAGGGTTCGCTGCTGCTCTGGGTTCTCATCCTCTCAGGGTGGATGGTCGCTGTTGCCAGATTTAGCCGTGGATTGCCGCTGGAGGTGCTGACGCGCGTGCTCAGTATCATGGGTTTGGTGGCGGTCGGCTTTACCGCCTTCGCGCTTTTTACGTCAAATCCCTTCGAGCGATTGTTGCCGGGAACACCGGGGGAGGGCAGTGACCTAAATCCCTTACTTCAGGATCCGGGACTCATTATTCATCCTCCACTGCTCTACATGGGCTACGTGGGTTTCTCTGTGCCGTTTGCCTTTGCCCTCGCCGCCTTGTTGGGTGGCCGCCTCGATGCCTCATGGGCGCGTTGGTCGAGGCCTTGGACGAATGTGGCGTGGGGATTTCTTACGCTGGGTATTATGCTGGGGAGTTGGTGGGCTTACTACGAGCTGGGTTGGGGCGGCTGGTGGTTCTGGGATCCCGTGGAAAATGCCTCGTTTATGCCCTGGCTGGTCGGCACCGCTCTGGTTCATTCCTTGGCAGTGACTGAGAAGCGTGGTCTCTTTCGATCCTGGACGGTATTAATGGCCATCGCCGCTTTTTCACTTTCCCTGCTAGGGACTTTTCTGGTGCGCTCTGGTGTCCTCACCTCGGTGCACGCATTTGCGGCCGACCCGGATCGAGGGCTCTTTATTCTTATTTTTCTGGGGTTGGTCATTGGCGGGTCGTTAACGTTGTACGCTCTGCGCGCGCCCACCGTTTCCAGTCGCGTGCAATACAAGGGCGTTTCCCGCGAGGCGTTATTGCTTTTCAATAATCTGGTTTTCTGTGTCAGCGCACTGACCGTCCTGCTCGGCACACTGTTTCCGTTGGTAATGGATGCGCTAGGGCAGGGTAAGTATTCTGTCGGGCCGCCCTATTTCAATGCCGTTTTTGTGCCGTTGATGGCGCTGTTGGTGCCGCTTATGGGTCTCGGCCCGTTATCGCGATGGAAGGAGGATAGTCCCGCGCGCTGGTGGAGCGAGTTGGGCCGACCAGTCATCGTGGTGGTGCTGGTGGCGGCGCTAGCGCCTTGGGCCTTTGGTGAGTTCAATCTCTGGATTGCGCTGGCAGTCCTTTTCGCGGCGTGGTTGGTCTTGGGGTTATTGAAAGATGTGCTTCAGCGAATTCGCGGCGCCAAGGGCTTTGCCGGAGTAATGCGGCGGTTGACCCCGAGCTACTGTGGGATGTGGCTAGCCCATTTTGGTTTTGCCATGGTACTGGTAGGCGTGACGGTGGTCAGTCAGGTGAGCGTGGAGCGGGATCTCCGAATGGTGCCTGGCGAGAGCCAGATCGTTGCCGGGTATCGTTTTGAATTGCTCGGTATTGAGCGTGTTCTTGGCCCAAACTTCAGCGCAGACCAAGCGCGATTCGCCGTCTGGCAGGGTGATAAAAAAATTGGTGAGCTGACCCCACAAAAGCGGCGATACACCGCGAGCGGTCAAATCATGACCGAAGCCGCCATTGACGCCGGTTTTTTCCGGGACCTTTTTGTGGCCATGGGCGAGCCTATCGGAGAGCAGGCCTGGGCAATACGACTCCAGTACAAACCGCTCATCCGATGGATTTGGCTGGGAGCTTTGCTGATTGGCCTGGGCGCCTTCACGACGGTATGTGATCGGCGTTATCGGGCGCGCGTGCCGAGTCGCGGGGTAGATAACCCTCCTGCTAAACAGGAGGGAGCGATGGTGGGGTATGGGTCGGTTTAGACTTTTCCTGCCGTTAATCGCCTTTGGTCTTCTCGCGGTTTTCCTCTACCGCGGTCTTTCCCTTGATCCGACGGCGCTTCCCTCGGCACTGGTTGATAAACCGTTCCCAGATTTTGCGCTGCCCACCCTGGCATCGGATGTGCCCGCTCAGCGCGACGACCTTATCGCGGGTCCGGCGCTGGTAAATGTTTGGGCCACCTGGTGCTACTCCTGTCGTGTCGAACACCCCTTTCTGGTGGAGCTGGCTCAGCAGGGCATTCCCATTATCGGGCTCAACTACAAAGACGAACCTATCAAGGCTCGCCAGTGGCTGGCCGAGTTGGGTGACCCCTATCAGCACAACATCTCAGATACCGAGGGAGTGCTCGGGCTGGATTTGGGTGTCTATGGTGCGCCAGAAACCTACGTTGTCGACGGTGCGGGTAACATTCGATACCGCCATGTGGGTGTCGTTGACCAAGCGGTCTGGGAAGCGCATCTCGCCAACTGGTTTTCAGCAGAGGAGTAGCGGGTGAGCCGATTAGCGCTGGCGATTCTTATAGTACTGTCGTGCTCACAGGCGCTGGCGGTTATCGAGACTTATGAGTTCAGTTCTGCGTCCCTCGAGGCCCGGTATTATCAGTTGAGTCAGGAACTTCGCTGCCCGAAGTGCCAGAACCAAAACATTGCTGATTCTAATGCCCCGATTGCCCGTGATCTGCGGGCACTTCTTCATCGGCAACTCGAGGCAGGTGCGTCCGATGATGAAATTCTTGCCTTTATGGTGGAACGGTACGGTGAATTTGTGCGGTATCGCCCTGAGGTTAATTCCCAAACCGCGGTTCTTTGGTATTTCCCGGTTGGTGCGGTGGGTCTGGGGCTGTTGATGCTCGGTTTGCATTTATATCGTCGGCGTGGAGCGACGGTCAGCGACGCCCCCACAGAGGCCGAATTGGCAGGGATGCGTGAGACCCTTGATCAACTAAGCCGAGGTCGAAAGTCGTGACTTTTTTCACCGGGGCGATAGGGTTATTGGCTGTCGCCGTGATCGGTGTGTTTTTGTTGCCCAAGCTATGGGTTAGCCGGCAAGCGGGTGAAACAACGCTGGATTGGCTTGCCCTGCGCGACGCCGAATTATCCCGAGAGGAGGCGCTGCTGGAGAAGGGTGCTCCTTCGCTCCGTTCAGAAGCCGAATTACGTGTTTTCGATGAGCTTCAGGAAGGACCGGCGGGGGCCGCCGAAACGCCGACAGGGCCTGCCGGATTAGCCTGGCCTGTTGGGCTGTTTTTGGTTGTTGTGATACTGACGTTGCCGCCCGCGCTCTATTATTTCCTTGGCAGTTATGAGGACGTCGTAATCACCGAAGAGCTGGGCGCCCTCGATCCGGCTTCCCGAGACAGTGTTGAGGCGCTCGTGGAGTCGATTGTAAAGCGCTCCAAAGCTCGACCCGCAAATGCGGATTACCATTCTATTCTCGGGGATTACTATACCGCGCAAGGCGCACATGACCAGGCGCTGGCAAGCTACGAGCAGCTGTTGGTACTTTTTCCCGAGAGCCCTGAGATCCTCGCCCGGGCGGCGCAGGCGGAATATTTACAGGGTGATCGAAGCCTCTCAACCCGGGCGCGGCTGCGGGCGGAAGCGGCACTTGCGGCGGACCCCGCTCAGCGTACAGCACTTGGGACCCTGGGCATGGCCGCTTTTGAGGCGGGTAACTATGCAGAGGCGGTTAGCTTTTGGGAGCGCTTGTTAGCCCTTGAACCTCCCGGCTCGGAGGGCTCACAGATGCTTGCAACGCTGATAGCCGAGGCTAGGACTCAGGGAAATCTGAACGCGGGGGAGCCATCGGTACTGGATGACAATGTGGGCGTGGGCGCCATCACCGTCAGCGTTTCGCTGCCTGAGGGGGTTACCGAGACTGAGGGTGTCGTGTTCGTTGTGGCCAGACCCGCAGGGTCCGAGCAGCGCATGCCGACAGCAGTGGTGAGGCGAGGAGCCAGGGAATTGCCCTTGAGTGTCACCCTCGATGACAGTAACTCCATGGCGGGACAGACGCTGTCGTCGCTGTCGGCGGTCGATATCGAGGTCCAGCTGTCGCCGACAGGGCAGCCCGGACGACAGAATGCGTCTTGGGTGGCTGCGCAAAAAGGGGTGAGCCTAGCCCCCGGTGCCAAGGTCGCCCTGACCCTTAAGTCAGCAGAATAGAAGAATTCCTGCCACCAACATATAGTGTTGTCGGCCCCCTTCCTATACACTACATGTTGTGTTTTTTCGGGGCTTTCACTACCCCCTTAATGAGATAATCGATGCGCCTCAAATCCATAAAATTGGCCGGCTTTAAGTCCTTTGTTGACCCAACAACCGTTAATTTCCCCAGCAATATGAGTGCCGTGGTTGGGCCTAACGGGTGCGGCAAGTCAAACATCATTGATGCCGTGCGCTGGGTGATGGGAGAGAGTTCGGCTAAGAACCTACGCGGTGAGGCGATGACCGACGTCATCTTTAACGGCACGACCCAGCGCCAGCCAGTGGGTCAAGCCTCCATCGAGCTTCTTTTCGACAACAGCGAAGGCAAAATTGTTGGGGAATACGCGGCTTATAACGAAATCTCGGTGCGCCGGGTCGTCGGTCGGGAAGGAACATCCGATTATTGGCTGAATGGCACCAAGTGTCGGCGTCGAGATATTACGGATCTTTTTTTGGGGACGGGCTTGGGACCCCGCAGCTACGCGATTATTGAGCAGGGCATGATATCCCGTCTGATTGAATCGAAGCCCGAGGACCTTCGGGTATTTATCGAAGAAGCCGCCGGGATCTCGAAGTATAAAGAGCGGCGCAAAGAGACCGAAAGTCGGATGCGACGTACCGTGGAGAACCTTGAGCGGTTGACAGATCTCCGCGAGGAGCTGGATCGCAACCTGCAGCACCTTCAACGCCAAGCTCAAGCTGCGGAGAAATACGCTGAATTTAAAACAGAAGAGCGCGGTCTCAAGGCCGAGTTATTGGCGTTGCAATGGCGCGAGCTCTCGCGAGAGAGTGAGGGTAGCAGTCAAGTGCAAAGAGAGCTCGATCTTAAACGCGAAGCTCAGCGAACCGAGTTGCAGCATGTCGAAGCGAGCATCGAGACCCTGCGGATTCAGGCGGCCGATGCCACGGACCGATTTAACGAGGTCCAAGCTAACTACTACACCGTCGGCGGCGAGGTTACTCGGGTAGAGCAAGCTATCAAGTTTGAACGCGAAAAGCGCGAGGCGATAGAACAGGATCTTGAGTCGACCAGGAGTGCGCTGCATGAGGCCAAGGGTCACCTAAGCGCTGACGAGGAGCGGCTGGCAGGTTGGCGCCGCGACCTGGCGGCGCTTGAGCCTTCGCTCGAACAAACACGAGTCGCGGCAGAGCAGGCCGGCTCTGCCATGGCCGATGCCGAGGAGGCAATGAACGACTGGCAGAGCCGATGGGATACCTTTAATCAGGAAGCTTCAGGGGCAAGTCAAAAAGCAGAAGTTGAACAAAGCAGAATACTTCACCTCGAGCAGGTACTTCGACGGCTGCAAGATCGCAGGACAAAACATCAGGCTGAACTTGAGTCGCTGAGCGACCAGCATGACCTTAGTGCGATTGATGCTCTCGATCAGCAATTGAAGCAGGCTGATGCGAAAGTCCATGAGGGTGAAGCCCAATTGGCGAGTCTTAATGCAGACCTCAAGCGGCAGCGAGATTCGATTGAGAAACTGCGAAGCGAACAGGATGAGCAGAGATCTAACCTGCAGCAACTAAAAGGTCAGCAGGCGTCGTTGACGGCGCTGCAGCAGGCGGCGACTCACGATGATGAACAAACCCGGGTCGCGAACTGGATGGAGGAGCGCTCTTCGGGGGGCGCTGGGGTGTTACTGGATCACTTAGAGGTTGAGACTGAATGGCGCGGCGCGGTGGAGCACGTGTTAGGACATGCCCTTACTGCACGTTGTGTCTCAGATCTCGACGCATTGATTCACTCGTCATTGTCTGTCGCGCCTCCGGGCACCTACTTGATTGCAGAGACGCTGGGTGGGCCAGCCACGGAGAACACGCTGGCGACAAAGGCGAGGGGACCAAAGGCGGTAGTGGAGCTTTTACAGAGCGTGAGGACCGCCCGAGATCTCGATGAGGCCCTGGGGCTGGTTCCCACGTTGGCTGAAGGTCACAGCGTGATTACCCCCGCGGGCGAGTGGCTGGGGTGCGGCTGGGCGCGAACCCCATCGGCTGTTGACGCGGGTGCAGGGCTGCTGGAGCGGCGTCAGCGATTGGAGGATTTAGAACAACAAATTTCATCATTAACTGAAACGCTGGCGGCGGTTGAGGATCAGCTTCAGCAAGCGAGGTCTCAGCGGACCGACACTGAAAAGGCGCTTGCGGACTGTCAGGAGCAGTTGAAGTCCGCGGTGAAAGCCCAGGCAGATGGGCGTGCTGAGCGGGCAACTCAAATAGCCACAGTGGAGCAGGTTAAACAGCGACAAGATCAGCTGCGTCAGGAGATTGCAGACTCATCAGCGCAATTTGAAAGCGAGCAAAAGGCCCTCAGCGAATCCCGACACACCCTGCAGGCCGCGCTGGACCAAATGGAGCGCGATCGGATAGAACGAGAAGCACTGTCTGGCCAGCGAGATTCGCTTCGTGGGAGTCTGGCGTCGGCGAGGGAGGAGGCTCGCACAAAGCGGGAAGAGGCCCATAGCCGTGATGTCAGAAGCCAGAGTCTCAGTACGCAAATAGCGGCGGTGCAAGACACGATTGAGCGGTTAATCCGTCAGGTGAAACAGCTCAATGAGCGTGAGGAGACACTGTCGTCGCAGCTCCCAAGCAGCCATGAGCCCGACAGTGCACTCAAAGCTGAGTTGGAGGCTCTGCTCGCGCAACGGGTTGCTGCCGAAGAGGCCCTGACCGAGGCGCGGCAGGCTGTCGCTGACAAGGAGCACGCGCTTCGTGAGCAGGAGAAGGCGCGCGTGTCTGCCGAGCATGCGGTACAGGCCGTTCAGTCCGAGCTCGAGGGACTTCGACTGCGTCAGGCGGAGAGACAGGTTCGGCTCGAGAATTTGGAGGCGCAACTCAAAGAGTTGGAGGCGGTGGCCTCTGACCTGGTTAACGCCCTACCCGCGGAGGCCACAGAGCCCGAGTGGCAGGTAAAAGTGGAGCGGGTCGCTGCTCGTATTGCGCGGCTTGGTGCCATTAATTTGGCAGCAATCGACGAATGCGCTCAGGCGAGCGAGAGAAAAACCTATCTTGATGCGCAAAACGACGATCTGGAATCGGCGTTGACGACGCTGCAGAATGCGATTCGAAAAATTGATAAAGAAACACGGAGTCGTTTCCAAGAGACCTTCGATCAGGTCAATGCGGGCTTTGCAGACTTGTTTCCCAAGGTGTTTGGAGGCGGAACGGCGTCGCTCGAGCTCACAGGTGATGATCTTCTGGATACCGGCGTGGCCATTATGGCGCGACCACCGGGCAAGAAAAACAGCACGATTCATTTACTCTCCGGGGGTGAGAAGGCCATGACCGCCATTGCGCTGGTCTTTTCGATTTTTCAGCTTAATCCCGCCCCATTCTGCATGTTGGATGAGGTTGATGCGCCCCTAGATGATGCCAACGCAGGGCGTTACGCGCGCATGGTGAAGGAAATGGCGGAGCGGGTTCAGTTTATATTTATCACCCATAATAAAATCACGATGGAAGTGGCAGACACCTTGATGGGGGTCACTATGCACGAGCCCGGGGTGTCCCGCCTCGTGACAGTGGATGTGGAAGAAGCGGCGCAGCTAGCAGCCAGCTAGGGGGCATTAGGCAAGATGGATTTAAGCATTCGCGATGGCATGCTGGTTATTGGGGTGGTAATGATCGCCGCGGTTGTCCTCGATGCGCTTCGCCGAACCTATGGTCAGCGGCGCAATGAAATTCGGTTGAATGCCAAGATCACCCGCACCGACGTGCCGCTGACTGATGCCGATGAGTTTAATCTCCTGAAAGAACTGCCAAATGGCGGCGCTCGCATCGTACGCCGCGACGATCTTGTGGCGCCAGCGGACGCCGGGGACACTGCTACCGCTGTTGCGGCTCCGTCAAATGTCGCGCTACAGGAGGGGGAAGCTATCGGTGATGCGATGGCGCCAGGCGATAACCATTTGCCTTCCTTTTCGGCTACAGATGCCGTGGAGGCTGACCTGGAGGATTCGCGGCAGCCCGACAACGCCTCACTCGGCGATGTGCCTGGAGGTCGAACCGCCGCCCCTGCGGAGATTACGACTCTTGATTGGCTTGAGGAGCTTGAGGTGCCCGAACCCGAGCCGGAGCTGGAGGAGAGGCTACCTCGTGCTACCGATCCCCATGTCTTTGTATTGAATGTAATAGCGCGAGATGAGCAGGGTTTTTCAGGAACCGACATTCTGCAGATACTACTGGCCTGCGATCTACGATTTGGAGATATGGATTTCTTTCACCGGCACGAGCAGTCAGCCGGGAAGGGGCCGATACAGTTTAGCGTCTGCAATATGGTCAATCCTGGTGTCTTTGACATCGATAATATGGCTGAGATGCGAACCCGTGGGTTGATGTTTTTCGTCACCTTGCCGGGGCCAGAAGATATGCTTAAGGCCTTTGACTATATGTACGAAACCGCCAAGGCAGTGGCAAAGAATCTTGGCGGAGATGTCCTTGATGATACACGCAGTGCAATCACTCGTCAGAGCCTTGACCATATGCGACAACAGATTCGTGAGCTGGAGCGACGCCTCGCTCTTTTGGACAGGTCCTGATCTACCATGACTCCCGAAGAGGAAGCAGAATCTCTCAGGAGTCAGCTTGAGCAGTGGAGCGCCGAGTACTATCGGTACGACGCCCCTACCGTTACCGACAGCGAATACGATCGAAGTCTGAAGCGGCTGCGAGACCTCGAATCCCAGTACCCACAGCTCCTTCACGCCGATTCTCCTACTCAGCGGGTGGGTGCTGCGCCACTTGAGGGGTTTGCCTCAGTGGCGCATGCCTTGCCTATGCTTTCGCTGGATAACGCCTTCGATGAAGCCGATCTTGCCGCCTTTGATGCCCGCGTACGTGAACGGTTGGGAATACAGGAGGTTAGGTATTGCTGCGAACCAAAGCTCGATGGTATCGCGGTGAGCATCCTGTGGGAGTCTGGCGAGCTGCGGCAAGCGGCGACGCGCGGCGATGGCACGACCGGTGAAGACATCACCATGAATATCCGCACCATCGACTGCATTCCTCTGAGTCTGTCCGGACATGCGGTACCGGAGCTTCTGGAAGTTCGGGGTGAGGTCTACATGCCTCGCGATGGGTTT